>Ga0070723_10000127_pt1 | contig 20717 bp, 23 predicted proteins | sample tdAd002_FD_67277 | JGI IMG/M metagenome (GOLD analysis project Ga0070723, IMG submission 67277) | Marine sediment microbial communities from the Atlantic coast under amendment with organic carbon and nitrate - tdAd00.2 | ecosystem: Environmental > Aquatic > Marine > Coastal > Sediment | place...
GAAAAGATCATGATGTTGTCGGGTGGCATGAAACGTCGTGTGCTAATCGCCAAGGCGCTGTCGCACGAGCCCGAAATTCTGTTCCTTGATGAACCGACGGCCGGTGTCGACGTGGAGCTTCGGCAAGACATGTGGAATGTCGTAAAAACTCTGCGCGAATCAGGTGTTACCGTTATCCTGACGACACATTATATTGAAGAGGCCGAACAACTCGCCGATCGCGTCGGCGTGATCAATAACGGCGAAGTCATACTCGTCGAGGAAAAGAACAAACTCATGCGCGAGCTGGGCAAAAAGGAGCTTGTGCTACATCTGCAGCAGCCGCTGCAAAACATTCCGGCGGATTTGGGTGATTATCGGCTCGAGCTGGGCGCCGAGGGCTGCGAACTGACATACCACTATGACACGCGGGGCGAGCATACCGGCATCACGTCACTGCTGGCCGCGCTGCACGCTGCCGGAATCAAATTCAACGACCTGAACACCTCGCAAAGCTCCCTCGAGGAAATCTTTGTCGGCCTTGTGAACAAAGACAAATGAACTTCAACGCGATAAAAGCGATTTACCGAACAGAAATGGCACGCATGATGCGCACTGTTGTGCAGAGCATCGTCGCACCCGTCCTGTCGACGTCGCTGTACTTCGTGATTTTTGGCGCCGCGATCGGCTCGCGAATTACGGAGATCGATGGTGTCAGTTATGGCGCATTCATCGTGCCCGGGCTGATCATGCTGTCGATCATGACAGAGAGCATATCGAACTCGTCATTCGCAATATATTTTCCGAAGTTTTCGGGCACGATCTTCGAGCTTCTGTCAGCGCCTGTATCATTTGTTGAGGTCTTGCTCGGCTATGTCGGCGCGGCAGCGACGAAGTCAGTCATTATCGGTGGCATTATTCTGACGACAGCGAGTTTCTTCGTAACGCTCGACGTGGCGCACCCCGCGATCATGCTGCTGTTCCTGGTTCTGATTTCTGTGTCCTTCAGCTTGTTCGGCTTCATTCTCGGTATCTGGGCCGACGGCTGGGAGAAGCTGACGATCGTGCCGATACTCGTGATCATGCCGTTGACATTTCTCGGCGGCACATTCTATTCCATCAGCATGCTGCCGCCAGGCTGGCAGACGGTCAGTCTGTTTAATCCTATCGTTTATTTGATCAGCGGTTTTCGCTGGAGCTTTTACGAGAATGCCGACGTTGCAGTTGGCCTTAGTCTGGGAATGGTTATCGCCTTCCTGGCGTTGTGCCTGCTTGCCGTATGGTGGATTTTCAAGACGGGTTATCGACTCAGGAATTAGTACTTGTCAGGCTCCAAAAGCCGGCGAAGTGCGTCTTTGTCCATGCAGTAGCATTTGTACGGTTTGCCCATTCGCTCAAGGCAGGCGGGTGTGCGATCAGAGGGACAATCGAGCAGCAGCGCAATTTCTCCCATATCCGGTCGCGGCCCGTACTCGATCGGTTCCTGGGCCGCACAGGCGCCCAACAAGGTGACTGCGGTCACAAGCAACGAGAAAATTGCCAGTTTCTTGCCTATTGGGAACATAAAAACCTCCCGCGAATCAATATGGACCTCCGCTAGCGTTGCTCGTTCCACGCCTCCGGTACCACCGAGTATTCGTCGATGACTTTGTTGATTGCCGCTCTGCATACAAGGCAGAACTGCTCGTAGCGAGTAAACATCAGGCAATTCTGCTCAGAGCGGTAGTAGCCCTCTGACTCGTACATTGCGCCTTCGAACGCCCCGACCGCATTGCGATACTCGGCAGCCGAAAACAGCGCGTCGACGTGATTTTTCGTGAATCGGAACAGCTCGTTCATTTCCGCCTCGGGAACATCGTCGGCACGCATCTGCTGACGTCGTTCCTGCACCGCAATTGAGTGTTCCTCGTACTCGGCTTTGGACCAGGGTGTGGGTAACGGCGTGCTGGGCGCAACCAGGTGCTTCCATTTGAGATCTTCCGGATTGAGTAGTGCGGTCACATTCGGCTCATAAGGTTCAATGATTTCGGCTGGGGACTCATAGGCCGTTGAGCTTGTGTAGTACTCATCCGCCAGACCGGCAAAATGGTGACCGAACTCGTGTACGAACAGGTACGGTGCCCATTCACCGTTCGCGGCGGCCGTGCTGAACAGACCGTAGATTCCACCGCCGCCATAGGTCTCGGTATTGGTTAGTATTTCGATAAAGTCATACGGCGTCGATGATGCAATTCGACGCATATTCTTGTTATCGAATGTCAGTACGTAACGCTCGGAACGAAATGAGTCGTAGGTTGCCCCGATCGGAGAGTCACGGTAGGTGTTTGTCGACGGTCGTGAAACGCCGGACTCAGCAGCAACAGGCGCCAAAGCCCAGACGTTGAAATCGTCTATTCGCTCCTTGAATGGTGACGTCGCGAACAAAATATCGGTCAATTCATGTGCTTTGGCGATGAAAGCGTCGTGCTCGTCGGCCGTATAGCCATCCCCAAGTATCAGCAAGTCCACTTTCTGGCCCGGATCGCCACTTTCATGAATGGTCACGACCTGGTCTGCGTACATCGCAGCTTCCTGGTGCACCATATAGTCGTTAGGATCGAGCGCGATTCGCCAGATTTCCCTGAATTCATTTGCGGGCCCGCGTTTCTTCAGAACGACTTCAAATTCTGACTCCTGCAGCGGAAAGCGCAGGGACTCATGAAACGTGCGGTTGATGCTGCGTGCTTCGGCTGTCGTTTCCCATTCACCGTAAATGCTGCTGAAGCTTCTTGACCATGCGAGTTCACCAGACTCCGGGTCGATGATTTCGAACATGTATTTGCCGCGCAACGTCTTGTCGAGCGGTTGGTACATATTTCCGGTCCAGGGCAGAGGTTCAATGACAACCTGATCCAGGCTGAACAGCTCGGTGTCCGAATTTCCCGTGTGGAAATAGTCGACGCGCATTGTCGCAGGCACTTCGTTTGCGGTGCCCACGCTACAAATCAGCAGACAAAACAGAATACTCATTGTTGAAAGTCTCATAGCAGCTCCCCGAATTGCATGTGCTAAGGTGACTCAGATAGCGTACCAATAACAGAAAAATACGTGTCGCGATATCTGTACATATCCACGCTCGTGATCGCGGGCGAAATGGTGTTTGGCCTGCCGTTCAATACGGCCCGGTTTTTTCGTCCAACCCTGCTCGAAGTCTTCGATTTCACCAATACGCAACTGGGTGACTTGTTCGCCGTATACGGTGTGACGGCGATGCTGAGCTACTTCCCGGGCGGCGCTATCGCCGATCGGTTCTCTGCGCGCTTTCTGCTGACTGCATCACTTGTGGCGACCGCGTGTGGAGGTCTCTACATGGCAACGTTCCCCGCACCGTTTCAGATGGCTCTCCTCTACGGCTTTTGGGGTATCACGACGATATTTATGTTCTGGGGTGCTCTGATTCGGGCGACGCGCGAATGGGGCGGGCGGTCTGCTCAAGGGGCAGCGTTCGGTATTCTTGAAGGCGGACGCGGTGTGGCGGCGGCGTTGGTCGCGGGCCTGATGGTCATGGTGCTGGCAGGCTACATGCCAGATGATGCGTCGCTTGCCACAGATGAAGAGCGTCGCGCCGGATTTCGCATGGTTGTACTTGGATATTCGGCAGTGACTTTCGCGGCCGGCATGCTCGCCTGGTTTGTCATTCCGGTCCCGGGTGAGGTTGCCGCTGTCAGGCGTAACCCGTTCCCCAACATGTTGCTCGTCGTGCGGCTGCCAATCGTTTGGGCGCAGGCGGCGATCGTCGTTTGTGCGTATTGCTGTTTCAAAGCAAGCGACAACTATTCGCTCTACGCCGTGCAGGTACTCGGCATGGATGAGGTTGAAGGCGCGAGGCTCGCGTCCTATGGCGCCTATATCCGGCCGTTTGCGGCTTTAGCCGCCGGACTTATTGCCGACCGCTTCGATGCGACACGATCGATAGGAGTGATATTCGGTGTTCTTGTAATCGTTTACGCGGTGCTGTCGACAACCATGCCTGATTCGATGAGTCTCGGCATTATTTTTCTGAATCTGGGAGTCAGCCTGTTTGCTGTGTTCTCGTTGCGTGGCATCTACTTTGCACTGCTGCAGGAGACCCGCACGCCCCGACATATAACGGGCGCTGCCGTCGGCATGATTTCAGTGGTTGGGTACACGCCCGAGATTTTCTTTGCTCCAGTTGCCGGCCGTATTCTGGACGCAACACCAGGCGTGGGCGGTTTCATGAATCTGTTCTTGCTGCTGGCGGCTATCGCGACCGTTGGCGTTCTCTTCGTTGCCTGGTTGCTATGGCTAAAGCGAAATAAATCGCACTACCGTCCGGTCTGATGATTAATAGTCGTGTTTTTATACCGGACGCACATGAAACTAAAAACGGGTTTCAAAGATCAGCTGCGAAGACACTCCGTAGCATTGATCAGCGTGTTCATTGCTGTATCCAGCCTGAGCTATAACACGTGGCGCAATGAACTTACTGAGTACAACCGCAATCAACGCCTGGCGTCGCTCGAAGTTTTGCTGAAACTGGGCGAACTGCAGGAGCTCGTATTTCACAATCATTATGATCGCGATGCCAGCGACAAAGGCAATCCGCGGACCGGTTGGGCGCTCGTTCTGACAATTCAGGATCTGGCGCAAGTACTCGAACTACCGCTTCCCGAGTCTTCGGCAAAGCTCGCTGCCACCTGGGGTGATCATTGGGACGAACTTGGCGACAGTCAGACGAGTGCGGACGCCATCGTAGACGGAATCGAGTTGGTGCGAAGCGATACAAAGAGCCTGCTTCGCAACCTGGATTAGCTGCGATATTTCAGATGGGCCTTCTTATTCCGGAATAGTACTCAACTGATACATAGCAGCGAGTATGGGCGGTACTTTGATACCGATGCGCCCGATCCACTTGTAATAAATATCAGCATGATGACCATTGCGATAAATATGCGATATGGCCTTGTTCACAACCAATCTGAAATCGGCATCGTTTCGTCGCACAGCAAATCCATAGGGTTCGTACGAAAAAACCTCGCTAACAAGGTAGTACTGCTTTGGATTTGACGCCTCGATAACCTGGCCAATCAATACGATTTGATCCGAAGCAAACGCATCTATGCCGCCCCGATTCAGGCGCACCATGCCCGCCTCCCGGTCATCGACGACGACAACTTCCGCATCGATCAGGTTTTCCTGCAAATGATTTCGGAGCTGTTCGACGGTGGTGGTGCCTTTTTCGACCCCAACCCTTTTGCCTGATAGATCCGAAATGCTCTGAATCCCGGATGCGGCCAGCGCCAACACGCCCCCGCCAGTTACGAATGTCGGCAGTGTGAAGTCAACTTGTTCCTGACGTGACAAAGTGATCGTCGTTGACCCGCATTCGATATCGATCTTGCCATCGACGACCGCCGACAAGCGTTCACTTGAGCTGACGCGCACGAATTTTGTCTCGAATTCCTTGTCGCCCAGATGGGCTTTGACACCGGCTGCAATTCGCCGACACAAGTCGACCGAGTAGCCCGATGGCTGGCCTTCCGCATTCTCATAGGACAATGGGCTCGAGTCTGTGCGATAACCGATTACGAATTCGCCGGTTCTGGCGATCTTCTCCAATGTTCCTTCCGAGTCCTTAGCGAGCGAGCTGGCGCCGGGCAGAATCATGAGTGCGGCGAGCAACAGTATGGGGGTGCGAGGGCTATGCTTCATTATTGTTCTCCATTGCGCATCAGCAGAGACTACCAAGAAGCTGTTATAAGCACTAGCGCGGACACCAGTGAGATGTTGGAAATGGCTCTTGCAGTGATGTTCAGTCTTCGGAAGAGGTTATTATCGGCAATATGAAGACAAGACTCCTGATGATGCTCAGCGCCATTTTTCTGGCTTTGCTCGGCCTGGTTACCTCATACTTTCCCGAGAAGGTACTGGAAACGCATGGCACGGTTCCCGATAACGCCACGCTCCTGCTCGTGCAAATGATGGGCGCGCTGTACCTCGGCTTCGCCATTCTTAACTGGACGGCACGTGGCGTGTTGATGGGTGGAATTTATGCCCGGCCGCTCGCTCTTGGTAATTTCCTGCATTTCGCAATGGTCGGTGTCATGCTGACCAAGGCTGCGATCGTCCACGGTGTAATTCAACTCGCGACGAGCGCAGCAATTTTTTCAGCATTTGCCCTCTGGTTTGGTGTCGTGCTGTTTCGGAGTCCCGTCCGCGCACCTCAATCAGAAGACTGATCCAGTTTACAGTCCCAGTCGTTTTTCGTACTCAGCCTGAGACGCCACCTGTGTTTTCCAGAAGGGCCTTCTCTCTCTTCCCTCGAGAATATCCACGAGCATGTCGAGATGCGTGTGCCATCCTCCACTGACATCAAGAACTGTTTTGCTGGACGGTAGTCGGCGGTGTGTCAACACCAGCTTGACCTTGTCACCCAGATCCTCGAGTTCGTAACATACTTCCGACGGTTCATCGTCAAACTCCCAGGTGTGCGACAGTGCATGCGGTGGCTCGTAGCGAGTGACTCGGCCTGAAAAAGAGAATTTCTCGGGCATGTCTTTGTACTTTTCCGGGCGGTCGATGTCGTCGGCACCCGAGAGCGATGCGTTGTGAAAGTTCATATCAATGTTCCCGCCAACCCTGGAGTCGGTTTCGCCGCCACAAAGCCACTGCGCACGTTTGTCACCTTCAGTCAAATAGTTCCACACCCGCTCGATGGGCCCGGGAAGCAGGCGCTCAAACCGTACAGTGCTATCGTCAATTAACTCACCAAAATCGTTCATCGTATCTCTCCTGTTATTCGCCCGGTTCGCCTAGGACTTGCTCCAACCTGTCGAGTCGCTGTGTCCAGTAGCCGCGCACCTTGTCGAGCCAGGCGTCAAGTTCGTCCAGACCATCGTCGCTAAGGCGATAAATGCGTCGCTGTGCGTCGGCACGTGACGTGACAATGCCGGCATCGCGCAAGACCTTCAGATGTTGCGATACCGCGGGGCGGCTCATTTCGAATTGATCGGCGAGGGCGCCGAATGAAGTCTCTCCAACAGCGAGAGACTCGACAATATGACGCCGAGTTGGGTCGGCAAGGGCAGTGAACGTATCCATACCCTTAGTATAAGTAAATGCTTAATTAAGTCAAGGCTTATCTAAGGTATCAGGTCGAGACCTATTAGCGACGGGTCGTGATCCGATGCCCGGTAAGGGATTGAGCCATCGAACAGACCTGGATCGCGATCGAATTCGAGGTTGTAATCAAGCGCTCTCGGTTCGTCAGCATTGATGTGCCATTCCAGAACACCTGCGACCTGGGGCAAAAGACTTGCGGATGCCAGCATATGATCGAGCGCACCGAACCGGCCATCGAATTCGAACGAATACGAATCTGCCCCGATAAAATCATCGGCAAGGTCGGAGTATCCGGCGTTGTTGAAAGTGGTTATCGCGTCTTCGCGTGTGTGTGCGTTGAAGTCGCCAATGACCAGGTAATCGGTATCGCCGCTGGACGTCGGATCTGAAAGTAGCCAATCGACCATAGCAGCCGCTGCGCTGTTTCGAGTTGCACTGCAGTTACTTTGGCCATCCTGTAAATCCGGGTCACCATCACTGGCACAACTCGAGCCCTTGGACTTGAGGTGGTTAACAACGACGGTCAATCGCGCGCCGTCTGCGACGGTTTCGAATGTCTGCGCAAGTACTGGTCGATTATGCGAGTCGTCGAATCGGGGGTCGATGGTTGAATCGAGGATGGCAAACGAACCCACTGCCTGGACCGTCGCGAGTTTGAATAACAGCGCGACTTTGATTGCATCGCTACCAATGGTGCCGGCATCAACGTACGTAAAGGTGCCGGCTCCAACAACAGCATTCACGGAATCAACAAGGTTCTGTAAGGAATCGCGCGTATTATTTTCAAGTTCTACCAGGCCCACGATATCGGCGTCGAGCATCGACAATGCCGTAACGATTTTGGTTCGTTGTCTGGAGAGTTCCACGGAACTGTCAGCGCCTCGGCAATCGTCGGTTCCGGCAGAACCGCAATTACTCTGTCCGGAGTCGATCGTTGAAAAGAAATTGTTCAGATTGAAGCTCGCTACGCGTAGTGTCCCATTGACGGCGGGACGCGCAGGTCTCGGATTCGTGGAGACGAACAGCGGTTCTACCGTCGGCATCAGCCGGTAGGCCTCGGTTCCAGAGCTACCGGTACCTCGCGAAAAACGTAAGACACCTGTCACGCCCGTAATTTCGTCACCGAGTCGAATGGAGTAATCAGTAGCCGCACCCGCATTGAGATACCGAATCGGCGAAGCGTTACTGACGCGCAAACCGTCATCCAGAATCACGCGCCGCGCAGCTATCGCTTCCCGATGAGCGGCATACGCTGCCACATCAGGAGCATTTCGATTCGTGAATGCGAATTGCCGACCGCCCTCGCTGAGAAGGACCTCGCCAAAGCGATCCAGTTCGCGGAGCTGGCTGACAGTCAGCGTTTGTGGAAAACGAATCAGCATGCCCTCATAACGCTCGAGGTCCGGGATCAGCTCACCGTCGCTGTTACTCGTGGTGGATGCAGCCGGCAAATTGACACCTGCGGCCAGGATCGAGCCGAATCCCGTTACGGAAACGCCACTTGCCACGATTTGAGTCTCACCGAAGTACTCGGTAACTGTTCCTTCGACACGAACCCCGTCGCCGGCACTGACATCAACCGTCGGATTGTCGCCGTCGAACACAAACACGCCGTCCGAAGTAGCGAAATCCGCGTCGGGTACGTTCTGAATATAAAAACCACCGAGGTTTCGACTGTCATTGGTATCGCCGTCCTGAAAATCGCCGATTACAACGCCTTCCACCGTAACGACCTGACCGACAAGCGGGCTGCTTGCGCCAGCGCCTTGTACCTCGTATATCGGCGTGACCGTTGGGAATATCGCGGGTGGTGGAGTCGAGCTTCCAGAACCACCATTGCCACCACAGGCGGTGAACGAGGCGGAGATCAGTATCAAAAAATGGCGCATGCGGCCATTCTAGCCCGATCCTGCAGATTGGTGCTCCGCCTCATCCCATGTCAAAGAGAATCGCCTCGGCTTCGCTTGTCGCGAGGAAGGTTAGCGAATCTACGTCATGAATCGCCGCGCCATCGCCTGCTTCGAGCTGCTCACCATTTGCTGTTATGGAACCGCTGACAATCTGCAGATAGCCACTATGCCCACCAGCGAACTCGTGTTTCGATTCGTTACCGGCCTCCAATACGATCGCCGAAATCTCCACCGCCTGGTGAACTGTCATTGAAGAATCGCGACCGTCGCTTGAGACGACGAGACGCCATTGATTCAGTTTGTCCTCACGTGTGAAGTGCTGTTGCTCGTATTCGGGCTCGAGTGAGCCTTCGCGAGGCAATATCCAGATTTGCAACAGATGCACTACATCTTCTGACGAATGATTGAATTCGCTATGGAACACCCCGGTTCCGGCAGTCATACGTTGCACGTCGCCAGCTCTGATAACCGAGCCGTTGCCCATACTGTCCTTATGCTCGAGCGCACCATCAATTATGTAGGTGACGATTTCCATATCCCTGTGAGGGTGTGTGCCGAAGCCCTGACCTGGCTCGATACGGTCCTCATTGATTACACGCAGTGGACCAAAACCCATCATATCGGGGTTGTTATAGTCCGCGAACGAAAACGTGTGTTTGGCTTTGAGCCAACCGTGGTCCGCGGCACCCCGACTATCGGAACGAACGACTTCAAACATTATCTCAATCTCCCTACGCAGCCTGATTGCTCAGCTTGGTCGACGTGTACACGAGCTCCGCTATACGAACCCGTGCGGCATCAATCGACTCTTCAGCCTTGCTGTTCAATTGCTCGGCAGCAACAAATTCAATATCGGTAATACCTACAAACGCCAGCGCCTGGCGCAGGTAGGGTGAAGCGAAATCATAGTCGCTGCCGATCGGAACTCCACCTGAAGCGATCACGACAAACACCTTCTTATCCTTGAGCAGCCCCTCTGGACCGTTTTCTGTATAGCGAAACGTCAGGCGTGCTCGGGCGATCATGTCTATCCACGCTTTGAGCGCTGCAGGAATACTGAAATTATAGATAGGTGTACCTATAACTATTGTATCGGCGTCCTGAAGCTCTGCTACCAGACGATCGGAAAAGTCCAGCACCTTGCGATGCTCCGGTTTGCGATCTTCGTCGGCAGTGAAATTTGCTGTGATCCAGGCGTCGTCGACGAACGGCACGCCGTCTGAGAGGTCTCTGCGGGATAGCTCGATGGAGCCATGCTTTGACTCGAGAGCAGCGATTAGCTCGGCAGTCAGCGTCCGGCTCGTGGAGCCCTGACGTCTGCCGCTTGCGTTGACCGCGAGAATTCTCAATGGCGCTGCATTTGTTGTGGCTTGTTCGTACATTTTTCTGTTCCTTTTGCTGTGTTGGACTACAGTCTCGCTATTGAGGAATTCAGAATAAACAGCATAAGTTAGATAATATTGTTCTATTATCAGCAACAATATGCATCGATTCGAGGATTTACGGGCGTTCGTTGCGGTCGTTGAGGCCGGCAGCTTCACGGCGGCTGCGGATCGCCTCGGTATGGCAAAGTCGGCCATTAGCCGTCGCATGGCGTCGCTTGAGGGGCGTCTTGGCGTGCAGTTGTTGCAGCGTACGACGCGGCGCCTGAACCTGACGGATACCGGCCGCAGTTTCTATGAGCGCAGCGCGCGCATTCTTGCGGACCTGGATGAGGCCGAGGCTGCCGTTCACCAGGAGCATGGTGAGCTACGCGGCAAATTGCGAATCGCGTTGCCGATGTCATTTGGAATTCGTCACATGCGCAATCCGATTGCCGAGTTCGCACGAGCGCACCCGAACGTAAGCTTCGATCTGGACCTGAATGACAGACGAGTTGATCTGGTTCAGGAAGGGGCGGATCTCGCTTTACGTATCGGTCGTTTGTCCGACTCATCATTGATTGCGCGACGACTGTTCGATTCGCATACCGTCGTCTGTGCCGCACCCGCATACCTCGAAGAACACGGCACGCCGAAGACGGCCGAGGAGTTGCGTGACCATAGGTGCCTCGTTTACGACAACATTAGTGATCCGAATCGATGGGTTGGCCGTGACCAAAACGGTGCCGAGCACACGGTGGAGGTTAATGCCGTGCTTACCGCGACGAGCGGTGATCTTCTGTCACAGCTGGCAGCGAATGGCATGGGCATCGTCATTCAACCTACCTTTATTGCCGGTGAGCTAATCAAACGAGGTGAATTGCAGCCGGTACTGACCGATTACGAGTGGCCGATGGTGCCTGCATACGCCGTGTATCCGCCAACACGACATTTGTCTTTTCGAGTGAGGACGTTTATTGATTTCCTGGTCGAAACTTTTTCGGGGACACCTTATTGGGATGAAGACTGCGAGGCACTCAGAGCCAGGCAAAGCTGACCCGCGTAGTACAAAGGTACTCCCCAAATAATGGTCGGGAATTCAACGTGCAGGATGCGCTGTGACGCGACGGACAAATCCGACACGAAGAACATTAGAGCTCCGAAAACGATAAGGGTTGGTGCGCCCGCACCTTTGCTGCCGAATGCCGCGATCACCATCAGGCTGATGGCGCCAGTGTACGCATGTACAGGCAATATCAACTCAGCAGGCACGCTTGGCAACATCCACAACGTAACGTAAGCGGCGACCAGTAGAACGGGCACTGTAGCAATTGCAGCCCATTTTCGATTCACACCATGAATCACGAATGCCGCGATATAGGCCAGATGCGCGAGCAAAAAACTGCCAAGGCCGAGAAGAAATGCGTGTTGGGATGGTCCGATCAGGAACATATCTCCGCAGAACGACAGCGCCAGGCCCACGAACAGCACGCGTCCAAATCGGTGCTGCAGTGCGCCTACACTGATTGCTGTAGCCAGAAACCCCGTCGACGCGATCAGCTTTGCGCCGGCTGCGAGCACCAGCCACTCAACGCGAAGGAAATACACGAGTGCTGTGCAGGCGAGCGCCGTGATGACGACGAAGGCGATTGTCACTATGCGATTCACACGCCGATGTTACACAGGTTCAGATGCACTGGAGAAGAAATTGCGACGCGAAGATTGCGGGACTATAGTTCTGCAGGATTGCGATCCGGAGTAATGCAGTGCGAAATCAAATCCTGGTCCTGACGACGTTTGCGGTGGGAGCCTTGTTGGCCGCTTGCGAGCGGCAAGCTGAGCACGACACAGCACCGTCCGCATACCAAAAGCAATTACAGACAGCTTTGATTACAGCCAAACCTGGCGATGTCATCACGATTCCTGCGGGCGTACATGAGTTTAATCGCGGTCTGTCACTGAATGTCTCTGGCGTGACGATTCGCGGTGAGGGCATGGACAAGTCGATTCTGTCATTCAAGAACCAGGTCCAGGGCGCCGAAGGACTGCTCGTGAGCGCAAGTGACTTCACGATCGAGGACCTGGCAATTGAGGACACTGCCGGAGATGGCCTCAAAATTAACGAAGGCCGCAATATTATTATCAGGCGAGTTCGGGCGGAATGGACGAACGGCCCCGATGAGAAAAACGGCGCGTACGGAATATACCCGGTACAAACTGAAAACGTATTGCTTGAGGAATGCGTCGCCATTGCCGCATCCGATGCGGGCATTTATGTCGGCCAGTCTCGCAATGTTGTCGTGAGAAATAATCGCGCCGAGCGCAATGTGGCCGGTATCGAAATTGAGAATACATTTAATGCCGACGTCTACGGCAATGTTACCAACGAGAACACCGGGGGTATTCTGGTCTTTAACATGCCGGACCTGCCCCAGCCCGGCCACAGCACACGGGTTTTCGGGAATACAGTCATCGCCAATAATACGGACAATTTCGGCGCTGCGGGAACACCGGTTGCAAGCGTCCCGGCCGGGTCCGGAATTGTCATCAATTCCAATGATAAGGTGGAGATCTTCGACAACGAAATCGCCGACAACGACACGGCGAATATCATTATCAGCAGTTACTACGCGGCAGGCTTTCAGGGTACGCGGGACATGGCAGCCGATTACGATCCGTATCCCGAGACAATCTATATCTATGGCAACCGTCTTTCGGGGGGCGGTTCGTCACCCGACGGACTCGATCTCAAAGCGCTCAAAGTCGCGATGTTTGGTCTGACAGGAAGTCTCCCGGACGTTTTGTGGGACGGATTCGTTAACGCCGACAAGCTTGATGCAGATGGTGTCCATCTTCCCGAGTACGCGATTTGCGTCGACAATGAAGACGCTGAAATATTGAATGCAGATCTGCCAAACGGTAGTGACAACATCGTTGTCGGTGCCACGCAACATCGCTGCCAGCATAAAAAACTGCCGGCCGTCGTTCTCGCTGCGCCGCTTAGCTAGCTATGCGACAAGTTTTCGTCGCGATCGCGCTTTGTATGCTGATTTCGGCCTGCGAGCCGGCGGCACGGCCGGTTGTTGTTCACTCTGCCGATGAGATTCCTGACCATCTGAGCGCTTGGGGCGTTGTATTTGCCGACGGCAATCATTTCGAACTCAATGATGGCGTCGTGCCGTATGATCTGAACACGCCGCTATTCACAGACTATGCACTCAAACTCCGAACGGTGTGGTTACCGAACGATACCAGTGCCGAGTACAACGGTAGTCGCGAACTGGATTTCCCCGTCGGGACGATCATCAGCAAGACGTTTCATTATGAAAAGGCAGATAGCTGGAGCGACGATTCATTTGCCGTTTTGAAAACCGATCGTGAATCGACACTCAATGTAGACGGCTATCTCGATCTCGACGACTACGTGTTGATCGAGACCCGCTTGCTGGTGCGTTACGAGGACGGTTGGCGGGCGTTTCCTTATGTTTGGAATTATGCGCAGGACGATGCAAGTCTCGAACTCGCGGGTGATCAACGCACTATCGAACTTGTCGATGACAACAGCAGCGAGAGCATTGCTTATATCGTTCCGGATGCAAATCAGTGTGCCGGCTGCCACACACCGGACCACAGTGCAAAAGAGATGCGGCCATTGGGTCCAAGGGCCTGGCAGCTGAATCGGGCATATTCCTGGTGGGGAAGTGCAGGTACTCAGCTCGAACATTGGGCCGTAAGCGGGATGCTGACAGGGCATAGTGACTCACCGCCACGCGGCGTACGCTGGGCACTGCCGGGAGACGCGACGCTCGAGCAAAGAGCCAAAGCGTACCTGGATGCCAACTGTGCGCATTGCCATAATCCCACAGGCGCAGCAGACACGTCGGCACTGCACCTGAATATCGACGCACCCGTGGATCGCCGGTATGGTATCTGCAAGACACCCGTAGCAGTTGGTCGAGGCAGTGGAGATCGCCCCTACGACATTTATCCTGGCCGGCCTGGCGATTCGATTCTCGTTTATCGTATGCAGCACTCGGATCCGGCAATCGCAATGCCCGAACTGGGCAGGGGCACGGTTCATGTGGAAGGTCTTGCACTCATCAGCGACTGGATCGCGAGTATGAACGGTGAGTGCTGATCGCGGTCAAACGCTGGAACGGTGGGCAACGGATAGCTTAAGGATTTCCCAGATGAAAAAAACACACATTACTTTGTTACTTATGCTTGTTACACCGCTCGCAAGTGCACAAGAAACCGTCAGGGAATTCTCAGGCAATGCTACTACGACAACAGCCATGTTCACCGTGGAGTCTCCGTGGCTGCTGGACTGGCGCCTGGACGCAGACTACGAGCAACTGGTTGCACTGGATATTTCACTGATAGAGGCGAGGACCGGCCGTCACGTAGGACGAGTCTTACACACGAAATACAAAGGCAACGGCGTCAAACTGTTTCAAGAAGGCGGAACCTACCAGTTGCGCGTCAGTTCTACGTTGGCACGCTGGCGAATCAAGATTCAGCAAATCACAGAGGAACAAGCTGAGTTGTATACCCCGCGTAAAACCGAAGAAGCGGGGCCGTTCGACGCCAACTAATTTTCAGACATAATCGGGTTCGTTGCCCGGCTTCCACTTGATATTGCAGCCGATGCTTGGCACCTGTTGCTCGCTGACAGAGGTGCCGGCAAGCACCGCTTCGAGCGCGGCTCGCAAGTCCCGCCCATCGACCGGCACGTTATTCGACGGCCGGCTGGCGTCCAACTGTCCTCGATAGACCAGCGAGCGCGCCGCATCGAAGAGATAGAAGTCCGGCGTACAGGCTGCCCGGTAGGCCCTGGCGACTGACTGATCTGCGTCAATCAGGTATGGAAACGTGTATCCCCAGGCCTCCGCTTCCCGTTTCATGTTCTCCGGACTGTCGCCTGGATAATTGTCAGTGTCATTGCTATTGATTGCGTAGATCGCAACGTTCCGATCTGCGTAGTCCTTGCCGAGCCGGGCCAACTCCGTGCGAACATGCTTCACGAACGGACAGTGATTGCAGATAAACATCACCAGGAAGGCGTCAGCACTGTCTCGCAGCGCGTGAATCTGACCGTCCGGGTCGGGCAGGGAAAACTCAGTTGCCCTGGTTCCGATTCCGAGCATTTGTGATTTGACAGCAGTCATCATGGCCTCACTTCGACAGAATGTTTGATCTTATGCGATCATTCGGCATCGAGACAATCGAATCGGGATGAATGAGCGAGTTAACGCAAAACAAGGGTAGTGCGGTCATCAGCTTCGCTGCCGTAGTCGTAATCATCTATGGCCTGCAAATGGCCAAGAATCTGCTTGTACCGTTTCTCCTTGCTGCGTTTCTCGCGCTGATTACCGTGCGTCCCATGCTGTGGCTGCAAATGAAACGCGTTCCGTCGATTCTTGCCGCTCTGATTATTGTCACGATTATCATGCTGATTTTCGCCGTCGTCGGCACGATTGTGGGTACGTCGATCGCCGATTTCACAACCGCGCTGCCAAGCTATCAAGAGAGGCTCGACGGTATTGTTGACAGACTCGTTAACTTTTTCGCCAGGGTCTTCGATAGCACCACGGCAGTGGAATCTCTCGGAGACATGATTGATCCTGGTTGGGCGATGGGACTTGCCGCGACGATACTCAATAGCCTCAAGGATGTATTGACTAACGTATTCCTGATCATCTTTACGATAATCTTCATTTTGCTTGAGGCGTCGACTGTCGAAACCAAGGTGGCGGCGGCATTTGGTCGCAGCACACAGTCACTCAAACGACCGCGAGTTTTCCTCGCAAATTTGGGCAGTTATCTCGGCATCAAAACTGTCGTCAGCATAGTCACCGGATTCGCGGCGGGGCTGCTAACCTGGGCAATCGGCCTCGATTTTCCGCTGTTGTGGGCCATGCTCGCGTTTCTGCTCAATTATGTACCGACGATCGGCTCGATTATCGCCGCTGTCCCGGCGGTGCTCATGGCGCTCGTGCAGCTCGGGCCCGCCGAGGCTTCAGCAACGGCGATTGGTTTTGTTGCAATCAATATGGTGTTTGGCAACCTTGTCGAGCCACGACTGATGGGCCACGGCGTCGGTCTTTCGCCGTTGGTTGTGTTCATCGGCCTGGTTTTCTGGGGGTGGGTCTTTGGCCCGGTTGGAATGTTGCTATCCGTGCCGTTGACGATGGCACTCAAGCTGGCACTTGAGAGTGACAAGCGTACTCGCTGGATTGCGATATTGCTTGGTTCGGAGGGCGACGCTCAGCACGCGCTGATGCGAAGACAATTGCACGATAACGACTAGCTACGCGAATTCGCGGTCAACTGGCTCGGAGCTTTCCATCTGCTCCAGTAAATTGATCGCTACGGCCACGAAGTCGGTGTCCGTGATAATTCCGAGCAATTTTCCGTCCGAGACAACTGGCAGGCAGCCGATGTTGTGTTTCTCGAGAAACAGAGCGGCTTGTCTCAGGCTCGCGTGAGGATCAACTATCGCGAGGTCGGTCACCATGACGTCCTTGACGCAGATATCCTGGGCGTGAATACGGTTCTCGGGATCACGCAAAGATGAATCGGTGCCAGCCAACACATTTGTGAGCGTAATCAGACCCACGAGCTCCATGTCCTCCTCAACAATTGGGAGGTGGTGGATGCGGTTTGATTGCAGGAGCGACCGCGCTTCCGCGAGATTCGCCGTTGGGGGCAGCGTAATCAGGTCGGTGCTCATGATGGCTTCGATGCTGAACATGACCTCTTCCTTTGCTCTGTGACTGACTTCAGTCTATCGGCTCACGCGGCGCGCACCATTGCGAAAAACACGTATTTCGCAAAGCCGGCACAAGAGCGACGCTATACAAGCCAATCTGACCAGGAGAGTACTTCGTGGTCGTCGTTTCAGGCCGTGGTGATACACCCAAGGCTGTGAAATACTGAGAATTCTTCGCATTTGCCTGTCCAAATTGCCATGGCTATTCGTCAAATCATCTCAATAATTATGCTGCTGTTCGCGGCGTCTGCTGCCGCGACGGAACGCGATGCGACCACGATTGTGAAGGACGCGATAAACCACTGGCGCGGACTAGCGTCCGATAGCGTCATGACGATGGTGATTCACCGTCCAGACTGGGAGCGCACGATGACCATGCGTGCCTGGACAAAGGGTGACGATCGTTCCCTGGTGCGCGTACTCGAGCCGAAAAAGGATCGCGGCAATGGCACATTGACTGATGACAACAGCATGTGGTCTTACTCGCCGAAAGTGAATCGCGTTATCAAGATTCCATCGTCAATGATGGGGCAGAGCTGGATGGGTTCGGACTTCTCGAACAAGGATGTCGCGCGCGCCGACGATATCGTTAAGCAGTACGATCACTCGATCTTGAGTGTCGAGGAAGTCGACGGCATCACGATTTTTGAAATCGAGTCTATTCCGCACGAAGATGCTGCCGTGGTCTGGGGTCGAGAGGTGCTGAGTATTCGGGACGACCATGTAGTGACGACGCACAAGTTCTTTGATCAGGATGGCGAGCTGGTCAAGACACTCACGTCCCTTGAAATCGGCGAGATGGGCGGCCGCATCATCGCTCAGCGACAACGCATGAGCAAAGTCGAGACCCCCGAAGAGTGGACAGAGATACAGGTTGTATCCATTGACTACGAAGTGGAGCTGGCAGACGGCCTGTTTACACTGTCCAATCTACGTAACCCCAGAGAATAAGCGCTGTGGACCTCGTCTTTCGCCTGGCCTGGCGCAACCTCTGGCGGCAACCGCGCCGAACCTGGTTGACGACCGGCGCGATGATGTTCTCGAACATGCTCCTCGTGTTCATGATCTCCCTGCAGTTCGGCATGTACGGGCTCATGATCGATAACACCCTTCAAGCGTTTACCGGACATTTGCAGATTCAGGCGCCCGGTTACATTGACGATAAGAAAATGCGGCAGATCGTGGCCGATATCGTGCCACTCGCTGATTCACTGCGAGCCGAGTTACCCAGTGAGAATATCGCGGCGCGTGCCACGGCGTTTGGGCTCGTATCGAGCGAGGAACGCAGCTATGGCATCGCGGTGTTTGGTGTGGAGCCGGAGTTTGAGACAGGTGTTTCGACAATACCCGGGCTGATCGCCGAAGGTCGTTTCCTGAGCGAAAGTGACGCCGCCGAAATCGTTATCGGTGCGGCGCTTGCGCGAAACCTTCGTGTCGGTCTTGGTGATGAGTTGACTCTGCTCGGCAGTGGTCGCGATGGATCATTCGCTGCAGCCGTGGTGAATATCGCCGGTATCTTTGACAGTGGTCTTGCAGATATCGACAGGAGCATTACGGAAATTCCGCTCGGACTTTTTCAGGACGTCTTTTATATGGACGGTGGTGGTCATCACATCGTGATCAATTCGGGAAGCATTGACGATGTAGCCGAGTTGCAGAGTCGGGTAGGAGCACTGTTGCCACCGGGTCAGGATCTGGTTGTACATGATTGGGATGCTCTGCAGCCCGGGCTCAAACAGGCGATCAAGGCCGATATGAGTAGCGCATTTTTCATGTACGGCATTCTGGTCATTCTTGTGGCGTTCAGCGTCCTCAATACGCAGCTGATGTCGGTTCTCGAGCGCACGCATGAATTCGGCATCGTCATGTCGCTTGGATTGACGCCCGGACGGCTTGGACGGCTGGTCCTGCTGGAGACGACCATCATGGGTGTCCTTGGCCTGATACTCGGCGCTCTGTTGGGTGGGCTTTTCACCTACTGGTTCAGCGTCAACGGTTTCGCCTACCCGGGCATGGATGAGATGGCGGCGAAGTTCAATCTGCCGGCTCGTTTTTACCCACAGGTGTCGGCGTTGTCATTGCTGATTGGTCCTGCCGTGGTGTTCATATTCACGATTCTCGCTGCGGTGTATCCGGCACTCCGCTTGCACAGGCTCCATCCAGTCGAAGCGATGAGGGCCGTCTGATGCATGTGTTCGCGGTATTGATGCGACTGGCATGGCGCAATCTGTGGCGCAACCACCGCCGCACATTGATCATGCTGTTGGCGATTACGCTCGGCACCTGGGCCATGATTTTTATGACGGCACTGATGCGCGGCATGGTTTCGCAGATGGTTGCCGATGGCATAAGCGCATTGCCTGGTCACGTGCAGGTACATCATCCCGACTACAGAGACGATCCGAGCATTGCGAATCTGATAGCCGTCACTGATACGGAGCTAGCCGCAGGGTTCAGCTCGGCGAATTTCTCAGCTTGGGCGTCGCGGGTTCGTGTACCGGCAGTCATAACCAGCGAATACGACTCGCGTGGTGTCACCTTGCTCGGTGTCGATCCCGCCCGTGAACGCGATTTGACCTTCGTTGACTACGACGCAGTTGAAGGGCGTTTCCTCGAGTCGACCGACGATGCGGGCATCGTGATTGGCAGGAAGCTGGCCTCAATACTCAATACCAAAGTCGGCAAGCGAGTTGTGTTGATGAGTCAGGACCCCGACAACGAAATTGCGGATCGTGGCTTTCGCGTCGTCGGGCTATTCAAAGCAAACGTCACAGCTTTCGAGGAGAGCTATGTCTTTGCGGGCAAAACGACGACACAAAAGATGTTGCGCATCGGCGACCAGGTTTCGGAGATCGCGGTACTTGGCGATGATTTTCGCGACGTCGAGGCGGAGTACAATACGACTGCTGAACTCATCGATGGTCGCGCGGAAGTAAAGCGCTGGATTGAGCTCGATGCCTACCTCGGCACAATGCTCAAAGTCATGGACGGATTCGTCCTTGTCTGGATCGTCGTGATCTTTCTGGCGCTGTCTTTTGGCCTCGTAAACACACTGGTAATGGCGGTGTTCGAGAGAGTGCGCGAGATCGGCCTGATGCTGGCGCTCGGTATGCGGCCGATCTACATTCTCGGTCAAATCGTCGTTGAGTCTTTGCTGTTGCTCGCGATCGGATTGGCTATGGGAAGTGCGTTGGCCTGGGCGGCCGTGCAGCCCATGAAAGGCGGCGTGGATCTCTCTATCGTCGGCGATGGCATGGAAATGTGGGGCATGTCGAGCGTCCTGACACCCGAGCTCCTGTTGAGTGACGTCATCCTCGCGAATGTTGTCGTTCTTGTGCTCGGATTTCTTGCGAGTCTGTCGCCGGCATGGCGTGCCGCGCACTATGAACCGATTGAAGCAATCACAAAGGTCTGACTATGACTGCAGTACGTTGTATTGACTTGTGCAAAACCTATCGCCAGGGCGATGAAGATATCAAGGCCCTCGATCATGTCAGCATCGAAATTGCTGAAGGCGGTTTTGTCTGTCTTTCAGCACCGTCGGGTGGCGGCAAGACCACTTTGCTAAATGCA
>Ga0070723_10000128_pt1 | contig 20665 bp, 17 predicted proteins | sample tdAd002_FD_67277 | JGI IMG/M metagenome (GOLD analysis project Ga0070723, IMG submission 67277) | Marine sediment microbial communities from the Atlantic coast under amendment with organic carbon and nitrate - tdAd00.2 | ecosystem: Environmental > Aquatic > Marine > Coastal > Sediment | place...
GCCGATAGGTGGGAGAATAGTCAACTTGTTCCGATCGAACTACACAGACTACAAAACGCCCGGCTCGCTTGACCTTAGTACCAGCGTCACATTCGCTATCGAACTTTACGGCTCCGATTCTGAAGACATCATCTGGTCAATGGACTATTCGAGCAGAAAGGAAAAAGACCTTGGTCTGCTCATCGACAAGACGGCTGCAACGATCGCTAACCGACTTGACCGGGAAAAACTGATAGATAACTAGCGAGCTTGTTCGTCTTCTTCGCAAATACTGGCCGCGGCTGACATTCGGTCCCACAGCCCACGCGCGAGTAGTGATAGCCCCCCTGTCGCAACGGCCGCGCTAGTCACCGTAACGGAGCTCGTTGGATCAATCGATATTTTCGGTGACTGCAGCGTGCCGCCAAGCTCCAGCAAGGAATTTACAATCGTCCCGAGACCGATGCCGATACCTTCTCGCGGTTTGGCCCGGAAACCGAGGCGCAGCCTTTCAGTATCGAAGTTAACGGATCCCGTAGCGACCATCGTCATACGATCAGTCTGCATCGCGAATGCGTCAATCGTTGCGACGCCATCAACTATACCGACATTATAAATGGCGCATTCGACAGTCCGATACGGATCCGTTTTACCTAAAGGATTTAACGTGCGTAGTACCTCCGTCAACATGTCGCCAAAAATCAGCGATCCCCCCGTGCCCATATCCAAAATTTTACCCGCACCATGTCGCAACGAGATATCGCCGTTAGATGACGCCATGATATCGTGCATTGAGACTCCCTGGCCGCGCAAACTTATGCGCCCACGGAGAGGAGGCACTTCCGAAATGTCCTGGCCTGGCGACGCCATAAAAGACATGTGCATATCGTTAATCGTCATTGAAACATCGAGATTATAACTGTCATTGCCAGGCACAAGACTCAACCTGCCATCAAGACGACCTGGTTCGTCATCGAGATTAAACGGATCAATGCGCAATGCCCCGTCTTGCAAGTGAATTCCTATTTGCACGTTCCGTACGTTGAGTGTGTCGGCTATAAAACTGTCGACGGCCAGCTCGAGATCTACGTTAGCCGCCTGCAGCCAGCCTGTATTCAACGCTTCGGTCGAAAACACATACTTGCCAGGCTGCACATCCTCCTGCGCCGCTTGCGGATCGGCTTGCTCCAGTCGCTGCAGGCCCTGGCTCACGTCAAGAAATGATGACGACAAGCTGCCGACTACGCGTGGTTTTTCTCGGAGATCTACTTCGAACTCACCGTGCACGTCGTTGTCGCCAACTTTCACAAGCAAATCCCGAAGCCTGAAGCCGCTGGGAGTGCCATCGAATTCGCCTGAAATCGCAAAGACCTTCGGCGGCAACACGTCTGCTCCGAACGCTATTCCCAGGTCCTGCAGGCTTGGACCGGAAGCCATGAATCTGAGATCGCTGGCATTTGACCTGGGTTGCGTACTCAATGTGCCATCGGCAGCAAATTGAAACTCCCCGATTCGCATCTCTGTTTCCGCAAGTGTCAGGTCTGATTCAGTCAAATGAATATTGCCGCCCAGAGTCACGTTACCTGCCGGCAAATGATCCAGTTTTGTCAGTTTGCGCAGCACTTCCGCATCAGCCGCCTTGGCGACAACCGAGACATCAATAATCTTGCCTGAACTAAGAACGCTACCGGCCAGTTCCGCCTCGAGGTTACCGACTGCAACACTGAGCGACCTGGTCTCAAAGCGTTCACCTCGATGCTCAATTCGCCCCGAAATCGCGAACGGGTCGCCGGTAATCTGCTGCAAAAACTCCACCTCAGCCAGCTTGCCCGCATCCGGTCCGCTAAGACCCAGGTCCAGCGTAAAGGAGCCGACATCATTTCCAAGACCTATTCGACCAGCTGCTGATGCTTGCAGATCGCCCGCCGTTGCGTCGACGTCGTCGAGAATTAATGAATCCTGCTCAATACGGACGTCGCCGGAAAACTCGAACGGTCCATCAGGTAGGTACGGGACACCCGTGAGCAATCTGACGTTGTGTAGTTGCGGACCTTGTGCGCTCAGGCGCAATGAGGTTCCACTCATGCCCGGAACCACAGCGACAATGCCTTCAACACTCACACGATTGTCCCCGAACACGCCAATGGCCTCTTCAATCTCTATACCGGCGGGATCGGACTGGATACGAGCCTTCACATCGTAGGTTCGAGCCGGTATTCCCTTTAGATCGGTGAAGTTTTGCAGAATCGAAATATCCGGACCAGCCGCGTGAAACACGATTTCCGCATTGTCCGCCGCGCCGGTCGAGACTGAACCATCGGCCGTAATTCGATTCTCGCCGATAACTACACTGACGCCGTTCGCCTGCCAGACCTCGTCGGTCTTCTGCAGGCGACCACCGATTGTGAAAGACTCCGCAGGCAATCCGGACACTCCGATGAACGGGCCCAGCATTGAAAAATCGTGGCCTGACGCCGAGACAGTCACATCGCCATCCGGAATTCGACCTTTGAATTCGAGCCTGCCACTCAAGACGATCGATTCTGGCCCGATCTGGAGCTGCATCTTTTCGAATACAACCTGCCGATTATCTCTGGCAACCTTGCCCGTTACCCTGAACGACTCCGCCGGTGCTCCCTCTATCCCGAAAAGCTCAGCGAGATGTTTCGTTTCCGGCCCGGCAACATTGAAGTCGAGCTTGACGCTATTCGGCGCTATCAGCCTTCCAATATTGCCGCTTGCAAACACACTGATTTCGCCGACGTTTCCCTCAACGCGAACAAGATTGCCTGAATCCATTCGGTTTGACTCTGCCTCGATGGTGAATTCACCTTCAGCGAAAGGTGGCAATCCAAATTGGTCGAGAACCCGGGCTATATCCGGACCGCTGAGCGCAGCTTTGGCTTTGACACCTTCCAATTGCGGCAGATCGTCCGCCGATCCCTCAAGCGCCAGTGTGACCGCGCCCAGCGTCAGGTGAAGATCCGTGGATACATCGCGGCCGTCGACAAAATTCTGCCACGGACCGAGCTTGCCATCAGCCCATAGCGGCAACTCATTGATCGCGCCTTGCAGATCAAGATCCAGTATGTCGTTGTCGTCAGGATTGACAGTCAGGAATTCAATTGTCGCGTTGATCGGCCGCGGTCTTGTGGGATCGACAAAGCTGAAGTCGACGTTCTCAACCTGCACCCTTCGGAAGCCTATGCGATGCAGGTCAAGACTATCGTCGCCATCCGCCACCTTATCGGCCACCGGCAGCGCCCAGTTTATTTGCCCGTCTGCCGATTTTTCCAGCTGCGCCCGAATGTCCCTTACCGTCAGTTCTTCAACAATAAACGGGGCGGAGAACAGGGACCAGAAGTCGATTACAACAGTCACATGGCCGACTTCTAACAAAGTTGGATCCGGCTCCCACTGCGGGTTCGACAGAGACACATCTTCTGCGACGAGTCGGGTAGTTCCACCGAAATACAGTTCGAAGCGCCCGTCGATGCTAAGGTCGAGACCAATTTTCCTGGATGCGAAGCTTTCGATCTGATTTTGATAGACACTGAGGTCAGCATTGCGCAGGTAGGCAAACAAACCTGCCGCCAATACGATAAGGGCAACTAGTATCCAAAGAGAAATTCGTAGTATCTTGCGCACGATCTATCCAGCTTACGCTGAAGCCGGCGCAGTTCAAGACAACCTAACTAATGGATTACTCCTGTATATGAAGAAACTATTGCGAGAGCCTCTGCTCCACTTCCTGTTAATTGGAGCTGCCCTATTTGTTGTTTTTGGTCTTGCAAACGACTCAATGCCAGGCAATGCGGACAATCGGATTGTTATAACGACTGGGCGAATCGATCAGCTTACGAATATCTTTACCAAAACCTGGCAGCGGCCACCGACTGTCGATGAGCTCAAAGGGTTGATCGACGATTTCGTGCTTGAAGAAATCTACTACCGCCAGGCGGTGGCCATGGGCATTGATCGTGACGACACAGTGATTCGTCGGCGGTTGCGGCAGAAATTTGAATTCCTGACCGACGAGATGGCGGCTTTCAGCGTTCCCACGGATGAAGAACTTGGCGCCTACCTCGCCGCTAACGCCGATGCGTTTGTTCGTGACACGACGTATACGTTTGAGCAGGTCTACATCAACCCTGATCAGTTGGCTGTGGACGGTCAAATTACGCAACAGCTCTCCGCACTGAGGGCGGGAGAAACAACGGCCGGTGATGCCGGATTGCTTCCTGCCTATTTCGAGACTACGCCCGCCCGCGTTGTAGATAGTTCATTCGGCCTCGGTTTCGCTGCATCCCTCGATGCTCTCCCAATGGCCGAATGGCAGGGTCCAGTCGAGTCTGGCCTCGGCTTGCACCTCATACGCCTGCAGGCACGGGTGGAAGGCACACTTCCGGAACTATCTGAGATTCGGCAAATCGTTGAACGCGAGTGGGCTAACGAACGACGGCTTGATACGAGACGAGTGATCAACGATCAACTGCTGGGCGAATATGACGTGGTCATCGAGTGGCCGAAAGGGTGAGGAACATTCGCGCCACATTCTGCCTGCTTATCGCCGGCCTGTTACCGGTACTGGCCGACGCACACGAAATGCGCCCCGGATATCTCGAGATTCGTGAATCTGCAACCGACACCTACGATGTGCTGTGGAAAGTTCCTGCACTCGGTGACGATATGCGACTGGGGCTTTATCTGCGATTCGATGAGGACGTCAAAACAATCACCGAGCCAGTGGCCGGCTTCGTCGGAAGTGCTCATACACAGCGACTGCGCATCCGGCGCGATGGGGGTCTCACCGGGAGCACCATAACAATTGACGGGCTCGATGCCACCTACACGGATGTCCTGTTGCGACTTGAGCGCATAGACAACACCGTGATCACGCATCGTCTAACACCGTCTGCGCCAATCTATGTCGTCGAAGCCGAGCCCAGTACAGGCAAGGTTGCCTGGACATACCTTGTACTCGGCGTCGAACACATCCTTCTGGGTATCGATCACCTCCTGTTCGTTCTTGCTCTCTTGATAGTTGTGGAGGGTCGCCGAAAACTAATTGGCACAATTACCGCATTCACAGTTGCGCACAGCATCACATTGGCGCTGGCGGCGCTTGGGTTCGTTCACGTGCCAGGTGCGCCGGTCGAAGCAATTATCGCGCTGAGCATTGTGTTCGTGGCCGCGGAAATCGTGCGCGGTCGATTGGGCAATCCAGGACTGACCGCACGCTTGCCGTGGATCGTTGCATTCACGTTCGGTTTGCTACACGGCTTTGGATTTGCTGGAGCACTTAGCGAAATCGGACTGCCACAATCGGCGATCCCACTCGCCTTGTTCACATTCAACGTAGGCGTCGAAATCGGCCAGTTGCTGTTTGTCGGGGCCGTTCTTGCGCTGCTGGCGGTGGCGCGCCGCGTGCAGCTCGCACCGCCCGAATGGGCCTGGCGCGCGCCTGCCTATGCTATCGGCAGCATTGCCGCATTTTGGATGATCGAGCGAGTTGTGCGATTCTGGGCCTGATGAAGATGACACGCATCATACTGACCGTAATTGTTCTGGCTGCTCTGTCGGCTTGTGACAAACAACCACGCGAGCTCACGATAGTTACGCCCCTGGCTCCGGCGGACCGCGCTATTGTCGAGGATTTTGTCGAATTGTTCGATGAGGGTCGTGTGCTGACCAAAATTCGACTTTCAGAGACTCCCATGGCCGGCGAAGCAGCGCTTGAAGCTGTTGCGTCAGGCGATGCCGATCTCGCCCTGGTCTCAAATCACTTCGAATTTCGTCCCGATATCGCGACCGTAATGCCCATGTATCCGACTGTTTTGCATATCGCCAGCAAAGCTGGATACAACGAAGAACACGGACTGGAAATTGTGGAAGGCGCGACGGTCTTTGCGGGAACCGCAGGATCGGCCTCGCGACTCCTGTTTGAGAGCCTTGTGGAACGGACTGGACTCGTAGACGGCGACTACAGTTACGTAAGCGGCGTTAGCGACATGCCTGACGTAGTAATCGTGTTCGCACCAATATCACCAAATGTCGTTGCCCGATTCCCGGATTTGGTACTTACCTCCTTGGGTACTCCCGCCGAAATTGGCGCGGGAAGCCGGGTCGACGCCGCTGTTCTGCTTAATCCGAATTTTCGGCCATTCATTATCCCGGTCGGTACCTACGATGAGGCGACACCAGAGCCTATCGTTACAGTTGCTGTCGATAAATTACTTGTTACGAGGAGTAATCTGGAAAGTTCCGCAGTTTATGACCTCATCAACGACATATTGAGACTTCGCCCTGCACTTGCAGCCAAACGGCCGGGGCTTTTCGAGCAATTGTCTGAAGACTTCGACGCGAGCCGATCCCGATTCATCCTGCACTCCGGTACTCAGGCGTATTTGCAACGGACTGAACCGACTTTTTACGAGCGCTATTCAGGTGTTGCTGAAGTCCTTGTGACGGTACTGATCGCTCTAATCAGTGCAACGCTTGCGGGCGTTCGCATATACCGAATGCGGCGTAAGAATCGTATTGATCGTTTCTACTCGGCTGCGATTGATATTCGAAATTCTGTCAAAGACTCGGACGACCAGGCAGTGCGAGAGCAAGCGATCGAGAAAATTCGTCAACTTCAGAACGTAGCATTTGACCAACTGGTCGATGAGAAACTCGCGGCGGACGAGAGTTTCCAGATTTTCATTACCTTGTCGAATGACGCGCTGCAACAGCTCGGCGCAGCTGATGCAGATCATGGTTCTTGCGGATGAGCCGGATGCATCAAAAGCAAGACTTTACGTGGCTCTTGTTTGCGCTTCTGGTGTTCCTGATCGTTATACCCGTGGGCGAAGACATGGGGCTCCTGTCCGGCGTGGCCATGCGCGCGATCGTGTTCTCATGGTTGCTGACATTTGGCATCTGGAGTCTGCGTGGATTCGGCAAACTGTTCAGATTGGGGATGGCATTCGCGGTCGCCGGAATCATCTTCAATATTCTTGCGGCCACTCTGAACTCACGCATCTACTTCCTCGCCTCATTCACGGCCGTATTTTGTTTCATCCTGGTAGCCGTCTGGTGTACCGCAAATCAAATCGTGCATGACAGGGAAATCAGCGCCAATCGAGTCATTGGCACAATGAGCCTGTATCTCCTGCTCGGCCTGATGTGGGCGGTTGCCTACGCTATTCTGGAGATGCTGACGCCTGGCGCATTTAGTGGGCTCGTCGAGCCTCTCAGTCAGGGATGGAGCAGCGAATGGCTGTATTTCAGCTTTGTTACTATGACAACGCTGGGTTACGGCGATATCACGCCGATAACCGCGATTGCACGGACCCTGGCCTACATGCAGGCCATATTCGGGCAGTTCTATATTGCAATTGTCGTCGCAGGTCTCGTCAGCGCTTACATTACAGAGCAACGACTAACCTAGCCGCACCAAACCATGCAACCGGGGTACTGGGGCCATTCTTGACATGATGGTCGAAGCGGCCAGAATGACCCTGTCCGCCAGAATAAAACTAATCAGGATATCCGATGAACGAACCCAAGCTTTTCACCGCGTCTGCTATCTGTGTGGGCATCTCATTGCTTGCCGCCTGCGAGCGGGCGCCGGTCGAAACACCCGAGATTGTACGGCCTGTACGTTTGATGACGATCTCCGAACCGCGCGGCGGCGATTCGCTCAGTTACCCCGCCGAAATCCAGGGCACACAGAATGTCGACCTCGCATTTGAAGTAGCCGGCCGAATCATCGAAATGCCGGCGCAAGAAGGCATTGATGTATCCAGAGGCGACGTTCTCGCCCGTCTGGATCCGGCCGACTTCCAGTCAGCACTGAATGCTGCAGAAGCCAAATACCGGCAATCCAGGGAGACGTTCACACGATTCTCGGAGGTATTCGAGCGCGGTGCCATCTCTCGCCAGGAACTGGACATGCGGCAGCGTCAGTTCGAGGTTGAGCAGGCTAGTCTCGAATCTGCGAAAAAGGCTGTGAGCGACACCGTCCTACGAGCACCATTTTCCGGACGAATCGGCCGCACGCACGTTGAGAATTTCAATAACGTGCAGGCAAAGCAATCTATTCTATTGTTGCAGGATCTCTCACAACTCGAAGCAATCATCAACGTGCCCGAGCAGGATTGGCTTCGTGCCAAGCCTGGTCTGACATTGGCCCAGAAAAGCGAGCGCGTTAATCCCGAGGTCAGTCTCTCCACTCTTCCAGGCCGATCGTTTCCGGCAACTATTACCGAGGTTGCAGCATCGGCTGACCCTGTCACGCGCACGTTCGCTGCGCGAGCGAGATTTGATCCACCGGATGACGTCATGATGCTTCCTGGCATGTCTGCAACTGTCACCGTTAACATTTCTCAGGACATCTTGGCGGAGCAGCAGACGGCAGTGCTGGTTCCCTCCGGAGCTGTCGTTGGCGGCGATGACGGTGGCAGTTACGTTTGGACGGTAGACAGCGAGACTATGTCGGTGAGCCTGACGGCAGTGACTGTGGGCCAGCTTGGCGGCTCAGAAATCGAGATTGTCGATGGCCTCAACATGGGTGATCGCATTGCCGTTTCCGGTGTCCAGCATCTCGCCGAAGGAATGCGCGTTCGTGAGCTAGGCAACTAATCGTCATATCATGAAAATTACTGAATTTTGTCTGGAAAACCGGACGACGACGTTAGTCCTTACCGTTGTCATGATCGTAGGCGGAATCAGCGCGTATCAGAACATGGGCCGCCTCGAAGATCCCGAGTTCACGATCAAGGATGCTTTGGTCATTACTCAGTATCCGGGTGCGACAGCTGAGGAGGTTGAAGAAGAAGTAACCGACGAAATCGAAACCGCCTTACAGCAGCTCGCACAACTCGACGAAGTCAGCTCGGTCTCACGCCGTGGGCTGTCCATTGTAACCGCGACGATCAAAGACAATTACGACAAGACAACCTTGCCACAGGTTTGGGATGAATTGCGCCGCAAAGTGGGCGACGCACAAGGTCGGCTTCCGCCAGGCGCCGGACCGTCTGTCGTCAATGACGATTTCGGCGACGTCTATGGCATTTTCTTTGCACTTTACGGCTCGGAGTATTCGTTTGACGAACTTTGGGACGTTGCCAAAATTCTGCGTCGCGAACTGCTGCTCGTCGATGACGTAGCTAAGATCGATATTTTCGGCAATCGTCCGGAAGTCATCTATGTACAACTTGACCGTGACCGCATGGCGCAGCTCGGAATCTCGTGGATGGCAATAGCCCAGGAACTTCAAGAGCAAAACCTGGTGTCGAATGCCGGCAGTGTTACCGTCGGATCGGAGTTCATCACAATTGATCCGACCGCCATGGTCGAGTCCGAGGAAGACCTTGGCAACATCCTGATTTCCGGATCTAGTAGCAATGCTCAGATATTTCTCAGAGACGTCGCCACCATCCAGCGGGGCTTTCTCGAACCACCAGGCGCCTTGTTGCGGTTTGACGGCGAACCCGCCATCGGCATCGGCATCTCGACAATTTCAGGCGGCAATGTTGTCGCGATGGGCGAGAAACTAAAAGCACGAATGAAAGAACTCGCCGACGAAATTCCACTCGGCATGGAATTCGGCATCATCGCGATGCAGTCTGATGCAGTGCAAACATCGATCTCGGGCTTTGTGGTGAGTCTCTTACAAGCCATAGCCATCGTGATTGTTGTACTTCTGTTTTTCATGGGGCTTCGCAGCGGGCTGCTAATCGGATTTATTTTGTTCCTCACGATTTGCGGCAGCTTTATTTTCATGAGCATGGCAAACGTGATGCTCGAGCGAATATCCCTGGGTGCGCTGATCATTGCGCTCGGCATGTTGGTTGACAATGCGATAGTCGTTGTCGATGGCCTGCTCGTACGATTCCAGCAAGGCATGGATCGGCGTAAGGCAGCGATCGAAGTCGTCAATCAGACTGCCTGGCCGCTGCTTGGCGCGACTATCATTGCCATTCTGGCATTTGCCGCGATCGGTACGTCACAGGACAGTACCGGTGAGTACACCCGATCATTATTCACCGTGATTATGATTTCCTTGCTATTGAGTTGGCTTACAGCCGTGACTGTGACGCCGTTGCTTGGAGTAATGCTTCTGAAAGTTCCTGAGGGTGATGCCGATGCTGATCCCTACGGCAGCGCTTTCTACCAGAAGTTCGGCGGCTTTCTCAGGCTGTGCATCAAGACACGCTGGGTAACTATTGCGATTGTACTCACCGTGTTCGGCAGCGCCGTTTACGGATTTGGCCAGGTGTCGCAGAGTTTTTTCCCGAACTCCACCCGACCTCAGATCATGGTGGACTATTGGCTGCCGCAAGGAACGTCGATCGAGCGCAGCAATGCCGACGCCGCACGCGTTGAAGAGTATCTGTTAGGGCTTGACGGGGTGAAGCATGTAGGTTCGATCGTCGGCCAGGGTGCGCCACGTTTTCTGCTGACGTACACGCCAGAGCAGGCGAACAGTGCTTATACGCAATTCCTCGTCGAATTTGATGATGCGACTTTCATCGACCCTGCCTACGACGCGATCCAGGATCACCTCGAGGCCAACTTCGAGGACGCACAGCCGCAGGTCCGCAAGTTCATTCTGGGACCGGGAGAACCCGGCAAGATCCAAGCCAAATTTTTCGGTCCTGATCCGAACGTACTGCGTGGACTTTCAGCGCAGGCTGAGGCTATTTTCAAAACGCACCATGATGCGTTCGGTGTCCGCAACGACTGGCGCGATCGTGTCAAATTGTTACGACCGATCATCGACAAACAGCAGGCAAGCTTATTCAAGTTGCCACGCCAGGACATTAACAAGATGCTGCTGCAGGGGTTCGAGGGCCTGGCAGTCGGCGTGTATCGAGAGGGTGACGAAATGTTGCCCATCATTATGCGCGCTAGCGATGACGAACGTGATGATGTATCGAGTATCCGAAATCTCCAGATTTACAGTCCGGCCGCTGACGCGACGATCCCTTTGCGCCAGGTTGTCATCGGTTTTGAGACTGTTTTTGAAGACGAGATCGTTCAACGCATCAATCGCGAACGCGTAATTACTGCCTTGGCAGACCCTCGCCACGGCGAGGCGCCTCCCCTGCTGAACGATGTACGAGCCGCGGTCGAGGCCATCGAATTACCCGACGGTTACCGCCTGGAATGGTGGGGAGAATACAAATCAAGCGGCGAAGCCCAGGCTGCTTTAGCCGGTTCGATACCCGCATTTGTCGTTATGATGCTGCTGATAACAGTCGCACTGTTCAATAGCCTGCGCCAAACCGCAGTTATCTGGCTCATTGTCCCCCTGGCGGTAATCGGCGTCTCCGTTGGCCTGCTCGTCACCGGACAGCCTTTTGGCTTTATGGCCCTGCTCGGCTTCCTGAGCCTTTCCGGAATGCTCATTAAGAATGCGATCGTGTTGGTCGACGAGATGAACCTGCAGATGACGCGGGACAAGCCCGCCATTGAGGCCGTCGTAGGCGCCGCCGTCAGCCGCCTGCGTCCCGTTGCGATGGCAGCGGCTACAACAATTCTTGGCATGGCACCGTTATTCCCGGATGCCTTCTTCGTGTCGATGGCCGTGACCATTGCGTTCGGCCTTGGATTCGCGACTCTTCTTACAATGGTCGTCGTGCCGGTTTTGTACGCAACGTTTTTTAGAATTGAAGTAAACTAGCTTACTCGGAATTCGAGAAGACAGGGCACCACATGCAGCAGAATATATCTCCTCGCCAATTACTGTTCCGACTTACAGCGTATTTCGGAATTCTATTCGGTATCTCCTTTTTGATAACCGTTTTGAGTCCACAGGTTCTGCGTTATCTGCCAGTCGGCGGCACCGATGTCATTGAATTGGCGGAGTTGGAGGTAACGACCTACTCCACCAGCAGCATGTCGGGAGATGAGATTACTTCATCGCGCCTGGTGGTGCCGGAAGGAAATGGGAAACAATGGATGGCTTTACTATACCTGGCTATCTGCCTGATGCTTACTGTAGTAATCATGCTGCCCGTCACATGGACATACGCGGCAACGCGGTATGAGACAGGCTTTCAAAAGACTTTTGCCCGCGCGCTGATCGTCCTGCCGATTTGTGCAACTACGATCGTTCTTCTGATTCAGGGCAACCTCGCGCTGGCATTTGGCCTGGCTGCCATGGTTGCCGCTGTGAGATTTCGTGTAGCACTGCGCGAGCCGATCGACGGAATTTTTATCTTCGCTGCAATCTGCGTCGGGCTGGCAGCGGGCATCGGCTTTATTGGCATTGCGGCGATCATGGTGGTCGTCTTCTGCTTCGCCAACGGCATATTGTGGTATCTCGACTATGGAAAAAACCCGCTCGACGAGGTCAGGTCTAAAAAAGCCCGCGACAAACTCCAACGGCGGGCAGGTCAGGAATGAGCGCTAGGAACTCAGGCAGGCACCATCTACCTGCCTGGCGCGCTGTTTCGGATCATTGACAATCTTGTAAAAGCCGTCGATATAACTCTTGTCCTTTGCAGATCCTTCCAGGATCAGAGCCATCTCGAGTTGCTGTCGACGTTCGTTAAACATTGCCACTGCCGGTTCTATCTGATCCAGGTGAACACACCGACCACGAAACAGGCGCTGGCGAACCGTCTTGATGGGTAGTGGCGCGGCCACCACGGCGTATCGAGTATTAATTAGTCCCGCCTGATCGAAGTCGTAAGGAACAACGAACCAGCCGGTGTCAGCTCTCGACGGGGAAAGCGGCCTGCTGTTGTGGCAGCAGTCTTTTCCGCTCGGTCCTGATAGAACCGACCAGTCGGTATTTCCTATCATGAACTGGAATAACGCCGACACGGTCGCATAGTCGGGATCCAGTTGAGAGGTCAGAACTTTATTGACCTTTTGTCTTTTCAGATCATTTCGGTCCGCGACTTCGAAAATCGATTCAATGATAAACGCCGGTTCATTGATTTGCTGGTCGGGGCGCTCGCTGTTTTGGTACGTCGCCTTCAAAACGCGCGTGCGAAACGAGACATCGGTAAGCACATTCAATGCCTCATAAATCCTCTGCTCCTGGATTATGTATTTCCGGTGCGCCGAACTTTGCCGACAGTGAGTGACTATTTTCAGCTTTTTCTTTTGACCCTCAAATATCGTGCCTTTCGACTGCTTCTTATTAAATGTTATAGACAACGGCGGAAATCGGCAGTACTCGAGTCTCGATCTGCCCCGAGTCGTCAACTTGATCGGGATAACAACCAGTTCACCTGCCGTGTTCTCATAGGATGCATGTCCCTCGACAACCGGACCCTCGTCGGCATGTTTGATGATCTCATTGAGGGGAAATTCGAAGGTAATGTCTATTGGCGTGTCTGATGCAAATAGCGGCAGCTCGTCCGCCACGCTATAAGAAGCTATAAATAGAAAAAACAGGAAGATGCGATTCATGAGGATTCAAGCTGCCTTTTGATACTCACCCGGACTCAACCCGGTCCATCGCTTGAAAGCTCGGGCGAAGTTACTCTGATCCGAGAATCCTACCATGAAGGCGATCTGTGCCTGCGTGTACTCGCCGTCCTGCAAATACTGTTCCGCAAGATCGCGGCGCGTTGACTCCAAAAGGCTCCGGTAATTTGTACCCTCAGAACCAAGCTGCCGTTGCAAGGTGCTGGTGCTACGATACAGGCGACTCGCCACCGTGTCCTGGTCTGCGTTACCTGACGGCAACATTTGCACAAGCAACTGACGAACGGCGGTTGCAACCGCGCCTGCATCGAGTGAGCCAATATAGTTCTCCGCAATGCGATCCGTCGCCCTGGCGACATCCGGTATGGACCCAGTGAGGTCTTCTTCGAGATCCGCGGCAGCGAATAGCCAGACTTCCGCATCACTGCCGTAGCTCACGGGACACTGGAATAACTCGTCATACGCGCTGGATTTCTGCTCCAGCGGCGCTGTCAATGTCACCCGCAATGGACGGACCGGCCTGCGTGCCACGTACTCGCACAAGCCGAGTATCGCAGTATAGCCGCCATCTTTTGCAGCTTGTTGCGGCCGTGTCGCACCTTCCGGATAGCGCTCGATAAGCTCGTAGCCGTCCTTATGTTGCCGCACTTCCACATGGCTATTCAGTGTATTTATCACGTCCCCATAACGGCACAGACGGCGTAGGGCACCGAGCAATGTTGCACTTGCCATCCAGGCGTGACCCAGCACAAAAAAATCACCGGGCAGCGCCCGCCTACCGACCCTGAAGCCAAACTGCGGGTCGCCGCAAGCGACGATGGACTTGCTCCACAGCTTGTCCATCTTGGCAAACGTTACGCGCGCGCCCGGCCTGCGAAATTTTCCTGTATCAATTTTCAGACGCGAGAAGATCGGCTGCGGATCAATTTGATAGTCCGACTCGAGCGTCTCTCCGATCAACCGTGCGACGCTTGCCAGTGTTGTTGGTTCGTAAAGCATCCTGAGTCAAATTGAACCCGATCCGGCGCTGCGGCACAAGCGGTTTGGGACTTGAGGCATATTGCATAAACACTGACCGCTTCGGACCAGATAGCCGGAGCCGGTTTTTCTACAGTACGTACTCCAACACGGAGGACAACGTCATGAAGACCCTGAGCCATCAAGATACAAGTCGTTTCTCAATGGAAGACGCAGCACGCGCCCGCATCGCTACGTATCTCTACGAAGTGTATAGCAATGATGACGGGCTCCTTGGTGATCTGGATCGCTGGACGCAGAGACGCATCACCGAGGAAAACATGGCGAAACTCACGCTTGTATTTGAATCTGATGATCCGGCTGAGGCCTGTTACAAAGACCTCATCCGCGAGATCGATACTGAGGCCGAGTCCGGCATTTTTCTCGCAAAAGCGGACTCACCCAGCAGACATCTGAGCCGCCTGGTCGATGAATCTGGTGTTTCCTGTGATCTGGATAGTGAGATCGAGACAATTGCGCCCACCATGTTTGCCGATGAGACGGCCCATTCGGCGAAGGACTTTGATCTGGTCTGGATCACTATTCAGGCACGCCATGATCGCGCACACGTCGATGCCAAGGTGTCCGAGATCATCATGTGCCACCTGCTTGACGATGTGGATGCCGCACGGGATATGAGCAACGCACTTCGAGCCTTGCACTATTCGTTTCACGAGAACGTCGTACGCCGCTCCTGCAGTCTGGATCTTCTTCTTGATGAACGTGATGAGCGAGACCTGCTGATTATGGTAACGGAACTCACGAAACGCAGCGGCAGCTATGAGGATCGCATAATCGCGATACGCGACCAGGCAGAACAGATTTAGGAACGAATCCCCCTAAGGCTGATGAACGAATCAGCTACTCTGGCGGGCCGCAAGGCCCGCCTTTTTTATTTCCACTGAGCGCTCAGATAAACGAAAGCGCCGTCATAGTCGAGCTTCACGCTCCCGAGCCATCCACCCCAATCCGAAAATCCTTCGAAGGAAAATACACACCCGCCTGAATCGAATACTTGCTGTTAAGTAGCGCGTGAATCCCGGATTCCTGCTGGGCAAATATGCTCGAACTGAAAAAGCACAACAATCCGATTGCAACTGCTTGTGTTGTTTGACCTGTTCTCAAACCGTTACACCCGGAAAATCGCGAATAATCGCGGACACGATTCGGTATTATTGCACACCGTGATGAAGTCCGAGAGGCGCCAGGATTTGAAAAGGTCGATGTGTACTTGCTGCGCGGCGTTGCTGCTCACCGGGCCGCTTGCGCTTGGGCAGACCGACAGAGAGCCAATCAGAGAACTTGTTGATGAGCGGGATTTCGATCTCCCGGCGGCAGAGGTCGGCGATCTTGTCGGTGATGGCGGCTTTGACCTTGGCGACGCGGATTTTGAAGGCAACCCCGCAAAAAGTTTTGCCGAAAAGTGGCCCAAGGATCTGGTAATCGCACCAATCCCCGGCTATTCACCACAGCTCGGCTGGAATCTGACGCTTGCCGGCGGCTATTTTCTGAATTCCAAAAAAGAGGATTCCGAGTCTCCCCCGTCGATACTCGGTGGCTTCGGCATGATCGCCGAAAATGGAAGCTATGCCTATGGCGGTGGGGCCTACCTGCACCTTCTCGAAGACAAGCTGCGCGTCAAAGTCGGCGCCGTCTACGCGGATCTTCGTTACCGCTTTTACGGCGTTGGCAATGAAAATGATTTGGGCATCAGTATCGACATCTTGCAGAAAATGCCGCTCTACTTCACGACCGCCACCTGGCGGGTGTGGAAAAAACTCTATCTTGGGCTGGGCTATACGGGCGGGACGGTCGAAACGCGGGCCGAACTTACGTTCCCGGATCCGAATCTCGTCAATCCGTTTGGGAAACTGAATATCGGAGCATGGATGATTCCGGTTGAGTGGGATTCCCGCGACCACGAACAGTTCCCAAGGCGGGGTTGGAAGATCGATGGACGCGCGATGATTTATCGCGATTCGGGCGGCAGTGATTTCGATGCTGAGACGTACAAGATTGCGGTAAATTACTACCACCCGATGGGCGAACGTGATGTCCTCGCGTCTCGAATCATGTATCGCTGGACAGGGGGCGATGCGCCATTTTTTCTGCTCAGCACTTTTGGAGGAAGCACTGATCTTCGCGGCTACCCATCCGGCCGTTATCGCGATCGCATGATGTACTCTGTGCAAACCGAGTATCGCTGGCATTTCAGTGAACGCTGGATATTCACGGGCTTCGTCGGCGTCGGCGAGGTTGCGGAAAAAATAGGCGAGTTCGGTAGAAACTTCCTGCCCGCTGCCGGCGTTGGGACACGATTCGTTTTATCCAAGAAGCACCGTGTTGGACTTTCTATGGACATCGCCAGGGGCAAAGACGGTACCGAGTATTACTTCGGCGTGGGCGAAGCATTCTAATAAACGGCAGGCAGCCGGGCCTGCCACTGTCGTTACTTCCAATTACCACTCAGATAGACATAGGCTCCTGCATAGGAGATTCTCGTACTGCCGTGCCAGTCACTTTTATCGACGTCGACGTTGAGAATGAAGTCCTGGTATTTAACGCCAACACCGAAATTTTTGGATAACTGATAATTCACACCAACCGCGATATTTGTCAGACCGCCTTCATAATCACCGATAGTTGCTTCCAGCCAGTCGAGACGGCCACCGATATACCACTTCCCGGATGGCGAGTAGTAAAACCAGGTGCCAATGTTCGGTAGAGGACCTGAGATACCCACACTCGACCGCTCACCGAAGTTTGTCACTATGTCGTAATCAATGAAGGCACCGTACTCCAGACTGTGGATGCCGATGCCAACTCCATAGTCGAAGCGTGGATCGGAGTCGAACGACCTGGCAAAGAACACCCGTGCCAATTGGAAGTCGACTCCCAATATAACGCTGCTGCCGGCCTGAATGACCTCGTCTCCCCACTCGATATCTTCATCCAGCACTCCCTTTTCACGCTGGTCAACAGTGAAATACTGCATGCGAGTTGACCATTTCTTACCGAAGCGCCAGGTGAATTCCATCGCCAGCGTATCTCGCCCTTTGCGCGAATTGAAAGTCTCATCAAAGTCGATCTCGGTGCCTTCTTCGCCCGCTGAGCCGTCAACTCGTAGCTTGACATCCCGGGTGGGAAAGAAGCCACCGAATTGAACCGAGTATCTGCTCGTGAGAAATGGATGGATATCGGAACCTTCGTTCGCAAGCACGGGTGATCCTGATACAGCACAAATTGCTGTCAGAAAAATCAAAGCAGCATGGGACTTCGAGTGAACTTGCATTCCCCGACTCTAAGCTCGGGCGACTGGTTGCGCAACGCCCAGCCAAACAGAGGGCCCTGCGGGCCCATATTGATTTTCTGGCGGAGAGAGAGGGATTGGGTCGCTCGCTTCGCTAGCTCCCCGCCAACTGGCAGCTACGCTGCTGCGTTGGTCGAACAGGGTCCTCATCCTCATCTACACTCGGCGAGAAAATCAAACAAGGGCCCTGCGGGCCCATATTGATTTTCTGGCGGAGAGAGAGGGATTCGAACCCTCGGTGCGGTATCACCGCACACTCGCTTTCCAGGCGAGCACCTTAAACCACTCAGCCATCTCTCCGATTTAGAAATTGTATAGCTCACGCGCCTGCGAAGCGCGATTAACTGATGCCGATTACGCGTGGCGGCTTATCAATGCAGGGAGAGCCTTCCGGCCGCGGCGCCTGTGGCGATGCTGCCGGTAACGGCATTTCCCTGATTTGCTCGAGATTGTCCAGATCCTCGGGCACCTGAAGCCGTGGGGCCATTACCGCGCTCTTGTACGGGCCCTCATCACAAGTCTGACTGCCAGAGCCACATGCCGCCAGGCCCGTTAGCAGAATAATGAATACCAGTCGCGCCAGCATCATGCTGCATCCTCCAAATTGACTCCTGCCACATCCAGGGCTGCGCGCATTTGATCGTGATATCGACTGGCGAATTCAGTGAGCGGTAAACGTAGTTTTGGTGACATTAATCCCATTTGACCAAGGGCCCATTTGACCGGTATCGGATTCGACTCCACAAAGAGCGCTGCGTTCAGTGGCTGGAGTGTGTCATCCAGAGTTTTCGCTTGCGCATGCTCACCTGCTGCAGCAAGTCTGCACAGTCTGGCGATCGCCCCGGGAACAACGTTGCCACTCACTGTAACAATTCCGTGACCCCCGTTTTTGAGAAACTCGAAAGCCGTGAAATCATCACCGCTGTAGAGCATGAAATCATCATCAACAAGCGCCTTGATCTGTCGCATGCGTTCAATATCGCCGGTTGCTTCTTTAATGCCGATAATATTGTCGTGTTGCGCGAGATGAGCAACAGTTTCCGCCTGCATATCTGCCACAGTACGGCCAGGCACGTTATACAGGATTATAGGTTTTTCAACCGCATCCGCGATCGCCGTGAAATGCTGCACCATCCCTTCCCGGACCGGCTTGTTGTAATACGGCACAACCAGCAAGTAGGCATCGATTCCCGACTCACCAACCTCGAGCGACAGGTTAATGGTCTGTTGCGTTGAGTTCGAACCAGTACCTGCAATGACTGGCATGCGCCCAGCGACGATCTCCACCGCCCTGGAAATCAGTTCAGCATGCTCCGCCCGTGTCAGTGTTGCGGCCTCGCCCGTTGTGCCGGCGATCACCAATCCATCTGTGCCTGCATTTGCATGAAATTCAATCAGGCCCTTGAGCGACGCATAATCGACCCGATTATTGGAGTCGAAAGGCGTCGCCAATGCGACCATAGAACCCTTAAACACAGCTTGTCCTCGCCTTAAATCAGGCGGCGATGTTACTGTTCATATCGGGTGCTGGCAAGATATACAAAACATTACTTAGGATTATTCTAGCTAAATGACTCAACTTATTGTTTTATCAACGATTGGTACAGATCGAACTGGCGTCGTTCAGGACATCACGAAAGTTATCCTGGCCTGCGGCGGAAATATCGAAGAAAGCCGCATGACAACCCTCGGCGCCGAGTTTGCCATGCTAATGCTTGTCTCCGGAAACTGGCACACCCTGGCCAAGCTCGAAAAAGGCCTCGAAAAGCTCGGTGAAGGTGACAATCTGACGTTTGCGATTCGCAAGACCGGGGACCAGGCAACCAAGGTGGATCGCATGCCCTACGCTGTCGATGTGGTCAGTCTCGATCAGCAAGGTATCGTATTCGGTCTGGCGAATTTCTTCGCAGCCCACGATATTGAAATCGCCGATGTCGCAACACGCAGCTACGCGGCTGCGCATACAGGCGCCCATATGTTCGCTGTACAAATGGCTGTTAATATCCCGTCGTCGGTGCACATAGCGCAATTGCGCGACGAATTCCTCGAATTGTGTGATCGTCTCAATCTTGACGCAATTCTCGAGCCAGTCAAAGCCTGATAGGTACTAGGGAGACTCCAGTGAGCGGACCTGCATTGAACCGTGTCGTTGCCGATTTCAGCAGCGATGCCACCGGCGACAAAAAGCTCAGACTCAAGGATCTGCGCGGCCAGAACGTCGTCCTTTATTTTTATCCGAAGGACAGCACCCCCGGCTGTACCCAGGAAGGTCTGGACTTCAAGGAGTTGCACGCGAAATTCCGGCGCCAGAAAACGGTCATCCTGGGCGTTTCGCGCGACAGCCTGGCCTCCCACGAAAAATTCAAGGCCAAGCAGCAGTTTCCATTTGATCTGTTGTCAGACCCTGACGAAAAACTGTGCAAAAAGTTTGACGTGATTCATGAAAAAACGCTCTACGGTCGCAAGTTCATGGGCGTCGTGCGCAGCACATTTCTCATCGACAAAGATGGCAGACTGCGGGCCGAATGGCGCAAGGTTAAGGTAAAAGGACATGCCGCAGAGGTACTTGAAAGCGTTATCATGTGGAACAGACGCTAGTTGATAGGGTCGGATTATGCAGGGCCCTGTTTTTTGAGAGATTTCTGTTGACCATCGAATTTATTAAGCGCTCCGTCACGCTTCTGGCGATTACCGCCGTTGTGTTCGTCAGCGGCGCCGGTGCCGATGACATCAAGATACCTGACATGGGTAGTCCAGCCGATGCCATCCTGAATAAGTCGATGGAAGCCCAGATCGGGCGAGCGATCATGCGCAATATTCGCCTCAGCGGTCAGGTCGTCGAAGATCCGCAAATCACCGAGTACATTAACGAAATCGGCCACCGCATCGCGGCACAAACCAATGACGGCGACCACGATTTTACGT
>Ga0070723_10000135_pt1 | contig 19240 bp, 19 predicted proteins | sample tdAd002_FD_67277 | JGI IMG/M metagenome (GOLD analysis project Ga0070723, IMG submission 67277) | Marine sediment microbial communities from the Atlantic coast under amendment with organic carbon and nitrate - tdAd00.2 | ecosystem: Environmental > Aquatic > Marine > Coastal > Sediment | place...
CCCCCCTACAGCGCAATTATCATCTGTAGGAGCGGCTTCAGCCGCGAACATTACCAAGGGTAAATATGTCAGGCGAAAAGGAAATCCGCAATAAGATCCGAAGCGTGAAGAACATGCAGAAGATCACCAGCGCGATGGAAAAGGTTGCTGCCAGCAAGATTCGCAAAGCGCAGAATCAGATGGAGGCATCTCGCCCGTACGCGCAACGCATTCGTCGCGTGATCAGCCATTTGTCGCAGGCAAATCCGGACACGAAACATCCGTTCCTGATGGAGCGCGAGATTAGTCGTGTCGGATTCATCATCATCTCTACTGACCGCGGTCTTTGCGGCGGCCTGAACGTTAACCTGTTCAAAAGGGTGATCGGAGAGCTGGCCGAGTGGCGCGACAAAAACGTGGAGGTCGACCTCGCGCTGGTCGGCGCAAAAGCGGTGCAGTTCTTCAAACGGCTCGGTGGCAACGTTGTCGGTACGGCGTCACACCTCGGCGACAAGCCGACGGTCAACGACCTGATCGGCTCGATCAAGATCATGTTGAACGCATACAGCGAAGGGAAAATCGATCGTCTGTACCTGTTGCACAATGTGTATGTCAGCGCGATGAGCCAGAAGCCGGACGTTGTGACGATTTTGCCAGTCAGTGAGATCGCAGTTTCGGATGATGGCCTGCAGAAACACTGGGACTACATCTACGAGCCCGAAGCCGGAGAGTTGCTCGAAGATTTCCTGATGCGCTACATCGAGTCACAGGTCTATCGTGGCGCAGTTGAAAACTTCGCCTGCGAAATGGCGGCAAAGATGGTGGCGATGAAGTCAGCTACCGACAATGCTGGCGAGATCATTGAAAAGCTGCAGCTTCAGTACAACAAGGCGCGGCAGGCGGCAATTACGCAAGAGATTTCAGAAATAGTCGGCGGCGCGGCCGCCGTGTCTGGTTAGCAAGAATTTTTAGAGTATTTATCAGCGACAAAATGCTGAACTAGGATAAGGACCTACACATGAGCACTGGAAACACTGTGCAAATTATTGGCGCTGTCGTGGACGTTGAATTCCCGTCAGACCAGATTCCAAAAGTTTACGATGCGTTGATTATCGACGACGTCGACATCACGCTCGAGGTGCAGCAGCAGCTCGGCGATGGCGTTGTGCGTACGATCGCAATGGGCTCATCGGAAGGCTTGAAGCGCGGTATGCCGGTCTCGAATACCGGCGGGCCGATTTCGGTTCCGGTTGGCGAGAAGACTCTCGGCCGCATTATGGACGTGCTCGGAAAACCGATTGATAACGCGGGACCGATTGGCGCCGAGACGTCGATGCCAATTCATCGCGCGGCTCCGTCATATGAGGAACAGGCAGCGACGACCGAAGTTCTGGAAACCGGTATTAAAGTTGTCGACCTGATTATGCCGATCTCGAAAGGCGGCAAGGTCGGCCTGTTCGGCGGCGCAGGCGTGGGCAAGACGGTCGCGCTTATGGAGTTGATTCGTAATATTGCCCACGAGCATTCGGGCTACTCGGTATTCGCCGGTGTTGGTGAGCGCACTCGTGAGGGCAACGATTTCTACCACGAAATGACCGATTCGGGCGTTATCGACAAGGTATCGCTCGTGTACGGCCAGATGAACGAGCCTCCGGGCAACCGCCTTCGCGTTGCTCTGACAGGCCTGACGATGGCCGAGGCCTTCCGCGACGAGGGTCGTGACGTCCTCATGTTCATCGACAACATCTATCGCTACACGCTCGCAGGAACAGAAGTATCGGCACTGCTCGGCCGTATGCCTTCCGCGGTGGGCTACCAGCCGACGCTCGCTGAAGAGATGGGCATTCTGCAGGAGCGTATTGCATCGACGAAGACCGGCTCGATTACCTCGTTCCAGGCCGTCTATGTACCAGCTGATGACCTTACTGATCCGTCTCCGGCAACGACGTTTGCTCACCTTGATGCAACGCTCGTACTGTCGCGCCAAATTGCGGAACTTGGTATCTATCCGGCAGTAGATCCGCTCGATTCGACGTCACGTATTCTCGATCCAAACATCATCGGTCAGGAACATTACGACTGTGCGCGTGGCGTGCAGGCTGTGTTGCAGCGCTACAAAGAATTGCAGGACATCATCGCGATTCTTGGTATGGACGAGCTGTCTGAAGACGACAAGCAAATTGTGACCCGGGCGCGCAAGGTACAGCGTTTCCTGTCGCAACCGTTCTTCGTCGCCGAAGTCTTCACTAACTCGCCAGGTAAATATGTTTCTCTGGCCGAGACAATCCGCGGCTTCAACGGCATCGTCAACGGCGACTACGACCACCTGCCTGAGCAGGCGTTCTACATGGTCGGCTCGATCGACGAAGCGGTCGAAAACGCTGAAACCATGTAAGCAGAGACAGAGACGAGCCAATGGCCACAATTCAAGTCGACATCGTATCTGCGGAAGGTGAAATCCATTCGGGCGAGGCCACGATGGTTTTTGCGCCCGCGAAAATGGGTGAAATCGGTATCGCGCCGCGTCATGCGCCGCTGTTGACGGCACTGCGGCCGGGCGAAGTTCGTGTTCAGGACCCGGAGGGCACTGAGCACTTCTTCTACATTACGGGCGGCATGCTCGAGGTCCAGCCGACACTGGTGACCGTCCTGGCGGACACGGCGCTACGCGGCGAGCAACTCGATGAAGCCGCTGCACTTGCTGCGCAAAAGGAAGCTGAAGAGGCGCTGCAAGGCGCGTCGGAGCAAACGGACATTTCCCGGGCTCAGCGAGAGTTGGAAGAAGCGCGCGCACGCTACCGGGCTTCGCAAAAGCTTAGAGGCAAACGGTAGGAGGGCCTTAAGGCCCGAAATCTTCGGCCCTGAAGGGCCTCCTACACACGCTTGAACAATGGCAAGGTGCCCAGGCGGTCCTTCATCTCAACAGGATTACCATCGCAATCACGCAGTTCGCGTGGTGGGTCGGACTTCTGCGTCAACGGCGTAACGATTAACATTGTAATCAGGCAGGCCGCGAGGCCCATGAAGTCGGCGGGCAGCTGCGGTGCCACGGCAAGCGTCGTCAACCAGGCAACAATCCCTGCGGCCATCCCTGACAGTGCTCCAGTCCTGTTCGCCTTCGTCCACCACACGCCCAAAATGAAGGGCACGATGATGACAGCGAGCCCCAAAATATTTGAATCGACCATCAGCGTGTAAACGGTCTGCACCTTCATTGCGATGAATATGGCGATCAGACCACCAACTGGAATGGCAGATCGCACGACAGTCAGCGACAGCTTCGGCGACGGGTCGCGTTTGACCATCGGCAGAACGTTGTTGGCGATCAGACTTGCGGCAGCCAGTAAAGCGCTGTCGGCCGAACTCATAATGGCAGCCAGCAACGCACCGACGAACACCGCAACGGCAACCGGGTGCAGGTATTCGATCATCAAGGCAGGAATTACGCCTTCGGAGTCTTCGAGGCCCGGCATCGTCACACTGGCGATGATTCCCAAAATTACCGGAATCATGCCGAAAAACAGGTAACCGAGGCCGCCAAAGTAAAAAGAGTTCTGCGCAGTACGCTCACTCTTGGCCGAGGCGACACGCTGACACAGGGTCTGCGCGGAAATATCGACGAGTCCAATAATCGTCCAGGCACGAAAATAATTGAGCCAGGCTCCGGGCGTATGATCGAGTGGAATCATGCGAAAAGTATGTTCGTCGAGATGAGGCGCTACGGCACCCCAACCGCCGATGCTGATCCAGACAACGGCAAACAGAATGATGAGCCCGACAATAATTATGACCATCTGAATAAAATCGGTCAGTGCGACTGCCCACATGCCGCCAATGGCTGTGTACAACGTGATAACTACTGCGGCGCTGACTATTCCAATTTCCAGCGGAATGCCGGTAAGCGTCTTGAAGATCAGGGCGAAGCCAACCAGCATCGAACCAACCCAGACGATATTGGCAAAAAGCTGCGTGATCGTGATCGCTATTTCAGCGACGCGGCCGTAACGCTGGCGCATGAAATCGGCAACGGTGATGATTCGCAAACGTCGAAATGTCCTCGCGAAAAAGAAGCCGACGAGCACCAGTGCGAGTGCACCGCCCCAGGGATCTTCAATGACTCCGAACATCCCATTGTCGTAGGCGGCTCCTGCCCCACCCATGATCGTGCTGCCGCCAAACCAGGTTGCGATGACGGTCATCGACAACAGCCCGATTGGCAGGCCGCGCCCGGCGACCATAAACTCGGTAACCGAGTGCGTCTTCTTCGACGCGTACAGACCGACGCCGATCATGATGACCATGTAAATGGCGACGCCGATAAAGATGATCGTTTCTGTCGACATATTTTCTTCTTCTTCTGTCGAGTGGCAAGACTAGCATTGTTTGCCACATTCACGGCACGCCCGCGCCACTAATCTTGCGGTATCATGCGCAAGCTGTAGCAGGCCCTTTAGGGCCGAAGGCATCGGGCCTAAAGACCTTCCCACAGAACAATTCCGCACAAGGATCTTCGTATTGAACCTCAGCGTCATCATTCTTGCCGCAGGCCAGGGAACGCGTATGCGCTCGGATCTGCCCAAAGTGCTTCAGCCGCTGGCGGGCAAGCCGTTGCTATCGCACGTGCTGACAACCGCGCACGAACTTGGCGCCGAAGATGTCTGCGTGGTCTACGGCCATGGCGGCGAAGCTGTCCCGGACACCATTGGCGACGAGAGCTTACGTTGGGCGCTGCAAGCCGAACAGCTCGGCACGGGGCACGCTGTACAGCAGGCGATGCCGGAGACGCCCGAAGATAGCCAGGTGCTGATTCTGTTCGGGGACGTGCCGTTGTTGACCCTGGGAACGCTCGAGCGACTACTCGAGCAGACGGCCATTGATGAAGTTGCTGTGTTGTCTGTCGACATGGGCGACCCGACCGGCTACGGACGCATCGTTCGTGACGGCGAAGCGGTCATCGGCATTGTCGAGCAAAAGGACGCGACCGATGCCGAACAGAAGATCCCGGAGATCAATACCGGGGTCATGCTGTGCTCGGCGGACAAGCTTAAGGCATGGCTGGATGGCCTGAGCAACGACAATGCACAGGGCGAGTATTATCTGACCGACGTGGTGGCTATGGCCGTTCGTGACGGCGTCAACGTCAAGGGCATCAAAGCAGACAACTGGGTAGAAGTGATGGGCATAAATGACAAGAAGCAGCTGGCCGAGGCCGAGCGCGCGCTGCAGGCGCGTCTCGTACACGAACTCATGGCACAGGGCGTCGGCTTCGCCGACCCGGCGCGTGTCGATATTCGCGGTACGCTGCGGTGCGGCAAAGATGTCTTCATCGATGTGAACGCGGTGTTTGAAGGTGAGGTTTCACTAGGTGATGGCTGCACCGTCGAATCGAATAATCTCATTCGTGATAGTCAGCTTGGTGCCAATACCGTTATCCACTCCAACTGCCACATTGAAGGCGCGGCTACGGGTGAAAATTGCGAAATCGGACCATTCGCGCGTATGCGTCCGGGCGCCGAACTCGCGAACAACGTTAAGGTCGGAAATTTCGTCGAGATCAAGAAAAGCACCGTCGCGGACGGCAGCAAAATAAACCATCTGACCTATATCGGGGACGCCGAAGTTGGGACGGGCGTCAACGTTGGTGCTGGCACAATCACGTGTAATTATGATGGCGCCAACAAGCACAAGACGACGATAGGCAACGACGTTTTTATCGGGTCCGGCGTGAATCTCGTTGCCCCTATCGAAATTGGTAAGGGCGCGACGATTGGCGCGGGCTCGACCATCACGAAACCGGCGCCGGAAGAACAATTGACATTGGAACGCTCAAAACAAATGACAATCAAGGGCTGGAAAAAACCAAGCAAGGAAAAATGAAAAAGACAGATCAAGAGTAAATGGTGATAACTGTCGTTGTGAAAGTAGTGATCAAAGACGAACAATTAGTAAAGGATTAGCTGGTTTATGTGTGGAATTGTCGGCGCCGTTGCCGAACGAAATATAGTACCGATTCTGATCGAAGGCCTCAGAAGGCTCGAATACCGCGGCTATGACTCTGCAGGCGTCGCAGTTGTCGATGCGAATGGATCACTCGGTTTGCGTCGTACTGTCGGTAAGGTTGCCGAACTTGACGACAAGCTCGAAGAGAGCCCATTGCAGGGACGCATTGGCGTCGCCCACACTCGCTGGGCGACTCACGGCGGCGTCACCGAAGCTAACGCGCACCCGCATGTCTCGGGCGGTCGCGTGGCTGTTATCCATAACGGCATCATCGAAAACTTTCAGCCAATCAAAGACGAAATGCTCGAGAAGGGTTACGTCTTCGACTCTGAGACGGATACCGAAGTTGCGGCACATCTCATTTACGACTACCTGAAACAGGGGCTGGACCTGGTCGATGCGGTCGGTAAGGCTGTCGAACGATTCGAAGGTGCCTACGCTCTGTTAGTCGTCGATGCCGAGGACCCGGACAGAATCGTCGTAAGTCGTGTTGCGAGTCCGCTCGTCATCGGGCTTGGTGAGGGTGAAAACTTCGTCGCCAGCGGCGTGCCTGCGTTGTTGCCCGTTACACAAAAATTCATATACCTCGAACAGGGTGATCTGGCGGAGATTCGTCGCGACGGCGTGCGCATCGTGGATACCGACGGCAATGATGTCTCACGCGAAGTTCACGAGACGGAGTGGGACAGCACGTCTGCCGAAAAGGCGCCCTACGACCATTTCATGCTGAAAGAGATACATGATCAGCCGAGCGCGCTAGCCGATACGCTTTACGGTCGCGTGTCGAATCAGCGGGTCTTGCCCGAGTCGCTCGGGCCGAAAGCGACGGAGATGCTTGACCAGGTAGAGAACATTCATATCGTCGCCTGTGGCACGAGCTACCACGCTGGCTGTGTCGGCAAGTACTGGATCGAGTCGATTGCTGGTGTGCCGACGCAGGTCGAAATCGCAAGCGAGTACCGTTATCGGCAAGTGGTCGTGCCGGAGAAAACCCTGTTCGTGACCTTGTCGCAGTCGGGCGAAACTGCGGACACGCTTGAAGCACTACGTATGGCCAAGGAACTTGGTTACCTGGGTTCGCTGACCATCTGTAACAGTGCACACAGCTCCATGGTGCGCGAGTCCGATCTCGTCATGATGACGCAGGCAGGCCCGGAGATTGGCGTCGCAAGTACCAAGGCATTTACGACCCAGCTGCTGTCGATACTTCTCGTAACACTGATGATGGCAAAGCATCGCGGCTTGTCAGAGGAGCGGGAAAGAGAGTTCGTCGCGAACCTCACGCATGCTGCTGCCGCTTCCGATTTGACACTTAAGATGAGTGACCAGCTACAGGAACTCGCCAAGGACTTTTCGGATAAGCAGCACACCTTGTTTCTCGGGCGAGGGCCCATGTGGCCGATCGCAATGGAAGGCGCCCTGAAGCTCAAGGAAATTTCCTACATTCATGCAGAGGCCTATGCTGCAGGTGAGCTCAAACATGGGCCGCTCGCGCTGATTGATGACGAAATGCCCGTTGTTGTCGTCGCGCCTAACAATGAATTACTCGACAAGCTGAAGTCCAACATGCAGGTGGTCCGCGCGCGCGGTGGTCAGTTGTATGTATTTGCCGATGCGGAGACCGGCATCGAGAGCGAGGAAGGCATGATTGTCATCACCATGCCACACGCGGACCGGCTGATCGCACCGATAGTTTACACCGTGCCGTTACAACTGCTGGCCTACCACGTTGCCGTACTCAGGGGCACCGACGTCGATCAGCCAAGGAACCTGGCGAAGTCAGTCACGGTTGAGTAAAGGATCGGCCGCATCACGTCGCGCGCGCACCGGACGGCCAGGCAGAAAGAGCATTCCATGAATATCTCCAGAATCATCCCGTCAATTGCCATTCTCTTGCTGATTTGCCCATTGTCCGCGGTTGCGCAGACCTCTGGAGCTTCCCACCCGTTGATCGAAGATACGTTTCTCTTGGGAGTTGGCGGTTTCTTTCCAGACAAGCGGTTCACAATCGGAGTTGACGGGAGCGTACCGGGCGAGGAAATCGACTTCGACGAAATCTTCAGGGTAGACGACAGTGAAGCTACCGGCGCAATACAGTTCCGCTGGCGATTCGGCGAAAAGTGGTCGGTCCAGGGGCAATACTGGGGGGTAAGCGATTCCGGCTCTTCGACGCTCCAGGAAGACGTGCACTGGGAAGATGTGATCTTCGAAGCAGGGACGAATATCGGCGCGGGCATTGAAGTGGATGTTGCGCGAGTATTCTTCGGTCGCAGATTCAGCGCTGGTCCGCAACACGAGTTCGCGCTTGGGCTGGGGCTTCACTGGCTGGAAATCAGCGCGTACATGGAGGGACAAATTCTAAGCAATCAGGGAGATTCTGAATTCTATCGCGGGTCAGTCAGTGCGGATGCACCCTTGCCCAATATCGGGGGTTGGTATAAATACGCGTGGTCGCCAAAATGGGCATTCAGCGCCCGCATCGACTGGCTGGACGTCAGTCTCGATGTCTATTCCGGCAGCCTGTGGAACGCGCAGGTAGGGGTCAACTGGGCCGTCTTCGAGCATTTTGGCGTGACGGCTTCCTGGAATTTCTTCAGTTTGGACGTGGACGTGGACAAGTCAGATTGGCATGGTGTCGCCGAAATCACCCAGGACGGGCCGTTCCTCGGCCTGACCGCTAACTGGTAGTTCGCGGGTTAGGGGCTCTTTGCTTTAGAGGCCCACCAATTCCGCGTGAATGCCCTCACTCTCGATTTTCACGAGAATATCGTGTGATTTCACTTGCTCGGGATCATAGGTGACCGAAATGAAGTGCGGTTGGTCATCCCGGTTGCATGCACTCACCACACCACCAATTTTATGGATGTGATCCTCGAGAGTCTGCAATTGATCAAGCGGTAGCGTCTCATCGATATGAACGAATACGTCGGCAAGATTCGTGCTCATGACGCCCTCCTCGACTTTGGTCAGGCTTGTCTTTGACAACGTAAGTATTTTCTCAGGCAGGCTCGTGCTGTCAATTCTGGGATGTACTTAAATCTCACGTATTCGCTGGCGTTGCTTTGAAGCTAGACCAATATCTTCTGTTTACGCAGCGCACGGGAGTAAAGATAAAGCCCCAGCGCAACCAGAATTATGAGTGCGGCAAATGCGAGGGAAAACGCGTCTCCGGCAATCTCCATTCCATTGATGAGAACGTAGTTATGAAATGTCATGAGTACCGCCCCGATCAACGAGGCCAGAAAAACCCCTACAGCGTGACGCCGCTTGAATAACAGCGCGATCGCCCCGGCCACTCCACACCAAACACCGGTGGCCCAAGCCGCCACGGCCCAGGCCGGAAGGCGGTAAAAGAACTCAAGCTGCTCCGGGGTGAAGCCGCTCATATACGCTTCATTTTGGGTTTGCGACATGACGTAGTCCATCGCACCCATGCCATTCCAAAGGAGAGCTACAACGCCAACCGCCCAGAGGTGCCAAGGTGTAGGTTTGACGTCTACCAAATTCATGTCCGACATGTTGTCCCCCAATTATTTTCTATATGGATGCGGGTGTTTCCCAGTCCCCTGGCAATGCCGCCTGATCCATGACGATTTCGCGGTGGCAACTCCATGTATGTTTGATCGCCTCCGGCGTTCCAATGCCGGCGCCGCGAGGATCGCCGGCTGGACCAAACCAGTGATTCTGTGGTGCACCCGTCGTACGAGCACGCATTCCGCAATAGCTCGTGCCGTTCACCGTCGCGCCAAGAACCTTGTTCTGAAAAACAGCATCGCCGCTGACGACAGCAGCAGTCAAGTGGTGCGACATCCGCTCGAGGAGTCCCAGTACGGTTGAGAGGTCATCGTCGCCATAGGTTGTGACGATCTGGAACGGCCCAAACAACTCGGTTGTCAACAGGTCGAAGTGTTCACCAGACAGGGTGGCCAGCGGAACACGAACAGCAGTCGCCTCGTAGGCGCCGTAGCAATCCGGGATGTCGTGACCGGTCAGTGGCGAGCCACCGAACATCAATTCCGCACCAGGGACGGCCATCGCCGCATCGATATGCGCCTTGATCTGGTCGTTATCCCAGGTCAACACGGGCCCGAGAGTCAGGTCGTCCAGACCGCGCCGCGCAGCGAGCGGCCCGAGCTTCGGCAACAACGCGTCGGCCCAATTGTCGTGCACGAACAGGATGCTCTGCGCGGAGCATTTCTGGCCCGCCGCATTGTAGGCGTCCTCATCCGATTGCCAGGCGACGTAGTCGAGCCACGACTCATCAAAGTCCGGGCCAATGACCTTCCAGTCGAATCCGGCGTCCTCAATACGGACCGAGCCATTCACGGCCGCCGACGTCGCCTCGGCGACGTGGCTCGAGCCCGTGAACTGAACGAGTCGAATTACGTCCCTGGTCTCCTCGATAAGCTTGCCCATCGTCCGGCCGCCGCAATGAATCATGTCGACGTCTTTTGGATTCAGGCCACAGTGAATCAGAAACCGCAGGAATTGTTCGATGACGACATCGACCGTGGTCGCAGACTTGACGAGCGGTCGGTTGCCCATGAACAGGGCACCCATGAGCTGCAACGCCGGTATCTCCAGCGGAAAGTTGAACGGTGCGACGATGACTACCGGACCGTAGGGCCAGCGGTAGCCACGGGACTCCTGCCCAGTGCGATCGCCCGGATTCGAAAAGCCTCGCGCGAGAAAGCGAACGCCATCGCCAGCGAAGTTATTGAGGAACGCACGAGTTACCGTGACCTCTGCCATGCACTGGTTCCAGCTTTTCGGCATGACTCGTTGTATGAGTCTTGTGAAGAAATCCGCCACATCCTGTTCAGCGAGAAGAGCCGCGGCTTTCGCACAGACTGCGCCCAACCCGACGTAGCGCTCGGTGTTCTTGAGCGGGTTGTGTAAACCCGTCTTAGGGCAGCTTTTCAGGCCTGCCACGAATGGAGCAATATCCTGTGTATCCGGCATCTCGATGAATTGATCGCCGGTCATCGGATCGACAACGGTCAGGGTATTCGACTCTGATACCCATTTTCCGCCGACCAGGTTTTGTAGTTGCCCGGGGGCCTCGCCGGTCATGCCGTCAAAAGGGTCCACTGTTGCAAACGAAGCGACTCTGTCTGTCATTGTTCTTATCCCAGAAAGTGATGTTGGAAGTGTAGCTGAGCGCCATCAGGCAATCGAATTGTGACGCCTGACGTCGCGTTCAGGCATACGCACATGTACAGTCACACGCGTATGGCCACCTTAAAACCCATTATCCTGCTTGCCGCGGTTACGCTGTTTTGTTGTCCGGATGCCCGGGCCGACATCTACAAGTGTACAGACGATGATGGCAACCTGACGTTTCAGCAGACGCCGTGTGCGGTGAAGAAGCCGGTCGAGGAAAAAGCTGAAGAGATGCCGGCGCTAGCCGCTGACGCAGCGGAACAGGGTATGGTCGAATCGACCCAGGTGACCGAGGTGGCAGAATCAGTGAACAAGGACACAGGTCCTCTAACAGGCGATACACGGCAGACAGAGCGCGCGGAGCTGTGCAAGAAGAAATACCGCGATGCGATTGACGCGATCGACGCGGAAATGAGTCAGGATTTCTCAACCGAGCAGGGCGAAGCCTACCGCCAGCGGCTACAGGTTCTTACCAAGCAGCTACGCGCCTGTTGAGGCTGGCCCGCCGCGCCTGATGCGCGGCAGACCGGTACAGACTATTCTTCGGGGCCGTCGCGGCTCAGGTCTGCGCGGTAACGAAGTACGCGCACGTCACTTTCCCAAACCATCTCGCCGAAGTTAGCGAATAGCGCTTCGCGATCCTCGTCGCTCATGTTGGCGAGCGGCCCTGGCTCGTCCAGCTCAGCCCAGCTGTCGATGCGTGAGCCGGATACCCAAAGGTTTGTGTTGCCGCCGAAGGCAACATGGTTGAAATTCACGCCTTTTGCGCCGCCCGCCTTCAGCGCTGGTACTAATTGATCTCCGACCCAGTTATGGAAGTCCCCACCCTTACCGGGCGCGACAGTCGTGTACCTCAGAATCAACATTGACGGCGCCGCATCATCTTCGGGGGGTATTGAATATTCCGGGTGATGCCGCAGCACCATTCGAGTGCTCGACGAAACCGTGGCCCAAGTCGCATCCAGCCACGCTGTCCACGCCTCTTCGTCCATGGGTGGCTCGAAGTCTTCATCGTTCTCTGCGAAGTTATCCTGCCGATGAACGATGTGGAAGGTGCCGAGTTCACCGCGAATCTCCTGCCATACCGCGCGGCCAGGCTGGCCAGCGGCCTCTGCCGCAGCATTGAGCTGTTTTTGCAGCTCGACGAACTCGTCGTACTTGGACCCTTTGACGTGGATCGTACGAACGGCCAACCAGCTTCGTTCGTTATCCTGTGCGCTTGCCGTCGTCGGAACAAGCATTGCCATGGCGAGCAGCGACACGCAGCCAGCGACAAGTCCTCCGTAGTATTTCCTGATCATAGATTTCCCCTGATTTGTTCTTGTTGTCTGTCTGTGGATTTTTCTCATTATTCAGACCTAAGTGTAGTAGAGGAAAATCGAACGGCCATAAAAAAAGGCGAGACCCGGAGGCCTCGCCTTTCTAGTACTCAGTGTCTAATTAATTAGACGGGTACGATGTTCTCCGCCTGCGGGCCCTTCTGGCCTTGCGTGACGGTGAACTCGACCTTCTGGCCTTCAGCGAGCGTTTTGAATCCGTCACCCTGAATTGCGCTGAAATGCGCGAATACGTCGGGGCCGTTTTCCTGCTCAATAAAGCCGAAACCCTTGGAGTCGTTGAACCATTTTACGGTTCCTGTAACTGTAGACATTGAAGTCTCCTGTAGAACATTAGTAAAGATGGCCTTTGTAAGAGGCCGTTGCGCTGAAAGTGCTGCTATTACTTATGAAATACAGGACGAGCTACAAAAAATGGAACATCGAAACGAGATACATAAATAGTTGGCGTACATTCAAGCTGGGCGCAGTATATACCGTGTGGGCACGTATACAAGCCTATTTGTGCGTTCTGTGAGGTGAATTAGTTTGACAAAAAGTCCACAAATACAAGTATTTGGGCTTATTACGGCCTTATTTTGCGGCTGTGCCACAAGCGGTGACAGTGGCCCGCAGGGCGGCACCATGCCGACCCTGAACCCGGCAGCCCTGTCGATTTGTGAGCCTCTCGCGACGTGGGATTTCGCTTTTACGTCGACGGCTGACGGGGACAGCGACATTTATCTCTACCGGGCCGCCTCGGGGTCGATCGAGAAGATCACGGACAGCGAGTCCCCGGATCACTGGGCCACCTGGTCACAGGACGGGCGGATGTTGGCCTTTCAGTCGCTCAGAGATGGCAATCGGGAGATTTACATTAAAGTCCTCGGGTCAGAAGCTGCCGTCAACGCGTCGCAAAATGACGAACAGGATCTGTTGCCCGCGTGGTCCCCGAACGACCAGTACATCGTGTACTTCTCATCGCGAGATACCACCTGGTCTGGCACCGGCCCGATTGGAGGCCACCTGTACGTGATGCGAGTTCAGGGAGCGTTCGTTGGCAGGCTGCAGACGGAACCGTTTTTTTCGACGACGGCTGTTGCCTGGTCTCCGGATTCCCGCACACTGTTTTACGCGCGCTACGCGCAAGGCAAACAGGGAATCTACGCACTTGATATCCAGACTGGCGTAGAAACTGCAATGCTGGCGCTCGGGAACAGGTCTCCGGGTATCGCATCGGCGAACCCGGCGAGCGGCACCGTCGACTACTTCGTCGAACAAGAGGACGGCGTCGCCATTTACCAACTGTCGCTTGATAACGGAACCAGCAGACGGCTGACGCCAGGCAACGGCAAACACTACTATGCGGCGTGGTCGCCGGATCGGACAGCGCTGCTAATCACTTCCGCGCAAGATAAAGCAGAGAGCAATTTCGATATTCGCTGTGTGGCTGCGGATGGTTCTTATGATATCGCGGTCATTGACGACAAGAGCGATGCGCGCAGCGCCGCATGGCGGCCGGGAAGTCACTAGATGGCATTGACCATACGGCAGGGTGAGTCCGACGACCTCAACCGACTGGTCGAGATCTACAACCACTACGTCACAGACACTCACGTAACATTCGATACGGAGCCGTTCGCGGTCGCCGAGCGCATCCATTGGTTCAATCAGTTTGCGGCAAACGGCCCCCATCGCCTGCTGGTGGCAGAGCAGGCCGATGAAGTTGTCGGCTATGCCACAAGTACCTCGTTCAAGGTCAAGCCGGCGTACCGCACCTCCGTCGAGACGACAATCTATATCGATAGCGAACAAACGGGCAACGGCTATGGCTCGCGACTGTACTCACAGCTGATTGACCTGATGCATGCCGAGGAGTCAGTGCACCGTGCTTACGGCGGCGTGGCACTGCCGAACGAGGGGTCTGTTGCAATGCATGAGAAGCTTGGCTTTCGACATGCTGCCTCTTACCATGAGGTCGGTTACAAATTTGGTAAGTACTGGGACGTGGACTGGTTTGAAAAGGACGTTTCCTGACAATGACATCAGCCAGGCAATTAAGCACTGAGGAGCTCGAACAGGGCCTCGACAATATTCTGCAGTCACCCAAAGATGAGGGCCGGCTCGAGCTCATCGTCAAACGACCGGACGTTGATCGGCGCGAAGAGGTATCCGCGGGGCGTCTCGACGCCGAGCGGGGACTGATCGGCGACAACTGGTTTGGCCGTGGCAACCGACACATGCCCGACGGAGCTGCAGACCCGGAAAGGCAGCTCACGATCATGAATTCCCGTGTCGTTGCGCTGGTTGCAAATGGCCAGGATCGCCGCGAACTCGCTGGCGATCAGTTATTTCTTGACATGGACCTGAGCGGAGAAAACCTGCCCCCGGGGACCCGGCTTGCGATTGGTGACGCGGTAATCGAAGTTACCGAGCCTCCGCATACGGGATGCAAAAAATTTGCAAATCGCTTCGGCAGAGATGCGGTCGTGTTCGTAAACTCCGGGTCAGGTAAGAAGCGCAACTTCCGCGGCATCAATGCGAAGGTTGTTCAATCGGGCGATATCACGGTGGGGGACGTCGCGAAGAAGATCTAATCGCGACTGTTATTCCATTCTTCGAATGAGGCGCACATCTCCGGTTCAATGGCGGGGATTGTTCGCACCTCGTCGCCAAGCTCCTGAACGAGCGGATCGGGTCCCTCAAACAGCGGCCACTCGGGAAGACCTTGTGCATTCGGGTTACCCGTCGTGGCGAAGTTTATCCAGTAATGTTGCATGACGATGCTTAATGTCAGGTCTATCTGATTCGTGGTCATGTAAGCGTCGTGAGTACCGAAAACATACGGATACTCGGCACCGTGATAAGCACCCAGGGCGCTAGCTCCTTCGTCTTCACGAATTCGCGAGAAAAAATACATCCGCGCATGGCCGCCCGACGCCGACGCGACGTTCCGCGAAGGACAAACATATTCCCTGGCCGTGGCGAGTCGGTCCGTATATTCGTCGGCATTCGTACCAATGATCAGCTGGTGATCGGAATGGTAGCCAGATTGAATGCTTGTCCATGTCGATTCGGATATGAGTTGGCCATCCACTGACGGCGAGTGGTAATGATCCGGATAGTTCTCCGTATAGCCAGCAAGCAGCTTCCCGGCAGAAACCTGACGTAACCGCTCTAACGCCTCTTCGCCACGGATCCCAAGCGCGCTGGCAAGAGCGTCACCGCGCTGCTGCTCGTCCTCGAGTGTTGGCATGGATAGCCCGTATCCGGCCGTGCTTTGCAACACGCCACGATGAAACAGATCCTGAGCCGGTTTGGCGAACATCAGGGCAAGGATGTTCTCGGCACCCGCAGATTCTCCAAACAAGGTCACCCGATTTGAGTCGCCACCAAAAACCGCGATGTTGTCCTGTATCCACTGCAACGCAGCAACGATGTCCCACAAACCGAAGTTCGCGACAGGCTCGTCATCAGGTAGTTCCGGGTGCGATATGAAACCAAACGCCCCCTGACGATAGGCAACCGTCACAACGACCACGCCTTGCGGCGCAAGTACATGGCCACGGTAATTGTTTTCGTAAGACCAGCCACTCTTGTTACTGCCACCGTGTATCCAGACCATCACGGGAAGGCGCGCCTTGGGATCGAGCGTTGGTGTCCACAGATTCAGATACAGGCAATCCTCGCTGATCTCGAGATCATCGTAGTAGTCGGCTGACGCGCCGAAGGTCTCGGCCAAAGAGCGATACCAGTCGAGGATGCGCATCGACTGCATGCACGCGGCGGCAAACTCCGTCGTGTCGCGACGCTCCTGCTTTGTCTTCAACGGTTGCGGCGCTCGCCAGCGCAGGTCACCGACCGGCGGCTCTGCGAATGGCACGCCCAGAAACGCGGTTACTCCGGTTCCTGCAACGGGTTTGCCAGTCAGCAGCTCGCCGTCGACGTTAACGGAATGCTCCGAAGCGCACCCCGACATCGCCAACGCAATCATTAGCAGGGTATAGCTGCGCATGGGCTACAGCGGATGATCCGCCTGTAGTGATTTGACCAGCGATACTGACATGACGACGCCAACAATCAGAATTGGTAATGACACAATCAACAGCACCACTTGCATGGTTTTCAGTCCACCGATGAACATCAGCGAAATTGGGAGCACAGCCAGCGCGAACGCCCAGAACACGCGATGCCAACGAGCAGGATCGTCGCCCGCAGAAAGATAGCGAGTCGCACCGGAGGCCAATGAATAGGAAGCGGAATCGTAGGTTGTTGCTGCAAAGACTATCGACACGAGCGCGAACACGGCGATTGCCAATGGCGCGAGCGGCAGTGTTTCGAGCGTAGCCACAATGGCGGCGTTACCACTGACCGAGTTCATTATGCTGACGAAATCGAGCTTATTCGTCAGCTGCAGGAACAATGCATAGTTACCGATAACCATGTAGAAAATCCAGCTGCCAATCGAGCCAAATATCAGCATGCCCGTGATGACCTGGCGGATCGTCCGGCCTGCGGATATTCGAGTTATGAACAAGCCGACGTAGGGTGCGAATGCGATCCACCAAGCCCAATAAAAAATTGTCCAGCTTTCGACAAAGCCTGATTTGGTAAACGGATCCGTCCAGAAATTCATACGCAGGAAGTTCTGCGTCATCATGCCAAGACCATTGAGGCTGGTCTTCAGCAAGAAGACCGTAGGTCCGACGAGAAGGATGAAAAGCAGCAGGCCCAGTGCGAGATACATGTTGATGTCGCTCAGCCGCTTGATGCCCTTCTTGAGGCCCAGCCAGACGCTAAGTACAAACAGACCGATACAAATGCCCATGACGACGACTTCGAGCTCGAAACTGGTCGGTACGTTGACCAACCACGCCAGGCAAGCAGCGATCATTGGCGCCGAGAAGCCAAGACTTGTCGCGGCGCCACCGATCAACGCAATCATGAACAGAAAGTCGATCAGGCGCGCTACGGGCCCATGCTCGTGGCCGCGCAGGAACCAGTTGCAGCTGAGGCTGAAGCGCAAGATATCTTTCTTTTTTACGTAGTAGGGATAGGCTATCGCAATGGCTGGCAGGCAATAGAATGCCCAGGCCGTGAAGCCCCAGTGAAAGAGGCCGTAGGTTGAAGCCCATTCGGCTGCTTCTGTGCTCCGCGGTTTGGCCCCAAACGGTGGGGACTCATAGTAAAACGCCCACTCGGTTGCGCACCAATACATGAGCCCGGCGCCCACACCGGCACAGAACAGCATTGCCACCCAGCTCAGTTGACTGAATTCGGGTTCACTGTCCGCAGCACCCAGTCTGATGTGGCCAAAACGGCTGCTCGCCAACCAGACCAGAAAAGAGATCGCCGCAACGCTGGCCAGCAGATAGAAAATGCCGAACTCGATGGCGATATAGTCATAGAGTGACTGAAGAAACATGCCGGCGGCATCCGGCGACGCGGCGAGCGGAATGCAGACAACCACAATAATCGCGACGCAGGCACAAAAACTCGGCCAGTCGATTCTGCTTTGCTCCATGCGTTACCTGTTCTGATTAGCTTCGTTCGACCCAGTTTGACAGAATGCGCACGTGACTAACAAGCCGCACAAAAGCGCTTTCCGGATGCCCAAGCGGCATGCGGGTGACCATTCTAGTGAGCTGGACGAAAACGCCGGCATGCATCTACTGGAAGATCAGTCGCTGCGTGATTCAGTGGTCGCCGGACTGATCGTAGTAATTCTATTCAGCGCACTTTGGGCAATGTCGTCGACGCTGATTAGTCGCATCTTTCCGTGGATGACAGTGGTGTTGGGGATATTTGTCGGCCTTATCGTGCGTCGTGCTGGTCGCGGTCTGGATTGGCGGTTCCCGGTGCTCGCAGCGGCAATAACATTGCTTGGTTCGCTTGTCAGCAACGTCGTCGTTGCAGCGGCATTCACAGCGGCCGCGCTGGATACGAGCACTTTCACAATTCTGCGTGCGGTTACATCAATGACCTGGCCGGTATTTTTTGACGAGGTCGTGTCCGCGGCAGATGTTGTATACGCTTTTTGCGGTGCCGGGGTTGCGGCGTTCTATGCGAATCGCCGTTTGACTCGGGCCGAGTATCACGCAGTACGAAAGTGGCAGGAGGAGCAAAAAAGCAATTCGGGAGGATGAACCAAGAGCTGTAGGAGCCCGCCATGCGGGCGAACCTCACACCGGCATCAACAGGCCGTTCGACTCGATGGCTTTGCCCGTGAACGAGGCCAGTTGCCGTTTGACGAGCAACTCGAGATCGTTGACCGCATTAACGATACCGAGAAAGTATGGCGGCTGACGTCGCAGCAACGTCCAGTCTCCCGATTCGATGATCCGCACGAGGTGTGAGATGTTGCTGCGGATGGCGTCGATGTACGGATTCTGGCCGTCGTAAAGCACCTCGATATAGCGGTAAACGCGATTGAACTTACGTTGCATGCGATCACGCATGACCTGCTGATAAAAGGCCGGAGTTTTCAACAGCAGATCCAGGCCAGACTTGTAACGCAGGATGTACTCGCCGGGCTTGGCATTCTCGACCGCAACACCACCGACGACGAATTCCTTATAGAGCCGGTCGCGGCACTTTTCCAGATAGCAGCGATCGGCCATCTGTGCCATCAGGTCGGCTGTTCCGATCAGGTGACCACAAATTATGTCGCGCGGATCGTCGAGCTCGATCTTGTCGAGATCAAGTTCGTAACCGGTGAAATGCACGATCATGCTGCTGACAGCGACGTCTTTTGCCAGGCCATGCTCGGGCAAATACCTACG
>Ga0070723_10000136_pt1 | contig 19208 bp, 15 predicted proteins | sample tdAd002_FD_67277 | JGI IMG/M metagenome (GOLD analysis project Ga0070723, IMG submission 67277) | Marine sediment microbial communities from the Atlantic coast under amendment with organic carbon and nitrate - tdAd00.2 | ecosystem: Environmental > Aquatic > Marine > Coastal > Sediment | place...
CTGGTTATTATTACCAAGGGTGATTTGATGGGCACTGGTGGCGGCACCAATGCCATGAAGATTGTCGAAGTAGGCAATATGCCCGACTTCATCGCTTAGCAGGCTGCTAACTCACCTAAGATGTGTAGATTCTCTATTGGTGAGCAGGCTGTAGGTGAAAATCGCCAGCCCGATCCAGATACCGATAAATCCGGCCAGTTTGTTCAAGTTGAAAGACTCGCCCAGCAGAATTATGCCGGTCAAAAATTGTAGCGACGGCGTAACGTAGAACAGTATGCCTACCGTGGTCAATGGCAACATGCGCGTACCGGCAGTGAAAAATGCAAGCGGTATTACCGTAATCGGGCCACCGAGAATCAGCAGCAAATCGGTGTTCAGGGAATAGTTCAGAAATATCGCCTCCCGCTGATAATGCAGCCAGAATATCAGCGCCAACGTAAACGGCAGTAACAACAGTATTTCGACCAACAACCCGGGCACGGCGTTAGTCTTCATCTGTTTACGCAGCAATCCATAGGCGGCAAAACTTATTCCCACCGCCAGGCCAACCCAGGGAATGGCCGCAGTGGTGAAGATGTAGTAAACGACACCCGCCGCGGCAAAGGTGATAGCGATAATCTTCAGGCGTTCAAGCCTTTCTCCAAATACGATGACCCCGGCCATTACGTTCAGCAACGGGGTCAGGAAATAGCCCATGCTGGCTTCGATGAGGCGCTGGTTGGCGACCGCCCAGATATAAATACCCCAGTTGAAACTGACGATCAGGCTCGATAGCGCCAGCCATCTCAGTTCATGCCAGGATTGCAGCGCGCTCCTTACCTGGGTGCGGCGTCGCGCGCTCAGTAGCACCAACAGCAAAAGTACCGGGGTCGACCACAGCATGCGGTGCAGCAACACTTCGATTGAAGGGACATCGCTCAGCAGTGCCCAGTAAAGGGGAAATAAACCCCAGCCGATATAGCCGGTCAGTATTACCGCGTAGCCTCTGTTCACAGGGTCATGCGGGTTAACTGAAGAGGATGGGCAGCGGGCTGGAATGCGCGCAACAAAATAGCGGGAGATTGCAGTGAGCCTGCAGGTCGGCCGCGTTGTCCATGGTGTCATCAGTTAGAGCTTCTACCGCGTTCAAAACAATAGCAGCGACACGAAGTTGCCTGCTTTGTACGGCCTCTGTAGTCATCAGGGTCTGGTTTACCGCGCCGATGCGGTCGTTGACGACGATGATCACCGGCAGTTGCAATGCGCTCGCCAGATCGGCGTTTAACGCGTTTTCGGCAAGCGGGGAATAAAACCCGCCGGCCCCTTCAACTACCAGGCGGTGTTCCGGGTTATCGCGGCTGCAGGCATCTACCAGATCTTCCAGGTAGAGCTTGCGATTTTCGAGACGCGCCGCTCGATGCGGTGCCAGCGCCGCGCGAAATTGGTAGGGCGCGATTCGTTCGATGCTCTCGTGATGTTCGTTCGCCTGCTGTAATGCTGCCGCGTCGTGGGTCAGGAGGTCACCCGCCGCAGCTAAAACGCAACCTGACTCGACGGGTTTGCGGGTTTCGATATCGATTCCACGCTGGCGAAGCTGGCGTACGATTTCGCAGGCTATGTAAGTCTTGCCGACATCGGTATCGGAACCGGTTATGAAATAGCCGTGGTCATCGAGTGGAATCATGCCAGCATTTTGTGCAAGTTAATTCTCAACTGCAAGCGCCGCCTGTTATAATCACGCGCGTTTTTAAGCAACCTTTCAAACATGCAGGAATTTGTCATTGGTCAGCGCTGGATAAGCGCCGCTGAACTTCAACTTGGCCTCGGTATGGTCATCGAGATTGAGCATCGTACCGTCAGTATCGTGTTCCCGGCGACCGGGGAAACGCGTATATATGCGCGCGCCGACGCACCTTTGACACGGGTACGTTTTCGCGCCGGTGACTGGGTCGAAAGGCAGGACGGAGAAATCCTGCAGGTCCTCGAGTTAACCGAATCCAGCGGTTTGATGGTCTATCGCTGCGAGGATGAGCACGGTACCCGGGTCGACCTTCCCGAGGGCAGGTTGAGTAATTTCCTGCAACTCAATCAGCCGGGTGAGCGATTACTCAATGCTCAAATTGACCGCAACCAGTGGTTCAAACTGCGTTGCAAGACCCGGGAAATTGCCAACCGACTGCAGCAGTCCGCGGTTTTCGGTCTCGCCGGCAGTCGCACTAGCCTGATTGCACATCAACTCTACATTGCCCACGAGGTATCCCGTCGTTACGCGCCGCGGGTGCTGCTTGCCGATGAAGTCGGTCTGGGAAAGACCATTGAAGCCGGCTTGATTCTGCACCAGCAGCTCCTGCTGGAGCGTGCCCGGCGCGTGTTGATCGTGGTGCCGGAATCTCTGGTACACCAGTGGCTGGTGGAAATGTTGCGCCGTTTTAACCTGATGTTCAGCATTTTTAACGAGTCGCGATTCGACCATTCCGGTCACGATGAATCGGAATACGACGAAACCGAGAATCCGTTCCATGGGGAACAGCTGGTGCTGTGCAGTCTCGACTACCTGGTTAAACACCCGCAGCAGGCCGCACATGCGCAGGCCGGCGAATGGGACCTGTTGGTGGTAGACGAAGCGCATCACTTGCTGTGGTCACCCGAAGAAGTCAGCCCCGAATACCAGTTGGTCGAAAACCTGGCCGAAAAGACCGCGGGACTACTGTTGTTGACCGCGACCCCGGAACAGCTAGGCAAGGAAAGTCATTTTGCACGCCTGCGCCTGTTGGATCCGGATCGATTCAGTGATCTCAACCGGTTTCTCCTGGACGAGCAGGGTTACCAGCAACTTGCCGACCAGGCCCAGATCCTGCTCGAAGACCCGGAGCAGATTCAGGAACTGGATGATTTGCTGGATCAACATGGCACTGGACGCGTGTTGTTTCGCAATACCCGCCACGTGGTCAAGGGATTCCCCGAACGTGAAGTTTATCCGGTGGCGTTAACGGCGGACGGCGTGGGTGATCCCTACAGCCATTGGCTGGGAGAATTTCTGCGCGAATTTCGATCTAAAAAAGTACTGGTTATTACTGCCGCGGCGACGACCGCACAACAGCTGGTTGCTGGATTGAAGCAACAGTACGGGATACTCGCGGCGTTGTTTCATGAGGGTATGAGTCTGGTTGATCGCGACCGTGCGGCGGCCTGGTTTTCGGATTATGAGGATGGCGCACAGGTATTGATCTGCTCGGAGATCGGTAGTGAAGGGCGCAACTTTCAGTTTGCGCACCACCTGGTGCTATACGATTTACCGCGTAATCCGGATCTGCTCGAACAGCGCATCGGTCGTCTCGATCGTATCGGCCAGAATGCAGTTATCAACATTCATGTGCCGTATGTGAAGGGCAGTGCGCGGCATCTGTTATTCCGCTGGTATCACGATGGACTGGGTGCGTTTTCGCATACCTGCCCGGCGGGACACCAGGTTTACCTGCAAACACGGCATGAATTGCAGCGTTACCTGGATGAGCCAACGCTATCCGCGGATGCTTTCATCGAGCAAACCCGTGAACTGCACCAGTCGCTCGACCAGGCGCTGCAACAAGGGCGCGATCGGTTGCTCGAAATCAACTCCTGCAGGCCCGCGGTCGCGGAAGCGCTCATCGACGAGGCGATGCAACGCGAGTTCGATTTCGACCTGTTCAGTTTTATGGAGCGGATTTACGATTGCTACGGGGTGAATAGCGAGATTCGTAGCCAGGACCGCTGGGTAATAACACCTGGTGACAACATGCTCACGCAGATGCCGGGCCTGCCTGAAGACGGTATGACGGTAACCTATGACCGCAGCGCCGCACTCGCCAACGAAGACCTGCATTACCTGACCTGGGAACATCCATTCGTGCGCAATGCGATGGATATGGTGCTTTCCAGCGAGTTTGGTAATACCGCGTTAGTCGCCTCGAAGTATGCCGGGGTCAAAGCCGGTACGCTGCTTGTAGAGAGTCTTTTTCTGATGGATTTCAGTGACGACTCGAGCCGGCACAATGAACGCTATTTCCCGAATGCCAGTATCCGCGTGGTGATCGATGAAAGTGGGCAGGATCATGCCGAACGCCTGGATCTTGAATCGGCCTTGCAACAGTCACAGCGCGTTGACAAGGACACCGCGATCAAAATCGTCAAGGCTCGCCAGAGTGAGTTGACGCAAATGCTGGAATCTGCTGAACTGGTCGCTGATACCCGGGTAGCCGGTCTGATTGCCGATGCTCGAACCAGTGGCCGTGATCTGTTGGGACATGAGGTCACACGCCTGGTGGCATTACAGAAGGTGAACCCCGGGGTGCGTAACGATGAAATCGAATTCTTCCAGGGACAGCTCGATCATTTTGAAAGCGCACTGGAGCATGCCCGTCTGCGTCTCGACGCGGTAAGAGTAATCGTCGCGATTTAACGCATTTTCGTTTGCGAAAGAAGGGAAAACCTTAACCTTCTGAATCTTTTTTGGCTACATCCAGGGGCGACGAATCCTGTCAGAACAGGTTGAGCCGGGAATACTAGTAACACGACATACTTTGCCGTCGTGTTAATAAACACTTATACTTCCGATTCAATTAATGTGTATCCAATGGTCACACAATGGCGAAAACAGCTGCCCTTCGTATTCGAATTGAACCTGATTTGCATAAAAATTTTCTGGATACCTGTAAAGCGCATGATGTGACGGCTTCACAAGTTTTGCGAGAATACATGAAGCAATATGTATCCACTCATGAACAAACTACGCAACTTGACCATTCTCATCAGGCTAGCCCCCATGCCCGTACTTACTGAAAAAGTCCCAGGTTAGGCGCCATGGGAGAGAAGCCTCAAAAGATTGGTAAATACGAAATTAAGTCGTTGCTGGGCGAAGGCGGGTCCGGAGTCGTATACGAGGGATATGATCCTGACATAGAACGCCGCGTTGCGATAAAAATGCTACATCCGCATCTGATTAACGGCAAGGTGGGTGAAGAACTTTTAGCGCGCTTCAAACGTGAGGCGATCTCAGCGGCAAAATGTATTCACCCTAACGTCGTCAGCATCCTGGAGTATGGGCAGGACGAAAATAGACCTTTCATCATTATGGAATACGTTGACGGGGTTTCAGTGCACAGGCTTATTAAGCACAGGCTCAAACATGGGCGTGGCATCAGTCTGAGACGCAGCCTCTCCATCATGTCGCAGTTGCTCAAAGCACTGCATACCGCACATGAATTGAATATTGTTCACCGGGATGTCAAGGCATCCAATGTTTTGATTTTAAAAGAGAGTGGTCGTATCAAGTTGGCCGATTTCGGCATGGCCAGAATCACAGAAGGCTCGGACCTGACGGTGATCGGGAATTTCATGGGCACGCCAAGATACATGGCACCCGAGCTAAGGCTTGGATTTGAGGCCGATTCCCGTGCCGATGTATTCTCTGCGGCGAGATTATTCCTGGAGTTACTCAAAATGACGCCGGATAGCTCACCAATACATTGCTCCAGGTTAACGGAAATTGTCAACATGCCTCCCGGAAACCGAATCGATTACTCGGCAACCTACCCTACCGCACTAATTCCGGTTGTGGTCAAAGGATTGGAGGTTGATCGAAGCAAAAGGTATCAAACTGTGCTGGAATTCATGCAGGCGATAAAACGGGCACTACCCAATCTCCCGCAGACGGCGGCGACCTCTTCAGCGCAGGTTGCTTCGGCCACACCGGAAACGGTACAGGATTCGCCGGCAAGCGAAGACGAGCTGGATTCGATGACGACACTGCTGGTCGACTTTATAGGTCCGATTGCGACAACCATAATGGAAGAGCATGAAACCAAAAGCGCATCGGCAAACAATTTGGCGACAGAGATTTCAAAAGAAATTCCGGAACAGGAAAGGCAGGAAGAATTTCTCAGGCGCTGGGAAATGATGAGCGTATCCAGACGAGCGTTAATCAATAAAAAGAGGTCGGATATTTCGTCGGACAAGACAAGGACGCGCCCGCTACAAGAGGAAGTGCCGGGTGGAATTGGTAATAATTTTGTGCACTACATTGGAACAATCGCAAAAACATTGTTGCGACACTATCGCTAAATCAAAGCTGCCGCATCCCTGGCGGTCATCGCGGTCCAATCAAGCACCACTTGCGCGGTAACGGGCTTAACCAATTGTTACAACTGATAAGAATCAAACCAGGGAATCAATGATGGCCAGTAAGTACGCTGAATTTATCCTGCGCCACAAGTGGGTTACGTTGATCCTCGTCGTGCTGTGGATTATGGGAATGGGAGCCGGCGCCCAGCACTTAACCTTTACCACCGACTATCGCGTCTTTTTCAGCGAGGACAATCCCCAGTTGGTGGCCTTTGAAAACCTGCAGGATACCTACACCAGGAACGATAATGTCATGTTTTTGCTGGTGCCGAAGGATGGGCAGGTATTCACCCGGGAAACCCTGACCGCGGTTGCCTGGCTGACCGAGCGGGCCTGGCAAACGCCTTACTCGACCCGCGTCGAATCGCTGAGTAATTACCAGCACACCTCGGCGCAAGAGGATGATTTGATCGTCGAGGATCTCGCCTACGAACCCGAGACCCTGAACGCTGACGATTTGCAGCGCATCGGTGAAATCGCGCTCAACGAACCGGTTTTAATCAATCGCCTGATTTCAGCCGGGGCGCACGTCACCGGGGTGAACATCACGATCGAACTTCCTGGTGTCGACCAGACCGTGGAGAACCCTGAAGTGGTTACCTACGTACGCGAGCTACGCGCTGAATTCCTGGAAGCCTTCCCCGAATTCGAGGTCAAGCTCACCGGTATCGTGATCATGAACCAGGCCTTCCCGGAGGCGAGTCAGTACGACATGTCGACCCTGTTTCCGTTGATGCTGTTGCTGTTTGTCGTGGTGCTGTATTTCTGGATCAAGGGGCTTGCCGGGACCGTGGCTACCTTCGCAATCATTGTCTTCTCTATTATCGGGGCCATGGGGATGGCCGGGTGGCTGGGCATCGCGCTAACCCCGCCATCGTTTACTGCGGTCATGATCATCCCGACCATGGCGATCGCCGACAGTGTCCACATCCTGATGAATTACCTGTTAATGAGGCAAAAGGGAGCAAACCGGCATGAATCCATGGTGGATAGTATCCGCATCAACTTGCAGCCGGTTTTCCTGACCAGCGTCACCACCGCGATCGGATTTCTGAGTATGAATTTCTCCGATGCACCGCCGTTCCACGATCTTGGCAACATAGTCGCGATGGGCGTAATGATTGCCTTTGTGTTAAGCGTGACTTTCCTGCCGGTGCTTATGATGTTGCTGCCGGGTAAGCAAAGATCCGGTGAAACGGCTTCGAGCCGGATCATGCAAGGTTTTGCCGAGTTTGTTATCGCACAGCGTAAAAGACTGTTGCTCGGTATGGGTCTGACCTGCCTGATCCTGATTTCCTTTGTACCGCAAAACGAACTCAACGACAATTTCGTCAAGTACTTCAGCGAGAAAATTGAGTTCCGCCGCGACGCCGATTTTGCCGCGCAAAATCTCGGCGGGCTTTACCTGATAGATTATTCGCTGGAATCAGGGCAGGACGGTGGCGTCAGCGATCCGGAGTTTCAGCAGCATGCGGAGAACTTTGCCAACTGGTATCGCGAACAACCCGAGGTCATCCATGTCAATGTAATCACGGACACATTCAAACGCCTGAACAAGAGTATGCATGGCGATGACCCGCCATGGTATCGACTGCCCGACTCGCGTGAACTGGCGGCGCAGTACCTGTTGCTATATGAAATGTCCCTGCCTTACGGGCTCGACCTGAACAATCAGATCAACATCGACAAGTCGGCGACGCGCATGACGGTGATGCTCTACAACATGACTACAAAGAGCGTGCTCGGTCTCGAAGAAAGGGCGCAGCAATGGCTGCGAACCAACACTCCGGCCAGCATGCACAATGACGGTGCGAGTCCGACCATCATGTTCAGCAACATCGGCGAGCGTAACATCAGGAGTATGTTAATCGGCACCACGGTCGCGCTGGTGCTGATTTCGACCATCCTCATGGTTGCGTTACGCTCGATCAAGATTGGCTTGCTGAGCCTGATCCCGAACCTGATTCCCGCGGCGCTGGCGTTTGGCGTCTGGGGCATTGCGGTCGGCCAGATCGGGCTCGCGTTATCGATTGTGACCGGGATGACACTCGGTATTGTGGTTGACGATACGGTGCATTTTCTAAGCAAGTATCTGCGCGCACGCCGTGAAAAAGGGCTCGATGCGCAGGACGCGGTGCGTTACGCCTTCAGTACCGTGGGTCTCGCGCTGGTGGCGACTTCAATCGTGTTGGTTGCGGGCTTTACAGTGCTGACCTTTTCCGCGTTTGTGTTGAACTCGAACATGGCGTTTATGACCGCGGTAACCATCATATTCGCCATCGTCGCCGATTTTTTGTTGTTACCACCTCTATTAATGGCCATCGACGGCAAGGAGAAAATCGATGCTTAGTCTGAAACCCTTTGTTCTGTTTGCATTACTGGCGATATCTGTCGCTGGATTTGCGCAAAGCGCCGAAGACAGGGGGCTCGAGATCGCCCAGGCAGCGAAAGACTTTGATAAGGGCTTTGCGGATTTTACCGCCAACATGACCATGACCTTGAAGAACAAGTCAGGCAAAACCTCGACCCGCTTGATTCGCATACGCACCCTCGAAGTCGACGGTGACGGTGACAAGAGCCTGTCGATTTTCGACGAGCCTGCCGACGTCAAGGGAACCGCGATGCTGACCTATACGCATGGATTGAAACCCGATGATCAGTGGCTGTACCTGCCGGCGCTGAAAAAGATCAAGCGCATCAGTTCGCGCAACAAATCAGGTCCTTTCATGGGTTCCACCTTTGCCTTTGAAGACCTCGGTTCGCAGGAGGTGGAAAAATACAGTTACAAATACCTGCGCGATGAACCCTGTGGGGACTGGTCCTGCTACGTGGTCGAACGCTATCCGGCCTACAAGCACTCCGGTTACACTCGTCAGATTGTGTGGATTGATCACGAGGGCTACCGCATGGTCAGGGCAGAATTCTATGACCGCAAGAAAGCGCTGCTCAAAACCCTGATTGCAGGTGATTTTCAGCAATTTCTCGGCCATTACTGGCGTCCTGGCAGGATGGATATGGTGAACCATCAAACCGGTAAAAGTACCTTGCTCGAATGGAGCGAGTACCAGTTCAAAACCGGTCTGAGTGACCGTGACTTCCGCTCGCAAACGTTGAAACGAGTCAGGTAAATGCGTTGCGCGGTAACCTGTATCGGCTGGTTGCTGGTATCGGCTCCCGTGACCGCCGAGTTTTCCGGCAACATCGCGGTCGAAACATTAAACTTTCGCGAATCAGGGCAATTCCAAGACCAGGTTAATGACAACCTCAGCCTGTCGTTTCAACCAAAATTGGACGGTCAATGGAACCAGGGTGATGATTTGTGGAGTATCGAGCTTTTCATGCGTACCGAAGACAAGGATACGGGTCGCGAGCATGGCGATATTCGTGAACTGCTGTGGCTACATATCGACGGTGACAACGAATGGCGCGTCGGTATCAACACCATGTTCTGGGGCGTTACCGAGTCGCGGCACCTGGTGGATGTCATCAACCAGGTCGACCAGCTCGAAGGTCTTGACGGTGAAGAGAAACTCGGTCAGCCGATGATTCACCTGAAACATTACGAGGATTGGGGCGTGCTCGATTTCCTGCTGCTGCCCGGTTTTCGGGAACGTGATTTTCCGAATAAAAGAGGGCGTCGGCGCACGCCACTGGTCGTCGATACCGATCAGGCGCGTTACCAGTCTTCCGATGAACAACAACATATCGATTACGCGATTCGTTTTTCACAAACCTATGGTGACCTCGATGTTGGCGTTTCGTGGTTTGATGGCACCAGTCGCGACCCGTTGCTGTTACCCGGTAGCGACGGTGGCGAACCGGTACTGACTCCTTTTTACGAACAGATGACACAGCTTGGCATCGACGCGCAGCTGCTCTACGAAGACTGGATCTGGCGTCTCGAGTTTATTCACCGCGAGGCGGATTCAAATGATTACAACGCCTATACCGCAGGTTTCGAATATACTTTTTACGGGGTTTTCGAGTCGGATAACGATTTTGGTACGATACTGGAATACTCTCACGATGATCGTCCCGACACCGAGGAGGAGGGCGGGGGAGTGGGAACGATTTTCGATAACGATGTTTTTGTTGGTGGACGATATTCGTTTAACGACGCCCAGTCAGGCGAAATCCTTGCCGGGTTCGTGGTCGATACCGAAAACCAGGGCCGTACTTTCAGGGTAGAGGCTAACCGTCGTTTCGGTGACAGCTGGAAGGGTACGCTCGAGCTGCAAACGTTTTCCAATATCGATGAAGACGATGTACTGGCCGCACTCGAGAATGACGATTACCTGTTGCTGGAGATGGCTTACTACTTCTGAGTAGCAGTCATCGCGACCAGCGTGACAAAAATGCTATCATACGTGTCGAGCAAACCGGAGATAAGCGCAATGACCGAATCCTACTCGCTTGAGCAATATGTCAATGACCTGAGATCCATCGTCGCTGAAACCAGTGACGAAGATCAAATAATTCGTCAGCTTGGTCCCCTGGCGCAACGCGTCGTGGCTGACAAATCCTGGTTACAGCCGAAACACTATGAAACCGACGCAGAGCAGGGTTTCGGGGTGCATTTGCTGCATGAGGAAGCCGATCACTCGTTGGCGGTAATCCTGGTTAACTGGCTGCCGGGCAGGGGAACCCCGCCACATGATCATGGCACCTGGGCCGTGGTCGCCGGTATTGAAGGCGTGGAACACAATGTTCGCTACAAGCGCCTCGATGATCGCAGCGATCCCGATTATGCCGAGCTTGCGGTGAAAGAGGATTTCGCTGCCAACGAGGGTGAACTGGTTTGCATCAGGACCGGTGGCATCCACAAAGTAACCAACGAGACCGAGCGTATGACCTTGTCGTTACATACCTATGGCATGCATATCAATCACACCAATCGATCGCAGTTCGATCTCGATACCAACGCAAGAACCGAGTTCATTGTTCGCGTCGAGTAGTCGGCTGGCGCAGGCGGGTTTTATAAACAGGTTTGTAATTGCCGCAGCAAGTCGCTTGAACTAGCGGATTGAACCTGTAACCGGGTGCAATTATTAAAAGTCGCAAACGATCGAATTGCCTGGCAAAGTAATTCGATAAAATCTGCACCGACTTTTTGCTCGATGTAAAGGGATCTGATCTCGAGTGCGCTATTGTTTCGATGCGCCTTGCAATCGATCCTGCCGACGAGGCGATCGCGATACATGATGGGCAAACAAAAATATCCGAACTGGCGCAAGGGCGCGGGCACATAGCATTCGATCTGGTAGTCGAAGGCAAATATCTCACGCCCGCGCTGACGTTGTATTACGGCATTGTCGAACGGCGATAGTATGCGTACCTGTGCGCTGCTGCGTGGCGCACGGCTTTCCAGTAGCTCGGGGTCGATATAAACCGGATTGTTGTCGCCGAGGTCAACCGTGGTCAGCAAGTTCGTCTCCAGGCGCTGTTGTAACTGCTGTTTCACTGCGTCACGCAGTGGCTTGCCCTTGCGCAGATAAGTCATCGATACCAGGCTGGCGAATCCATGCGCGCGTAACGTGGTATCAATCAGGTGGCTGGCGTATTCATCCAGACTCGGCATGCTGCGATCAACCCAGTCAGGCAGCACGCGTTCGCACAAGTCATACACTTTTTGAAATCCCTCGCGTCCGCTTACCATGAGCTCACCCCGCATGAACAATTGCTCGAGCGCCTGTTTGGCCGGCTTCCAGTCCCACCAGCCGTTGTTAACCTCACGCGTATCGGCAAAATCGCGGGCGCGCAAAGGGCCTTCGGTTTCGATACGCCTCAAAATACTGTCGGTTAGCTTGCGATCACTGACTTCAAACCAGTTACGTTCGCCATGCATTGTCGCCATGCGCGGCAGGGCGAAGCGATATTCGCTCATGGGCAGCCATGCAGCCGCATGAAACCAGTATTCGAACACCAGGCGCTGCTTGACCAGTTGTTCGAGAAATTTCGGCCTGTAGTTCGGGACCCGTGACCAGAGGACGTGGTGATGGGCACGTTCAACCACGGATATGGTGTCGATTTGTACATAGCCGAGTTGTTCTATGGCGCGCAGGGTGGCGCGTTTACCGCGGCCGAAAAATTCGGTTTTTAACAGCCCTTGTTGATTGAGCGCGATGCGTCGGAGTTTCGCTGCAAGTGACATGGATGTTCAGATCACAGCGAGGGTAGTTGATCCATCGCGACACGGAGTGGTTTGGTTTATTGTGCATTGGCAGTAGAACATCTGCCCATTTTTTATCACAATGGCAGCCGGGTCAATCATCGGTACTTCCATGCAGCGCCATCAGGTCAGATTTCTTTACCTCAACCTCGGTCACTTCCTCGACCACCTGTTCATGCTGGTTTTCGCCTCGGTCGCCGCGTTGCGCCTGAACAGTGAATGGGGCATGAGTTACGCCGAACTGATTCCCTATGCGACGCCGGGTTTCGTCGCTTTTGGTGTTTGCGCCATATTGGCGGGATGGATGGCGGACAAGTGGAGCCGGGAAGGTATGATCGTCATTTTCTTTATCGGCATTGGCGCCAGCTCGTTGCTTGCCGGTATGGCAGATAGCCCGCTACAGATCGCTGCCGGCTTGACGATGATTGGGATCTTCGCCGCAATTTATCACCCGGTTGGATTGGCGATGGTGGTGCAGGGGCGTGCTCGAACCGGGGTGCCGCTCGCGATCAACGGGGTTTTCGGTAATCTGGGCGTCGCCAGCGCTGCGCTGCTGACGGGCTTTTTGATTGACAGTGCGGGATGGCGCAGCGCGTTTTTTGTGCCCGGGGTAGTTTCGATTCTGCTCGGTTTCTCTTACTGGGTTTTTGTGCGCAACGATCAACGCGCAGCTACCGTCAAAACAGCTGCTAGCAGTGTGGCAAAAAAAATTGAGTCAGCCGTGGTTCCACGGGCGATCCTGATACGGGTTTTTGCGATTATATTTTTTACCACGGCGATGGGTGGATTGATTTTTCAGAGCACTACTTTCGCCTTGCCCAAAATCTTTGCCGAGCGGCTGGTGGATGTTGCCGGTTCAGCGACCATGGTGGGCTGGTACGCTTTCCTGGTATTTTCACTGGCCGCTATGGCACAGCTGGTGATCGGCTACCTGGTGGATCATCATTCGCTACGGCTCGTATTTGCGGCGGTAGCGTTATTGCAGGCGGCATTTTTTTTCCTGATGACACATCTGCAAGGCATTGCCGCGCTGTTGGTATCGATCGCTTTCATGTTCGCGGTTTTTGGGCAGATACCGATCAATGATGTGCTGGTTGGTAGAATGGCGCGCAGCGAATGGCGCAGTCGGGCTTATGCGTTGCGCTATGTGGTCACCTTTTCGGTAATGGCCTCTGCGGTTCCATTGATCGGCTGGATCCATGGTAACTGGGGATTTGCCCGTCTGTTCAGCCTGCTGGCGGTTGTCGCATTGATGATCTTCAGTGCGACCTTACTGTTACCCCGATCGAATAAATCCTTTGGTCAGCAGGCTTGATAGCAGGTAGTGCACTTCAGCGCCCACGAGATTATCAAGATAGAGAGATAAGCTGCTGGAGTGGATAGCTTTGCTGAGAATGGCCGTTGATCGACCGTACTGAGCCTATTTTATGTTTCTCAGTTGGCCGTTGCTGGAAAATTCAAGTGTGTGGGTGACGCTCCCTCTCTTATAAATCCAGGTGTCGCCGTAACGCTCGGTCGGATCGCCACAGCGCTTCAATACTTCGTACTTGCCCGAGGGGCCTGCGGGGTCCGAGGTGATCATATGGGTGCCACAGCGCATCGAGCCGCGGGCCATCGCCGACTCCGTCATGAAGATCGAGATAAAAAGCGACGCGATAATTAGTTTTAATTTTCTATTCATTTGGAATTCCTCCGCTATGCGGGTAATCGCTTTGTAGCATGATCTACTCTGGGATGCTGTATTTCAGGTTATCGATGACGGCCAGACCCGAAGCAACGCGCAGCACGGCCCCGGTCGGCATATCGGCGATCAGGGTACGTATCGGTGAGCGCACACTGAGCTTGCCAGAACCTGTTATACCGGCCCACTCGCCCTCACCACTGGTTAAAGTGAACACACCAGCACATTCTCCAGGCCTGCCTTTGCAGGATATTTTTGCGTAGGCAACGGTATCCGCAGATGAGGTGATTTCGCAACGGCCACTCCCTTCTGAAGCGCCGGTTTCCATATTAATTTCCTGCACGATCGGACATACGACGAAAGCCTCGTGCATGTCGCCATCCACATTCTCGACATACATGACACCTGTTAATGAGCCGAGGAACATAACTGTCTTGGGGCCTACCGAGAATACCCGGCCCTCTCCCTCCCAGGGAATGATCGCCTGAACGGTGCCTTCTTTGGCGGCATATGCCGGTGGGATAGCCAGCAGCATTATCGCTACCATTGGTAGCAGAAAGATTTGCTTCACGGTCATTACTTGTTCTCCAGTTGTGTCAATAATTTACATCCAGCGCGAAAAATATTACCCAATTTCTACACGATATGCGACTGATTGCGTGGATAATAGCAAAGTATGGGCAGAACAATCATTTTTTCCCGTATTCATCTGTATTACAAATTGCATTTCTGAAACAGCGGCCAGCTATTTTTTCGGGTATGCTCTCGCCATGAACGAACAGCCCTCAAAGCATAAACTGACTGCCATTTTATACGCCGATGTTGTCGGTTATAGCCGTTTGACCAGCCAGGATGAAATGGGCACTCATAAACGTGTCATGGAAGTCCTGGACTATGTCAGTGAGTCGATCAAACAGGGCGGAGGCACAGTGTTGCGCTATGCAGGTGACGCGATTCTGGCGGAGTTTTCCAGCGTATTGAAAATCGTTGAATCAGCCATCGAAATTCAACGTGAGCTCGGTAGTAGAAATGTCGAGATCTCCGCTGAGGATAAGGTTCAGATTCGCATAGGTTTGAATTTGGGTGAGGTGCTACAGGATCGGGGCGAAATTTTCGGTGACGGTGTCAATCTTGCCGCTCGTCTGGAAGCAGCGGCGGAACCGGGCGGAATATGTGTGTCCTCCGCGGTATACGAGCAACTAAAGGGCAAGCTGGAGGTAGATTTTGTAGACGGCGGAGAAGAGATTTTCAAAAACATTCCGCTCCCTGTGCGGGTGTATCGCTGGAATCCCGGGTTTGTCGCAGCAGAGAGCTTTACGGAACTGGCATTACCCTCCAAGCCGTCGATCGCAATACTCGCCTTCGAGAATATGAGTAATGATCCGCAGCAGGATTTTTTTGCCGAGGGTATCAGCGAGGATATAATCACCCAACTATCCAAGTTCCGTTCACTGTTCGTCATTGCGCGTAACTCGGCGTTTATTTTCAAGGGACGGGCCACCGAGGTGAAGGAGATTAGCCGTAAGCTCGGGGTGCAATATGTCGTCGAAGGTAGTGTGCGCCGAGCTGGCAATCGGGTTCGTATTACCGCCCAGTTGATCGATGCAGTCGAGGACAAACACTTGTGGGCCGAGCGCTATGACCGTGATCTGGAAGATATTTTCGCGGTTCAGGATGAGGTGGCACTGGCAATCGTTACTGCCATAGAGCCTCAACTGATCAGTACCGAGCGCCAACTCGCCAGACGTAAACCGACGGCCAGCCTGAGCGCATGGGAAGCTTATCAGCGGGGCTTGTGGCATATCTATCGATATAAAACCGAAGATACGACAAAGGCACTGGAATTACTGGATAAAGCGGTCCAGCTGGACCCTGATTTCGCCTCCGCCCACGGCGGGATCGCATTCGCAATGTATGTACACGTTATTATGGGCAATTCGCTCGATCGGGAGTTTGATCTCAATCGTGGGCTGGAGTCCGGGCTTTGTGCGGTGGCGCTTGATGATCAGGATCCGTTCGCGCATGTGGGTCTGGGGCGTATTCGTATTGTTCGTGGCGAACATGAACAGGCAATAGCATCTTTTGACCGGGCCCTCGAGCTCAATCCGAGTTTCGCCCTGGCATACTATGGCAAAGGCCACAGTAACTGGCATTGCGGTTATCCCGACCAGGCCGTCATATCCCTGGATGAAGCGATAAGACTCAGCCCCCGCGATCCGTTGATGTGGACTTTCCTGGCAAGCAAGGCCATCGCTTTGTTTATGCTCGAAAGGTACGAGGAGGCGCTTGCCTGCAGCCATCGTGCGCAGCAAAATCCGATCACCGCAATTTGGGCCTATATGGGAGAGCTGAGTACACTTGGGGTTCTAGGGCGTAAGGAGGCGGCCAGGGAGGCACTCGGACGGGCGCTGAAGATCGAGCCCAGGTTGTCGGTGTCGTTTATCAAGCAGGCATTGCCGATCACTCACGAAGCTAGCAGCAATCGATTTTTTGGCGGCTTGCTGAAAGCGGGTGTACCCGAATAAGTTTTAGATTTTCTGCATACCCGGGTCAGGGTCGCAGCACGGCCGCGCCGGTCAGCTGGCCGCTGCGCAGGGCGTGCAGGGCTTCGTTGGCCTGTTCGAGGGGAAACTCTTCGATACGGACTTGTACCGGTACCCTGGGGGCCAGGGCGAGAAAGTCGAACGCATCCTGGCGCGTCAGGTTCGCCACCGAGCGCAGTACACGTTCCCCCCACAGAATATCGTAGGGAAAGCTCGGAATTGCGGACATGTGGATGCCCCCGCAGACGACAATACCACCTTTGCGTACCGCGCGCAGGGCGACCGGTACCAGCGCACCAACCGGGGCAAAGATGATTGCCGCATCGAGTTCCCGGGGTGGGGCGGTATCAGAATCGCCGGCCCAGAGCGCACCCGTTTCAAGCGCAAAGGCTTGCGCTGCTGCGTCACCGGGACTGGTAAAGGCGTATATTTCACGCTGCTGATAAGCTGCGACCTGCGCGACGATATGCGCGGCCGCGCCGAAGCCATATATACCCAGCCGCATCGAATCGTCACCGGCCATCAGCAGCGAGCGGTAACCTATCAAACCCGCACACAATAATGGGGCACATTCGGTATCACCATACTCGGCTGGTAAGGCAAAGCAAAAACGTGCGTCGGCGATGGTCATATCGGCGTATCCGCCATCGATCTGGTAGCCGGTGAAGCCGGGATCATCGCAAAGATTTTCGGCACCGGCCTCGCAGTAGCTGCAATCGCCGCAACTGTGTCCCAGCCAGGGAATGCCGATTCGATCGCCGAGCCTGAAGCCGTCGATGCCGTCGCCGAGGGCGCTGACGGTGCCCACGATCTCATGCCCCGGGATAATCGGCAGCTTCGCCTCGGTTAGATCGCCATCGACGACATGCAGGTCGGTGCGACATACACCACAGGCCGAAACCCGGACCTGCAGCTGCCCCGGGCCCGGTCGTGGATCGGGTTGCTGCACTAGCCTAAGAGCTTCCCCGGGCTGTTCTAGAATCATTGCCCTCATGGGTCTTTTTGCTGCTCTTTGGGTTCGTCGTTTTTACCGGCAATCCCCGCGGTGAGGGCAAAACGCATGGCTTCGTCCATGCCCATATTGCAGGGTCTGACGTCCGTTTTCGGTATCAGCAGGGTAAAACCACCGATCATGTAACTCATCGGAATGTAGACCAGCACGCGGTCGAGATCGCGAAACGACTCGGGCAGTTTTTGTGGGTCCTCCTGCGTGATAAAGCCGATTACTTCCATATTATTGAAACTGACGATGACGACGCGGCCAAAGCTTTCCTTATTCGGTGAAAAGAAGTCGAACAGATCGCGGATGGCGCGGTAAACAGTCTTTATGATCGGCAGACGGTAAAGAATGCCTTCACCCAGAGAAAATGCCTGGCGCACCAGTACCGCTTTCATCAGCAGGCCGACAAGAAATACGACCACCAGCCCGGCAATGGTACCGAGACCAGGAAAGTATATGACTTCGGGTAAAGCCCAGCGCAACGCGGTGCCCATTACCTGTTCGGAAGAAAGCGCCAGCCAGTACAGCAGGTAGATCGTCAACACGATCGGCAGGACGGTGATAAAACCGGTGATTAAAGTGGTGCTAACAGATTTGAACATAACCCGGGTTCCATGATGTTATTGGGTTGGATTCTACCAGTTATTGCCGAGTTCCTGCCTATGCACGAATGCCTCAATTTTCTGACACCAAGCCTGCTTGCGCACACAGCTGTCCTGAGTGAAACTTTACTGCTCGGTTTAAAGTTGTAAAACCAACAGCATACCTGTGTTGCGCGCGAGCGGGGATCTCACAATGGCGCGTTTGTCAGACATCTCCCATCACGGAGATATAGTACTAACAATCTAGCCGAGCAGGATGTCGCGTACCTGCTGATATTTTTGCTGGGTCTTTTCGATGATATCGGCCGGGATTGGTGGTGCCGGAGGCGTCTTGTCCCAGTCAAGAGTTTCCAGATAATCACGCACGAATTGCTTGTCGAAACTCGGCGGGCTGATACCGACCCGGTACTCGTCGGCGGGCCAGTACCGAGAGGAATCCGGGGTCAGGATTTCATCGATCAACACCAGTTCGTCGTTTTCGTCGACGCCGAACTCAAACTTGGTATCGGCGATGATAATGCCACGCTCGCGCGCGTAGTCCGCGGCCAGCTGGTAGAGCTCGATACTTTTTTGCCTGATCTGCTCGGCCTTGTCGGCACCGATTTTGGCGACTATATCTGCGAAGCTCACGTTAATATCGTGATCGCCCACCTCGGCCTTGGTCGATGGCGTGAAAATGGGCTCCGGCAGTTGTGCTGCCTGTTGCAGTCCGGGCGGCAGTTTTATGCCGCAGATTTCACCATTCGCCTGGTAATCCTTCCAGCCGGAGCCGATGACGTAGCCGCGTACGATCGCTTCCACCGGCAGCGTTTTCAGGCGTTTGACGATGATCGAACGCGCTCTCAGGCGTTGATAGTCTTCGGCACTGAGATAATCGCGTAAATCAAGAGCGCTCAGGTGATTGGTGACCATGCCCGCGGTTTTCGCAAACCAGAAGTTCGATACCTCGGTCAACAGTTCACCCTTGCGCGGCATCGGCTCGGCAAACACGACATCGAATGCGGAAAACCGGTCGGTGGTAACGATTAGCATATGCGTTTCGTCGATGGCGTAAATATCGCGCACCTTGCCGCGT
>Ga0070723_10000137_pt1 | contig 19166 bp, 17 predicted proteins | sample tdAd002_FD_67277 | JGI IMG/M metagenome (GOLD analysis project Ga0070723, IMG submission 67277) | Marine sediment microbial communities from the Atlantic coast under amendment with organic carbon and nitrate - tdAd00.2 | ecosystem: Environmental > Aquatic > Marine > Coastal > Sediment | place...
GGATGAGGATCAGCTGGAGACGTTCTCACGTGAACTCGAAATCGATTTCGCGATATCCGAACCGGGTCTGGGTCGCTTTCGTGTCAACGTATTTCATCAGCGCAGCAATGTAGCGATGGTGTTGCGATACATCACGTCGGAATTGCCGACGCTTAATGAACTCGGCATGCCGGATCAGCTCAAAGATCTCGTTATGTTGCGTCGTGGTCTGATTCTTATGGTTGGCGCGACCGGTTGCGGCAAGTCCACGACGCTTGCGGCGATGATCAATCACCGCAACGAGAAGACTTCGTCACACATCATAACGATTGAAGATCCGATCGAGTTCCTGCATCCAAACAAGAAGTCGATCGTGAACCAACGCGAAGTCGGACTCGATACGAAATCCTACGGTCGCGCGCTCAAGAGTGCGATGCGTGCGGCCCCGGATGTGATTCAAATCGGTGAGATTCGCGATCGCGAATCAATGCAGGCGGCACTCGACATGGCCGGCACAGGCCACCTCGTTGTCGGCACCCTGCACTCGAACAATGCCTCGGAAACGCTGGATCGCATCGTCAACCTGTTCCCGCAAGAGCAACACGGCCAGGTATTCATGGATCTGGCCCACTACCTGCGGGCAATACTGTCGCAGCGGCTGGTTCGCTCACGTGGTGGCAAGCTTGTTGCGGCCGTAGAGCTCATGCTCAATACGCCACACATCAAGGATCTTATGCTGAAGGGCGATATCTCAGCTGTGAAAGATGCGCATAAAGACAGTGGCGAGCAGGGCATGCAGACCTTCGATGATGCGTTGCTTGATCTCTACAAAACCGGGGCGATCACGCTCGAGGAGGCAATGTCCCACGCCGACTCGAGAGCTAATCTCGAAGCCAAGATCAACTTCGGCGGGTAATCACACTTTTCACTACACACCCTCGGCCTAGGTCCACACAACCGAATAAGCATCGAAGACAGGGCCGTCCACGCACACTCTTTTCATCGCCGGACCTTCGTCCGTGTTTATCTGGACTGTGCAACCGGCACAACCGCCAACGGCACATGCCATGAATTCCTCAAGTGAAACCTGGCAGGATACTGCGTATTTTGCGGCGAGGGCTGCCACGGCCTTGAGCATCGGCGTCGGACCACAGGAAAAAATTTCGACCCTGGCCCGTTCTGCATCGTCGAGCTTTTGCAGCCAGAGTTCCGCCAGGTCAGTCACGTAGCCGCGGTAGCAGCCTTCGAAATCTGACAAGCTCGTCAGTCGGGCCGGAATGCCCCAACTTTCGAGTATCGGCATCGTGCTGGACACTTCGCCTTCCAGCCAGGGCAATTCGATACGGGATTTCTCCAGGCTAAACGGAAACGGCAGCTCGGATCCGAGAATCGCGAGTGGATTCCACTGCTCGGCCCGCAATGTCTCGCCCAGAAAGACCATCGGCGGAATACCAACCCCGCCGCCGATCAACAGGCAATCCGGCCGCTCGGGAGATGGCAGGAACGGTTGCCCGATCGGGCCAAGCACACTAATTGTGTCGCCTGCCTGCTTGTCTGCCAGAAGGTGCAGACCTTCACCGACGATCTTGTACAGCACCTCAATCCAGTCGTCGCTGGCGCGCATGATCGACAACGGTCTGCGCATCGGCAGCGCGTCATCGCAAGTCACGTGAACAAAGCTGCCGGGTCTGGCTGACGCCGCGCATTTCGGCGCACGGATTCGCATGATGAATTGTTGGCCCGGAAACGCCTCAGACGCGATTATTTCGCCGTCTTCGACAAACAGGGTCCCGCGGTTTCTCTGCGCGTGATTCTGCGCCGCCGTGATCAACGCTGGTCCATTGCCTTACAAACACTTTCGAGCACAGCCATACGCACGGCGACGCCGTTCGCCACCTGCTGGGTAATAGCCGAGGCAGGGCTGTCTGCCAGTGCTGATTCGATCTCGATGCCCCTGTTCATTGGCCCGGGGTGCATGATGATGGCGCCGGGCGCTGCGGTTTTCATGCGCTCTGCACTGATCCCGTAATTGGCGAAATACTCATCGATTCCGGGAATTCCATCAAGACTGCCGATTCGTTCGCGCTGAATACGCAGTGCCATGACGACATCGGCGTCACGTAAGCCATCATCGAGATTGTCGAACAAGAGTGCGTACGGCATGTCGTCCGGATCTGGTGCCAGCGCCGGCGGTGAAATTAGTCGTAGCTCACCGACACCAAGCGTATTGAGCCCATGGGCCGCGGAACGAGCGACACGCGAATGTGCGATGTCACCGACAATAGCTACAGTCAGATTTGAAAACTGACCCATGCGCTGCCGAATGGTCAGCAGATCCAGCAGACCCTGGGTGGGGTGCGACGCTTCGGCCTCGCCGGCGTTGAGAATGCTGACATGTTCGTTGACGTGTCGCGCGATGTAGGCGGGCACCCCGGAACTTGCGTCGCGTACGACCATGACGTCGACGTGCATGGCCTGCAAGGTATAGATCGTGTCGAGAATGCTCTCGCCTTTCTTGCGCGACGAAGTATTGACGTCCAGGTTAAGAACATCGGCGCCCAGGCGCTTTCCCGCAAGATCGAACGATGCTCGCGTCCGCGTGCTGGGTTCAAAAAACAGGTTTGCGACTGTGCGTCCGGCCAATGACTGATTGCGCGACGCAGGTTCTCCGGGCTGGTTCACGAATCGCTGCGCTTCGTCGAGCAATTCGATGAGCAAGGACTTGTCCAGCCCTTTGAGGGTCAGCAAATGACGCAGGCTGCCATCTGCGTTGAGCTGCAGATTCGCCTCGTTTTCACTGCTTGGAAACACTTCAATCGCTTGCATGGCGGGGCAATGCTACACGTTCGTTCGGCCGGTGAGAAATCGTTCGGCAATAAATACCGCTGCGGCGCTGTCGATCATTTCTTTTGAAACGCGACCGCGACTTCCAGATGCTCGCGCATTCTTTAATGCCGCCTCGGCCTCGACGGATGTATAGCGCTCGTCAACGGTGTCGACCTTCAATTGGTAGCGCCAGAGCTCTCTTACGAAGTCGTCAACATGTGACTTCATTTCGCCCGGCGAACCGTCGGCGTGCATGGGCAAACCGACGACAAGCCGCGTTGGGCGCCATTCCTCGATAATCTTCGAGATCGAATCGAAATCCGGGCCGTTGCTGGAGTTCGCTACGACGCCGAGCGGGCTTGCCGAAGCCGTAACGGACTGGCCCACAGCAACGCCGATGCGGCGCAGGCCGAAATCAAATGCGAGGATTGTTTCGGGCCGGCCGTCAGCAGTGTCAGGCGTGGCCGGCATCGGTTGATATCCGGCTAATGTCGATGCCGAGCGTTTTCGCGGCTGACATCCAGCGCTCGCCGAACGGTGTGTCGAAAACAATGTTGGGCGAGGCCGGGACGTTGAGCCAGGAATTGGCGAGCATTTCATACTCCAGCTGGCCCGGCTCCCAACCAGCGTAGCCCAGCGCAACCAGGGATTTGCGAGGACCGTGTCCCGTCGCCATAGCGTCTATGACGTCGCGCGACAAAGTCAGTTGAATATCATCGGATACCGCGAGCGAATTTTCGTAGGTGGCGCCGGCATTGTGCAAAACGAAACCGCGTTCCGGACCTACGGGACCACCCATCAACACCGGGCTCTCTGCAGCGGCGTTGTCTGGATTCTCGACGTCAAGTTGCTCAAACAGCCCGGCCAGCTTTAGGTCCAGCGGCCGATTGATGACGATGCCGAGGGCACCCTCGTCATTATGTTCACAGATCAGGGTAACTGTGGTGCTGAAATTGGGGTCTGCCATACCAGGCATGGCGATAAGCAACTGATTTGTCAGAGAACCATCGAAATCCATAGAGACAGTATCTGCTTTGCCGTGAGCAGGCACAACAGCTTGCGGGAGAGAACGACTAGTTTGTACTGGCGGTTGCCGATTCGAGCTGTTCGCTGAACAGCCATTTATATGCAAACCGGAGCCGATCGTAGTCGGCGCGAACATCCGCGGGGAATGGATCGAATGGTGATGCGCGCCTGAGAATGTCGAGTGCAGCCTGGTCCAGGACCTTCGAGCCACTCGACTTGCGAATGACGACCTCTGCTAGTTGACCGGACGCTTCGATACTGACTTCGAGTGTCGGACTGCCTGTCAGGCCGTCGAGATCACCCAGCTCCGGAAAATACTCGTCGCCGACCGCTTCGATGCGACGCTTCCAGTTATCCAGGTAGGCGGCGATCGTCGATTCACGGGTGTCGGCGCTTATCACCAGTTGCCGCGGGTCGTCGTCGTGGATCAGGAAGGTCGCTTCATCATCCTGCATCAATGGTAGCGTCTGCTCGGCGCCGGACTCGAGTGCAATAGCCGTCGTTTCCTGCGGTTGCGGTTGTTCACGCAGGTCGTCTGCAACCTGGAGGTCCTGCTCACTTTGTGTCGTCACGAGCTGATCGGCGGACTTTTCGTGCGGCGTTGCCTCGAGCAGAGCTTCGCCATCCTCCTGACCCAGATTGTCGATCGGTGATGCGCTTTCCAGCGGTGCAGTCGGGCGCAGCTCATCGGTGGTATTGCCACCGCCCTGTTGCGAGGCTTGCGCCAGGTATTCCGCCTCGTCGGGTCGGTCAATGCGTTGATCGGGATCGGCTACAATCGTCACCTCGAGCGAGATTGCATCGGCAAACTCGTCGAGCAGGTAGGGATTGAAGGTGACACCGATGATGAGAATGCCGTGAATCAGTGCGGCAAGGAAAAGCATCGCAGGTAGCCGGTCCGGCGTTTGCGTAGCGACGAGTTGAATCTCGTCGATAAAGTCCGTTTGCATGGCAATGCTGGCCATAATCGAGCCGAATCATCCGCCATTTATAGCCTCAAAACAAGGGCTTATGTCTCGCTTTCGATCGCATCGAATAGCAGGCCAGCAATATTGAGATCGAATCGTTTGTCGAGCTCTCGGATACCAGTGGGACTCGTAACGTTGACCTCGGTCAAATAATCGCCGATCACATCGATTCCGGCGAATAACACGCCGCCGTCGCGAAGTACCGGACCCACTTGCTCGCAAATGGCCTTGTCGGCTGCAGAAAGCTCCTGACCGACGCCTTTTGCACCCATCACCAGATTGCCGCGATAGTCATCGTCCGATGGAATGCGCGCGAGGGCAAACGGCACAGCTTCGCCATTGATCAACAGGATGCGCTTGTCGCCCGCACTTATCTCGGGAATAAAGACCTGCGCCATCGCGAACTGCTGACCATAGTCTGTCAGCGTCTCAAAAATCACGTTGGCGTTGTTGTCACCTTGTTGCACGACAAATATCGAGCGTCCACCCATTCCGTCCAGCGGCTTGACGACAATTCGATCGTGCTCAAGAAGGAATGCTTTCATTTCCGCCATCGATCGAGTGATCAGCGTGACGGGTGTGCACTCGGGGAACCAGGCCGTGTAGGCCTTTTCATTCATGTCCCGCAGCGCTTGCGGATGATTGACGACCAGTGCGCCAGCTTCGCGGGCACGGTCCAGAATATAGGTCGTGTAGACGTATTCCATGTCGAACGGCGGATCCTTACGCATCAGGATCGCATCGAGCGCGCCAAGCGCCACCTCCTTACGTTCTCCGAGTTCAAACCAGTCGGTATCGTCATCCTTGACGTTTAGCCGCTGAGAAAGGCCAATTGCCCGGCCGCTAAGCAGCTTCAGATCCTTCTGCTGAAAATAGTGAATTTCTGCAGAGCGACGCTGTGCTTCGAGCAACATTGCCAGAGAGCTGTCCTTGTACGGGACAATGGACTCGATCGGGTCCATGACGATGCCGATTTTAAGCCTGCGCTGTGCCATTCGCGGATTTCTGTGTCTGGTCAGAATCGAGCGAGCAACTATACCTTGGAATCAGGGGGTAAGCGTTGAAATTTCTTGAGTTTTTATCGTCTGCGGCGCGCGTCGTAGCAGGACTTATGTCAATATGGTACAAGTCGGTTTTCCTGGGCATTGTATGGCTGCCCACCGCCATGGCGCAGGAAAATAATGACTAATTAAAGTGAATCCTGGGGGATTCCAGCAGAGTTGAGGAAATCCGGTGTCAAATAACGCATCTCGAAGTCTGAATGGCCTCAAGATCCTCGTTGTGGATGATAGCAAGACGATTCGTCGTACAGCGGAAACGCTGTTGACCAAAGAAGGTTGTCAGGTATTCACAGCGATCGATGGTTTCGACGCATTATCTAAAATAGCCGATCACCAGCCTGACCTTATTTTTGTGGACATCATGATGCCGCGACTCGATGGATATGAAACCTGTTCGTTGATCAAGCACAACAAGATGTTTAAAGAAACGCCGGTCATTATGTTGTCGAGCAAAGACGGCCTGTTTGATCGCGCTCGCGGGCGCATTGTCGGATCTGAGCAGTATCTGACCAAACCGTTTACCAAAGACGAGTTGCTCGGTGCAATTTCCAACCAGATCAACTAGTCACTTTTTACTGAGCACGTTGCAAAGGACGCATTGATGGCAGTAATTCTCATTATTGATGATTCGCCTACCGAGCTGCATTTGTTTCAAAAAATGCTGGAGAAGAACGGCTTCGACACGCTCGTCGCTGACAGTGGTGAGGAAGGCCTGCGCCAGGCCAGATTATCGCGCCCCGACTGCATCCTTATGGATGTGGTCATGCCGGGGATGAATGGATTCCAGGCAACCCGCAAGCTGACGCAAGACTCTGACACCGCCGGCATCCCGGTCATCATGATAACGACCAAGGATCAGGAGACCGACAAGATATGGGGCATGCGTCAGGGTGCTGTCGAGTATCTGGTCAAGCCTATCGATGCGAAACAGCTCGTGGCGAAGATCAATGCGGTGATGGCTGCCTGAATGAGTGAGTCCCTGGACCTCGCGAAGCTGGTCGAGCGGCCGTTTGAGCTGCTGCAGGAGATCGAGCGCCGCAGTCGTCAGGCACATACGGGAGACAGTGGCAGTGCGATGCCAGCCGAATGGGTCGGTGTCGGTTTTCGCATTGGCGAAGAGCAATTCGTTGCAGGCCGCGACCAGGTTCGAGAGGTGTTGATGCTACCGGATGGAATGACGCGCGTGCCGGGCAGTAAACGCTGGATGCTTGGAATCGCTAACCTGCGTGGCCATCTGTTGCCGCTCGTGGACGTTAAATTGTTACTCGGTAGCGGCCGGACCACTCTGCGACGAACGACACGGGTTATCTCAGTAAATCATCGCGAGGTTCCCGCCGGCCTTGTCGTCGACGAGGTACTCGGCTTTCGTCGTTTCATGGATCGTGAATTCAAGGACTCATGGCCGGAAACCGTGGTCCGCTGTGACCGTTTTCTGACGGGTGCTTACGAGCGTGGTGAAGATACGTGGCCCGTCTTTAACTTGTTCGACTTTATCGAAAGCAACTTGTTCTTGCAGGCGGCGGCTGAATGATCGCCTCAGGATATCGCGCCGACAAATTGCGCGGCTACGCATAACCTAGAGTTACAAAAGCTATGGCTAATACAGCAGATACATCATCGACATTCAGAATCATCGCAGTTGTAACAGTCGTTCTGTTGATTGCTGCGGCGGGGCTCACGTTTTTCCAGAGTTCCGGAGGCAATCCGCAGGCGGCAGAGCTTGCGGCGCTTTCGCAGGCGATTCCGAACCAGGCAGGCGCGGCGCTCAATGGTTCGGGCGGCGGCTTCGGCCAGCTTGACACAAGCCTGAAACGGCTTGCCGCGTTGCGCCGGAGTGTCGGACCGGCTGCCCCCGGAGCATCATCTGAATGGCAACAACTCGAGTCGCGCGCGGCGGCAATCCTTGCAAGGCGCTCTGACGTTGAGACGCTCACAGATGCCGCGGTGAATATCAACTCGTCTGTCACGGCGATACTCGAGCTATCCAATGAAATGCTCGATCGTTCCGGCGCGACAGCGATCGTGCAGGAGTTTCAGCAGCGCGCCGTGCGCATTGGACAAACGGTGCCGGGGTTGGCGACGAATCCAAATGCGGCGACGGCTGCAGCGGGCATCGCCGAGGACGCGGCGTTTCTGCGTACGGTGTTCAATGCTCTGTCGGGTGCGGATACGGAGCTCGACGTTCGACCGCTGAATGACGAGGGTCGCGAGGTTGTCCTCGTGCCACTCGATAGCCAGCTCACAGACCTGGAGGTAGAGGTCGAGCGCGTTGCAGGTAGTATTGGGCAGGTCGGCAATCTCGTGGATGCGCAAGCCGAGCTTGCATCGAGTGCAGCCAAACTCGGCGCAGCGTTTTCGGGATCGGAATCAGGCAGCCCGTTACCCGGCTTCTTGCAGCTGGCGTGGATACCGCTCGGCATGATCGCTCTTGCGATCATTTTGCTCATCAGTCTCGTGATTCTGAACGCTCGCTCGTCGAAATTCGAAGCAACAGCCAAGGTTCAGGCAGAACAAAACGAACGCAATCAACAGGCTATTTTGCGACTCCTTGATGAAATGGGCAGCCTCGCAGATGGCGACCTGACGGTCGAAGCAACCGTAACCGAAGATATCACCGGCACTATTGCCGACTCATTCAACTACGCGATCGAAGAACTCAGGAAGCTCGTCGCAACCGTTAATGAGACGGCGATCATGGTCGACTCGGCGGCGAAACAGACCGAAAGCACCGCGTCGCATATGGCGAAGGCGACAGACAACCAGGGTCGCGAAATCAACGCTGCAACCGAATCCATTGTCTCTATGGCGGCTTCAATTGAAGAGGTCTCGGGTAACGCGGAACGCTCTTCCGACGTTGCGCGCCACTCCGTTGAAGTGGCACACAAAGGTGGCGAGGCCGTACGCCGTACGATCGACGGCATGAACGCCATTCGGGAGACGATTCAGGAAACATCGAAGCGCATCAAGCGCCTCGGAGAGAGTTCGCAGGAGATCGGCAACATCATCGAGCTGATCAATGACATCGCCGAGCAGACCAACATTCTCGCATTGAACGCGTCGATCCAGGCGTCGATGGCGGGCGAGGCCGGCCGTGGATTCGCAGTCGTCGCCGATGAAGTGCAGCGGCTTGCCGAGCGTTCTACGAACGCCACCAAACAAATCGAGGTGCTTGTACGAACAATTCAGGCGGACACCAATGAAGCTGTCGTCTCGATGGAACGGAGTACGACGGATGTTGTCGGCGGTGCGTTGCTCGCCGAAAACGCGGGCGCCGCCCTCGATGAGATCGAGCAGGTATCCAATCAGATAGCGAGCCTGGTACAGAATATTTCGAGTTCAGCGCGTCAACAGGCCGGATCGGCCGCAGATGTGACGCGGCGAACGACACGATTGCGTGAAATCAGTGAGCAGACCGGCAAGGCCACTACAGCGACTGCAGCAGCAATCTCGAAACTCTCCGAGCTTGCGTCGCAGCTCCGAAATACCGTCGCCGGATTTACCTTACCCAACGAAGCACTGCAGGCAAGGACTTTGTCTGGCACCTCGTCGTCTGTCCTCGCCGGCAAAGCCGACGGGCAAGCCAAGGCGGGCTAGGGAGACACGGACCGTCCGATGACAGGCGATACCGGCATTCAGGAACGACGCAGCAGCGACAGGAGCGGTGACGTCACCGTGAGCACCCTCTCGATCATCAGCGTCGAACTCATGGAGACGCTCCGTAACGCGCATCTCGCGTTGGAAGACTGTGTCGATGGGCGTGGCGGATCGGCCGCCCTTGTTCGCGCGGGCGAGCTATTGCATCAGGCGCGCGGCGCTCTGCAAATAAGCGAGATCTACGGTGCGGCACTGCTTGCCGAGGAAATGGAACTCGGCTGCAAGTATCTTGCCAACCTGCGTGCGGGCAAAGGACGTGAAGACGGCCTGGATGCGTTGACACGCGCGATGGTGCAGTTGCCGATATACATTGAACGCCTGCTGGGCGGCGGGCGCGATATAGCACTCGTGTTGCTGCCGATGCTTAACGATCTGCGCGCTGCACGCGGCGAACCGTTGCTGTCCGAAGGCACGCTGCTGCTGCTGAATTTGTCGCCGAGCCAGGCCAGGAAAACCAGCGATGTACGCGAGGGTTCAGGCGAAGACCCCGTCGCTGTCGCAACTCGCCTGCGACCGAAGTTTCAACTTGCGCTGCTTGGCTGGATAAAGGGCGGTGATACCAGGCGTCATCTGGAAACGCTGACAGGCGTTATTCGCAAACTTGAGCTCGCGGCAACCCGCGATGATATGTATCAGCTTTGGTGGGTTGTCAGTGGCGTGCTCGAGTCACTGCAAAATGGTGGTCTGGAAACCTCGGTTGCACTCAAGCGGCTGTTGGGCCAGACCGACCGGCAAATCAAAAGAGTCATCGATGAGGGGATCGAGGCTTTCGATACGTATCCGATCGATGATCTTCTGAACAACCTGCTTTACTATGTTGCCCGGTCGACTTCTGCCGGCGAACGAATCGGCGAGATTCGGGCGGCCTTCAACCTCTCCGAATTGCTTCCCGGCGATGAACAGGTCGAGCATGCGCGCGAGGCGTTGTCAGCGCCGAGTGTCAAGCTCATGGAGACCGTCGCTGCCGCGATCAAGGAAGATCTTGCCCGCGTAAAGGATGTTCTCGACATCTTTGTGCGTACGGGCATGAACAAGTCTTCGGAGCTTGTTCCGCAACTGGAATTGCTAAAGAAAATCAGTGACACGCTGGGTGTACTGGGCCTTGGTGAGCTGCGTGGCGATATTGACGGCGAGATCGACAGACTCAAGACCGTCGTCGAACGTGGTGGTGCCGCATCAGACCAGATTATCCTCGACATCGCATCAACGTTGTTACGCGTTGAAGACCGCCTCGACCAGCAACTCATAAGACTCATCGTCCCAACCGACGCCGGTGGTGACGGCGCAGCTGCTGAATTGCCGCCGCAGGAAGCCGCTGACTATCAACAGGTCGCGGAGTCGGTCATGCGCGAGTGCATCATCAACCTCGCCCGCATCAAGGAAACCGTTGGCCAAAGCCTGGCGTCGCAGGGGCCATCGCAAGGTCTGGACAGCATTCCGTCGCTCGTGCGTGGCATCAAGGCCGGGCTGATGATGCTGAACAAGACGCGGGCGATGGAGGTTATCGACCGCGTCGGGCATCTGATTACCTTGACGTTGTCAGGCGACGGTGCGGCGCGCCTGAGTCAAAAGGAAACTGACCGGCTTGCGGATGCGATCGTCAGCATCGAGTACTACATGGAGACGGTCAAAGCAGGACGCAGTGAGCCGTGGTACATGCTCGACAATGCCGAGGCATGCTTGTCCGTGCTGCGCGATCTCGAACATCGCCTGGCACAGGAAGCCAAGGCAGAGCCGCAGGTTGCTCAAACAATGAAGCTCGACTCGGCAGAAATCGCTGCCCAGGCTGCGGAAATGGCTGCCGCCGAACAGGCAAGAATGCAGGCGACCGAGGTTATGGCGTTACCGGTCGTCGCGCCGGATGCCGAACACCTCGACCCGGAGTTGCTCGAGCTATTCATCGAGGAAGCTCGGGAAGAGGTCGCGTCCATCAAGCGCAAATTGCCGGTCTGGCAGGACGCACCGGACGACATGGAAACACTGATCACGGTCAGGCGCTCGTTTCATACTTTGAAGGGCAGCGGCCGCATGGTTGGTGCCGAGCGCATCGGCGAGTACAGCTGGTGTATTGAAAATCTGCTGAATCGCCTGATCAATCGGACACTCGTCCGCACGCCGCCGATGATTGATTTCATTATCGAAGCGGCTGCTGCGGTTCCGGAACTCATCGAGCAGCTCGAAGTTGGAGCCGAACCAGGCACCGATATCGGCCTGTTGATGGCGCGGGCAAGTGCTTTCGCCGAGGGCGATCCGAACGCGGCAGTTCTGACAATTTCAACGTCCGATCAACAAGTCGTGGAGGAGGAAGAGCCCGCCCTCGAAATGGACCCGGTACTGCTGGATATCTTCTCGAAAGAAACTGCAGGACATATCAAAGTCATTGTCGACTACCTGGCGGCTTGCGGCGGTCACCAACCGCCTTTCGACGTTACAGACAAACTGTACCGGGCATGTCATACGTTGCATGGCAGCGCAAACATGGCAAATGTCGAGCGCGGGGTTGCCGTCGCCGCCGCTTTGAATCGATTCGTGCGCCGTGTCTACGACTACAAGATCGGCTTCCAGAAGTCGGGGCTTGACGGGTTGCGAGCTGCGGCACAAGCAATTGCGACAATCGTTGGCGATATCAATAAGCCGGAGCGAAGTCGGGCGGACTATACGGCCCTGATCGAACATGTGACCAGGCTGACGAATGCCGTACAACCCGAGCATACGATCGTCACCGAAGAGGTCACCGAGCTCAAACCGGTGGACAAGCCGGAGCCCGTTGCAGAGCCCATTGCCGAGGTCGTTTCCGACGAACCCGAATACGACGCGGAAATTGCGGCGATTTTCACCGAAGAATCAGCCGAGTTGCTCGAGTCGGCGGACAAGGCACTGCTCGACTGGAGCAAGAACAAGGAATCCCGGCAATCGATGGAGGAACTCAAGCGCCACCTGCACACGCTGAAAGGTGGTGCGCGCATGGCAGGGATTACGGCCATGGGCAACCTCAGCCATGAGCTGGAGACATTGCTGATCTCTGTCGACGGAGGACGCGTAAAAGCGACGCCGGCAGTTGATGAATTGCTGCAACACAGCGTGGATGAGCTGCACCGCATGCGTGACGCTGTCATCGCGAGCAAGGCGGTGGCACCAGCCAGAGAGCTTGAGAAACGAATTCAGCAGGCGAACGCGGGCTTTGAGGTGGCGGACGACTCGGAAGTCGAGACAGCACCGCCCGAGGAAGACGTTGAAGCAGCTGAGCCAGCCGCATTCACGATTGAGCCGGAAGACACGGTCAGCATGGTAATTGTCGACACGCCGCTGGCCGATGAGTTGGCGGAAATCGGCAAGCCGCCGCTTGTTGAAGAACCACCTGCACCGGAGCCGCCGCTAACGCTTGAACCAGAGCCGGAAGTAGAGCCCGAGCCCGAACCCGAACCTGAACCTGAACCCGAACCTGAACCTGAACCCGAACCCGAGCGCAGGATAATAACGAGAGCGCCGGCCAAACCCGAAGAGGAAGCTGCGCCCGAGAGCGTTGCCGACGAGCAGAGGCCGGCAGCCGTGCAGGGATTACGCTCGGAGCAACGTCAGGAATTCGCGCGCATCGATGCGGAATTGCTCGAGGACCTGCTCAACGCTGCGGGCGAAATCAGTATCTATCACTCGCGCCTGACACAGCAGGTTAGTTCTTTCGAATTCCATGTTGAAGAATTGGACCAGACCGTGCACCGGTTGCGAGAGCAGTTACGCAAACTCGAAATCGAGACCGAAGCGCAAATCATGCATGGTCACCAGGACACGCTTGTCGCTCGCGATTTTGATCCGCTGGAGCTTGATCGCTACTCGAACATACAGCAGCTGTCGCGTGCCCTCGCGGAGTCAGCCAACGACCTTACGAGCCTGAAAGACCTGTTGCAGTCCGTGACCACCGAGGCCGAGGGTCTGCTTGTGCAGCAGTCACGAGTTACGGCCGAGCTGCAGGATGGGCTGATGCGAACGCGCATGGTGCCGTTCGAGCGTCACGTTCCGCGCCTGACTCGACTTGTCAGGCAGATAGCGAAGGAGGCAGGCAAACGCGCCGAGCTGGCTGTTGAAGGTGCGTCGGGCGAACTCGACCGCCAGGTACTCGACAAAATGTTGCCGCCGTTCGAGCACATGCTCAGGAACGCAGTGGTTCATGGCATCGGGTCCTCGGAAGAGCGCCAGGATGCAAGTAAACCAGCAACCGGCCGAATCACGATTCGTCTGCATCGCGAAGGCACAGAGATGGTGATTGACGTCGCGGACGACGGCAGGGGGCTCGATGTCGACGCGATTCGGCGCAAAGCATACGAGCTGGACATGCTAAAGCCTGACTCCAAGGTCACAGACGAAGAAATCATGGAGCTGATCCTTACGCCGGGCTTCACGACGGCGGGCAAAGTGACACAGTCAGCGGGTCGCGGCGTTGGCATGGATGTAGTTGCTAATGAAGTGAAGAAGCTTGGTGGCTCGCTGCGCATATCCTCGGTAACCGGTCAGGGCACAAACTTCACGGTACGCCTGCCATTTACTCTCGCCATTACGCAATCATTAATCGTTCGCACGGGCGAAGAGGTGTATGCATTGCCTCTGCCGTCTGTGGAAGGTGTCGCACGAATTCCACGTGGCGAACTCGAGAACCTGCTGAGCCAAACTGAGCCGAGCTTCCAGTACGGTGAAGAAACCTACAAGTTCCGTCACCTCGGCATGTATCTCGGCGGTCAGGCAGCGAAACTGCCGAAGGACGAGCCATTCATTCCAGTGATTCTCGTCAGGGCTGGCGAATTCTCGGCTGCGCTCCTCGTTGACGAGATGATCGCAAGCCGCGAAATCGTTGTTAAATCGATCGGGCCGCAGCTTGCGAGTATTCGCGGTATTTCCGGCGCTACCATTCTTGGCGACGGTCGTATTGTCCTGATTCTGGATATCGGCGCACTGGTCCGCACCGGTGCACCCGTTGTTGAACTCGAGAAAGCGGCGCCGACACCGACCGATGACCGCCCGCTAGCGCTCGTCGTCGACGACTCGATAACGGTTCGGCGGGTAACTGAGCGCTTTTTGCAACGAAATGGCTTGCGCGTCGTGACGGCAAAAGACGGACTCGACGCGATCAGTGTGATGGCAGAGCACAAACCCGACATTATTTTGCTCGACATCGAAATGCCGCGGATGGACGGATATGAGTTTGCCTCTCATGTCCGCAACGATGATCGTGTTGCCGACGTGCCGATTATCATGGTGACATCGCGCGTGGGTGACAAACATCGTGCCCGTGCAATCGAACTCGGTGTTAATGATTACCTGGGTAAGCCCTATCAGGACGCACAATTGCTCGAAGCAATGGGGCGCCTGCTTGAAGAAAAAGGAATCACGCTGACGTGAGTGCAGAAGCCGACGAACTATATAGCCTGCTCGTGCCGTTGGCGGAGGACCGCCTGATCGTGCCACGTGCCTGCGTTGTTGAAGTTGTGCGATTCTCCAGGCCCGATCACGAGGCTGGTGCCCACAGCTGGATGATGGGCACGGTGAACTGGAATGGCCGCGAATTGCCGGTCATGTCATTCGAGGGCGCATTGGGCAAAGAGGTGCCCGCTGCGACCGGGCGCACACGAATCGTTGTGTTCTATGCAACCACAGGGCAATTGAAGACCGGTTATTTCGGCGTGTTAACGCAGGGCTTCCCGCAACTAGTTCGCGTCAACAAGGACGTTCTCAAACTCCACACGACGGAAGGCTGGCCAGACGATGCGCCTGTGCTCTGTCGCGTGAAAATGATCAATGAGTTCCCGCTGATTCCCGACCTCGAGAAGCTCGAGGCGATGCTTGCACGAGAATCCATCCAGGCCTGAGTCGCGTAATTCGGTTAATTCATCGACCAGGGTCTCCACTTCCGCCAACCAGTCGTCAGGAGATCCAAAATCAGGAAATTCGCGATCAGCAGCCTTGGCGGCCTTACTGCGCGCGCAGATCACCCCAGGCAGATTGCATTACTGCAATGGCGGCGATCGCCGCGGTTTCAGTACGCAATATTCGCGGACCGAGCGAAGCCGATCTGAAACCGGCGACCTCTGCGTCTTCGTACTCGGTATCGCTGAAGCCTCCTTCGGGCCCGATCAGAAGGCAGACCTTCGTTACGGGAGCGGCAAGCGACGTTAGTGATGTTGTCGCGCCAGGCCGCAGAATCAGATCGGTATCGGCTTCCTCTGTTCTTGCTCCGAACCACACATCGAGTCCCATCGGTTCGTCTACAAGCGGTGGGCGTATGCGGCCCGACTGCTCGCAGGCGCTTGCGGCAACGCTTTGCCAATGATCACAACGCTTTGTGGCACGAGCCGCGTCGAGTTTGACGACGCCGTATTCAGTCAATACCGGAGAAATTCGTTTCACGCCAAGCTCGGTGGCTTTCTGTACGACGAGATCCATGCGATCGCCGCGCGAAACGCCTTGCACTAGATGCACTTTGAGCGGCGATTCAGTGGCGACTTCAAATTGCTCGCCGATGAGCAGAATTGCCGAATTTTTCTGGATGGTCTCCGCCGTCGCCGCAAACTCGCCGCCCTGCCCATTGAACACGGTTAATTGATCGCCGACACGGAGCCGGAGAACCTTGCCGATATAGCGGGCCTGCTCCGAATTGAGCTGCAGCTGCAGACCGGAACTGAGCGTATCGTTGACGAATAGTCTTGTTTGGGCCATTGCCGTTGACAGTTGAGGTCCCCAGATATGACTATCGTCGTTCAGGGTCGCCGGGGCAACCATTGATGGGCACTTCGTTCAGCATTAACACCGATAACGGGCACATTGAGCCAGCTCGACAGTGCCCTAGCCCGAATCACGATGCGCGGCCAGATGGTTCGGAAATCGGAATGCTGGTCGTGCACAGCATCAGCCTGCCGCCCGGCGAGTTCGGCGGCCCCGAGATCGAACAACTTTTTACGAATGTGCTCGACTGGGACGCGCACCCATTTTTCGGCGAGATTCGTGGCCTCGAAGTATCTTCGCATCTGCTCATTCGGCGCGATGGCGAGTTGATTCAGTTCGTACCGTTAACTCAACGTGCCTGGCATGCGGGCGACTCCTCGTTTCGTGGTCGCGGCTGTTGCAACGATTTTTCGATCGGTATCGAGTTGGAGGGCGATGACGCGATACCGTACACCGATGACCAATACGAGGTGCTGGCAAGCGTCTCAAATGCGCTGCTCGCTGCCTATCCCGGGCTCTCGGCCCGCGAAATTGCCGCACATTCCGACGTTTCACCGGGCCGAAAAACGGACCCGGGTCCTGCTTTCGACTGGCTTCGATTGTATGATGGTATCTGTCAGTCCTGACAGATGGAAAAAACGAGTTAAGGAACGATGCATCTGATTGCCCTGCTTCTCGGCCTCGTGGTCGAACGACTTGCAACGCAGCTATTTCACTTGCGCAGATTGCGTTGGCTCGACCGCATCATTGATGCGGGGTTTCGGCAAGCTGGGCGCTTGCCCAACTGGCCGGCGCTAATTCCGATCATCGTAATTGTGGTGCTGCTCGCCGTGCCAGTGCTCGCGGTCGTTATCGTTCTGGGCGACTACCTGCTTGGTTTTCCTTACCTTTTGCTCGCTATCATCGTGTTGTTTTTCTCGCTCGGACCACGGGATATCGGCGAAGACGTTAACGAGTACTGCAAAGCTATCGAAGAGGGCGATGAAGAGCACATCCGGCAGACGGCCAAGGCAATTATCGAGAACGACGTGCCCGATGACACTCTGGAACGAATTCATACGGTGGAAGAAGCTGTTTGCGTGCAGGCCAACAACAGGCTGTTTGCGGTCATCTTCTGGTTCGTGCTGCTCGGCCCGCTTGGAGCGTGGGTCTACCGGGTCACCGACCTGATTCGGCGTCGGGCGGTTTTTGCCGCAACGCGTGACGAAGTGGCGAACGGTTCAATGGAGCGCCTGCGCGATGCTGCGATCATGTTGCATGGCTGGCTGGCGTGGGTTCCGGCGCGGCTCACTGCTATTGGCTATGCGGCCGCCGGCAATTTCGATGCGGCACTCGGCGCCTGGCGCGCACCGTCCGAACAAAAGTCCGATTCCCATTCGGAATACAACGAGCACCTGCTCGCCAGAGTCGGAGTCAGCGCACTTGCCCTTGGCGATGACCGTGATGAAGACCTCGTGGCGCGTGGTGTGCGTGGTGCGACAGCCGCAAACCGGCTCGTATTTCGCCTGCTCGCAATCTGGGCCGTGGTCATCTCTGCGATGACCTTGTACGGCTGGACGCAGTGAGGGCGTGCATTGTCCTTTTGACATCGTGCCTGCTGTCCTGCCTGGCCGCTTGCTCAGAAGATTCAGTTCCGAGGTCTGCTGAAGCAAGCTACTCGCGAATCGTAACGCTTGCACCCAATCTGACTGAACTCGTTTATGCGGCAGGTGCCAGCAGCACACTCGTAGGAGTTAGCGCCTATTCCGATTACCCACCCGTAGCTCGTGAGCTGCCAATCGTCGGCGACGCGTTCATGGTTGACCAGGAACAGCTCGCGGTGTTGCAACCGGATCTGTTACTCGTATGGGAAAGTGGTACGCCCGCGCACGTTGTCGATGAGTTGCGACGTGTTGGCTACGACGTTGAGACGATTCGGACTCGCAGCCTCGAGGATGTCGCGATTGCACTGCGGCGTATCGGTGAGCTCACCGGGAATGTCGAGACTGCAGAACAGGCCGCCAGCGATTATATGCAGGACTTGCAAGTCATAAGGGAGCAACACACAGGCGCGGAGCGGCTGCGAGTGTTTTACCAGGTGTCACGGCGACCGCTGTTTACAATTAACGGCGAGCATTACGTGAGCGAACTGATCGGTTTATGCGGTGGTGAGAATATCTTTTCGGATCTCAATGACCTCGCGCCGACAGTTGACGTAGAGGCCGTCGTCGAACGCGATCCTGAAGTCATGCTCGCCAGTTCAGATGCTGGCGACGGCGCATTCGAGGAATGGGAGCGGTGGCCGCATATCGCCGCTAACCGCTACCGGAATCGCTTCATAGTGCCTGCCGATGCAATCGGCCGCGCCACCCCGCGGCTTGTAACAGCTGCAGGGGCTGTTTGTGAGGCCTTCCAACAAGCGCGAGTGAACATTGAGTAACTGGCTCGATACTCGGCCAGCGAATGCCGTTGATCTGGATGCGGCACGTGGATGGCTCGAGGAAGCGGGCCTGCCAACCGCAGACCTGACGCCGGATCACATGAATAACTTTCTCGTTGCGGCGGCTGATGGTGAGCCAGTCGGATTGATCGGTCTCGAGCAGTTCGGCAACGTCGGCCTGCTGCGCTCGCTGGTTGTCGATCCATCAGTTCGAAGTGGTGGTGTCGGCAGACAACTGGTCGCTGCTCTCGAAGCGAAGGCAACCGGATTAGGAATTACGGAACTGTGGTTACTCACGATCGACGCCGATCCGTATTTTTCGCGATTGGATTACGTGGTAACGGAGCGCACCGCTGTACCTGTTGCTATACAGAGTACCGCTGAATTCTCGAGCCTGTGTCCGGGCGATGCGGTATTGATGCGGAAAAAATTTTGACACACAACCTGCGAACGGGAGATTTGTCTCCTTCATGGCTCGCTGCGCTGCGCTTTACTTCAGTCGCCAAACATCCCGTTCGCAGG
>Ga0070723_10000139_pt1 | contig 19140 bp, 16 predicted proteins | sample tdAd002_FD_67277 | JGI IMG/M metagenome (GOLD analysis project Ga0070723, IMG submission 67277) | Marine sediment microbial communities from the Atlantic coast under amendment with organic carbon and nitrate - tdAd00.2 | ecosystem: Environmental > Aquatic > Marine > Coastal > Sediment | place...
GTAAATCCTTTGAACAAATGCTATGTCTCGGCCAGCGAAAATCACAGGAACTGCATCACAGTGCAGACCGGCACTTTTTACATATTTTTCATTGAGTTATATGCCGTTTTTACTTAATCAGGCGCGCCAATGAGAGATGAAACAAGGCGATTTGACAATAAGCAGCGCTGATCAGCTACCACGCCATTTGCGGTGCCTAGCTAACGCGATAGCACGGTGAGTAGTCGCCGCCCGAGATCTTCATTCTTTTCTGGGCGACGAATGCGGCCAGCAGATCATCCATGAGCTTCATTATGTTTGCAGAGCCATTTATCTCAAAAGGACCTTGCTTGTCGATCAGGGCCGCCGTGTCTTCACGAACGTTCCCTGACACGATTCCCGAGAAGGCACGGCGCAAATTTGCGGCGAGTACATGTCCGGGCAAATTCTCGTCGATGTTAAGTGAACTCATCGCGTCGTGGGTCGACGAAAATGGATGTTGGAAATCCGCGTCTATCGCCAGGCGCCAGTTGAAATAGTATGCATCGCCATGTTGCGACCGAAAATCCTGCACATCGCCGAGGCCCGCACGCATCTGTCGGGCGACCTCGCGCGGATCATCGATAATGATCGAATATCGCTGCTGCACATCCTTACCAAGCGTCGCTCCGACGAAACTGTCGATTTGTCTGAAGTACGGTTCGGCTGACGCAGGTCCCGTCATGATTACAGGCATCGGCTGACTCTGGTTCTCAGGATGCAGCAATACGCCGAGCAAATAGAGAATTTCTTCGGCTGTCCCGACCCCGCCCGGAAAAACGACGACGCCGTGGCCAACGCGCACAAACGCCTCAAGGCGCTTTTCCATGTCCGGCATGATCACCAGGGAATTTACGATCGGGTTCGGCGATTCGGCCGCAATGATTCCCGGCTCCGTTATGCCGACGTAACGACCATCACGAATCCGCTGTTTTGCGTGACCGATAGTCGCGCCCTTCATCGGGCCCTTCATCGCGCCGGGGCCGCAGCCCGTGCATACGTTCAAACCACGCAGCCCGAGCTCATAGCCAACAAGTTTAGTGTAGTCATACTCGGCCCGGCTGATCGCGTGTCCACCCCAGCAGACGACCAGGTTTACGTCAGCCGGAAGTTGCAGCAACCCGGCATTGCGAACGATGTGAAATACCGCGTCTGTGATACCGCCACCCGACTGCAAGTCAAAACGACCGCTGTCCACAACCTCATTTCGCGTGTAGACAATGTCTCTGAGTACGGCGAACAGCAACTCGCGAATTCCGCGGATCATTTTGCCATCGACAAATGCTTCGCCCGGAGCCGCCTGTAACGACAGCTTCAGGCCGCGATCTTGTTGGATAAATCCGAGCTCGAAGCCTCTGTAGCGCTCGAGCATGGTGCGCGCGTCATCGAGCTGACTTCCGGAATTCAGGACCGCGAGCATGCAGCGACGCAACAAGGTATACAGGCCGCCTTCACCACTTGAACGAAGCTGATCGACCTCGAGTTGCGACAATACCTCGAGGCTGCCTTCAGGCCGCACCTCGGCGTCAACGGTTTCGGAAATGCTCAAGTTTTGCTCGGTCAGGGCCGAATTTCGATAGGCGTGTCGTTATCGGTCATCAGCCAGATATCGATCATGTCGGAATTGGATACGGCGATACAGCCGTTCGTCCAATCCTGGGTCCGATAATACGCTTCCGACCTCGTCGGCTCGTTTGGCTGACCGTGGATCATGATCGCACCACCCGGATCAAGGCCTTTGGATCGAGCCTCGCGAACATCCTGGTAGTTCGGATAGGAAACATGTATTGACAGAAAATACTCACTGTGCGGGTTTCGCGTGTCGAGAAGATAACTCCCTTCAGGCGTTTTGAAGTCGCCTTCGTACTCTTTGTCACCGGTCGGCATAATGCCGAGAGCTATATCAAAGGTGCGAAATGCTTCGCCATCGCTGACAAGGTGTAGCTTTCGATCCGCCTTATCAACAATCACCCTGTCTGCAGCCGGAAATCCGCCCGCCTGAAGGCCCCCCTGACTGAGAAGGAGGAGGAACATGAGTGTGATGCTCGTTTTTCGCATGTGCTGAGATTAGCAAACCTTTTATCGCAGGAAAATGGTATTGGTCACACGTTTTTGCCAACAATCCAGCCAATTGCGAAGCCGATTCCTCCTGCAACGAGCGTGTACGCAGGCAGGAAGCGAAACAATTGCCCTGGCTCCGTAGCATCTGTAAACAGCTCATTGAGGTTCACCGAATATGCGTAGTGCAGGTAGACAGACAGGCCAAGTGCAGGCACTGCGTAGCCCAGCGTCCCAAGCGGCAGCCGCCAGCCCGATCCGGTCCACGTGCCCTCGCCCCGCAGCAAGGTAATCGCAGCGAGTACCAGCAAAACTACCGGTGGGATGAGATTGCGCAGCACATACGGTCCGCCGCCCTGAATGTCATTGATCCAGGCCGCCGCTGCAGCAACCAGCAACACGAGCGGCAGAAGTCGAACCAGCGTCAATCTCAACATTGGGGAATCAGGATCGGTCGACGCTTGCTAGAACAGGGAAATGAACGGTCGTACCCGGCCTGACCGTGTCCAGATCGAGCCCTGGATTGTACTGTCGGAATAACCAGACCGGGACGTCGTAGTCGCGCATCGACAAAACCCAGATCGATTCACCCCTGGAAATAACGTGCTCGGTCACGCCTGTAATGATGTTCTCGCGAAAAAACCCGTCCTGTTGCGTACGGTGGTACGCGACCCTGCGATCTTCGAAGGTCTTCGCGTCTACGGTTCCCAGGTCCAGCTTGATACGTTTGCCAACTTCGACCGGCGTGCGGAACGCCAGTCCGTTGATGTCGCGAAGTCGCTGCGTGCGAATACCCAACCAGTCACCAAAATGGCCGAGAGTTTCCAGTGGATGAACTTCGATGGTGTTGTCACTTGCCACGCTGTAATCGCTCGGGTCAGAAAGCAACGCGGTCTGTATTGTGCCCAGCAGAGTTGCCGCAAGGTCGTCGGTCATCGCAGCGGGTTCCTGCTCCGCGACAATCGCAGGTTCCTCGATGGCGGGCGCGTCAACACTCGCAACGACAACTGCTTCGACCGGTGCCGCCGGCGTCGACGCAGCAACTGTTGGCGCCGGACCGGCTGCAGGCAGCCGCAGTTGCTGTCCGGCGCGAATTCGATTTGAACTGCTCAGGCTGTTCAGGGCGACGAGCGTAGACACGCGCGTGTCATACGTCTCAGCGATTTGCGACAGCGTGTCCCCCCTGGCAATTGTATGGAACAGGTCCGGCAATTGTGACTCCTGCCACTGGTCGCCGGAGACGGCCGCCATTAGATTCGCAATGGGCTCATCGAGCAGGCTCGCAGGTAGTCTTAGCAAAAAGCCCTTGGGCAAGTGCTTGCTGCCTTGCCATACGGTCGCCTGCAATCCGGGATTATGTGTCGCCAGCGTTTTGCTTGTTACCTTGAGTGCGGCTGCCAGATCTTTGGCTGGAATGTAGGCCTGCAACTCGATCACCGCGTAATCGACCGGGCGGTCTGGAACAAGTCCGGGAAAATAGGTCTCGACATTGAGATCGACCTGTTTTGCGGCAAGAAAAGCAACGTAGAAATTTCTCGATGCGAAACCGAATGTTCTGCCGCTGTATTCGCGCATGATCTCTGCGTACGCGTTGTCACCGAATTGCCGCATCGCGCGACGCGCACCAGAGAGACCATGGTTATAGGCTGTGATCGCCATTGGCCAATTACCGGTGATCGAGTAGTTATACGCAAGGAGTTTTCCAGCCGCACGCGATGCGGCGAAAGGATCATTGCGTTCATCAATAACGTGATCGATGCGCATAAACCGTCGCCCGGTACTGCGCGTGAACTGCCAGATACCCGACGCGCCGACATGAGATCGCGCATTCGGGTTGTAGGATGATTCAACATGCGGCAACGCCGCGAGCTCTATCGGCACACCGAGGGCGGTAAATTCGTTTTCGATATAGTCGCGCCAGCGCCCGGCGCGAATCAGCCCCTCACGAAACCTGTCCTTGAGGCCTTGCTGGTAGCGAATGCGTTTGACCGCCGCAGCGAGCGTTGCGTTGCTGACCCCGGCCGGCCACAGAGCGAGCACACGTGCCTCTTCTTTGCCGAGATTGTCCCGCTTGCCGCTGGCCAGGCTCCGCAGTATCGCCTGAAGATCTTCCCGGTGTTTTGCAACACGGCGCTGACGCTCACGTCGGCCCATGTTCGCAGGCAGGTCGATGCGCTCATAGACCACCGCGAGATTGCGGTTGTCATGCAATACACCCTGCGAGGTCGTATAGCGCGTAAAAATATCTACCCAGAAGTCGACATCGCGCTGCAATTCCGCGGGAATCGGAAAGGTATCGGCCGCCTGAATGGTTGGTACGAACAGCAATACCAGGAGGGGCAATATTGGATTTTTTCTTGTCATTGAGATCAATTCAAGTTTCAATCGTAAATTCTTGATTAGTTCACAGAAAAATACACTCATTTAGGCTATTTTGAGCAATGATTCTAACCCGCGCAATTATCCTGGTTTTGCTGGCACTGAGCGCTGGCTCATCACTGGCTGGCGAAGTCGCCGTCGATCCGGACGATAACGGCATCGATGTCATTGAAGATACGACCGAAGATACCGACTCGCGTTCCAGCGAAGTTGCGGCAGCAGTCGAAAACCTGTTTGGCCCACCTATAGCCGAGGTCGTTGCCGACGAGCCCATCGTGCCACTCGCCGAGGCGGTAACGGCAGCCGCCGATGTGGCAACTCCAATTACAGTTTTGAACACTGAGGTAATGCCTGGCACATCGATTCGCCTTTCCTGGTCAGCTACCGAGCTGTTCGAGGGTGTTCCGGTTTCGACACCAGTGCTTGTGGTCAATGGCGCTCTTCCCGGGCCAAGATTATGCCTGACAGCGGCCGTGCATGGCGACGAGCTTAATGGCATCGAGATGGTTCGCCGCGTCATGCATGACCTCGAACCGGATAAGGTCTCCGGTTCTGTTATTGGTATTCCAATTGTCAACGTGCAGGGTTTTCGACGTGGATCACGATACCTCCCTGACCGTCGCGATCTGAATCGTTATTTCCCGGGTAATCCGAACGGCAGCGCTGCCGCGCGCATTGCGCATTCTTTCTTTACCAATGTCGTCGCGCACTGTGACGCATTGGTCGACTTGCACACAGGCTCCTTCGAGCGCGCCAATCTTCCGCAAATTCGTGCTGACTTGCGCAATCCCGACGTGATGACTCTGACTCAGGGTTTTGGCTCGATGGTTATTCTGCACAGCACTCCCGCTGTTGGCACCTTGCGTTATGCGGCAACACGTGCGGGCATTCCAGCCGTGACGCTCGAGGCCGGTGGTCCCTCACAACTCGAACTCAATGAAGTGAAGCTCGGCGTCAAGGGCATTGAAACTCTTGTTAACACGCTCGGCATGATCAAGAAGAGCCGCCTGTGGGGCGAACCGGAACCTGTCTACTACCGTTCGACGTGGGTTCGAGCTGACAATGGTGGAATTCTGCTCGCCGATGTAAGCCTTGGCAGCACGGTGCGCAAAGGTGATTTGCTCGGCACAATTACTGATCCGATGAACAACGCAAGTACAGAATTACGTTCACCCCACTCCGGCCGTATCATCGGCATGGCGCGCAATCAGGTCGTCATGCCGGGCTTTGCCGCATTTCATGTCGGCATTGAAACAGATGAAGCGCCAGTGGAAGAGACTCTGGACACCTCCCTCAGTGAATCGGGTGATGACAGTGTCGACTACGTCGACAGCATGTCTGAGTAGCTTGCTGCATTGAACTGGTCGAAATTGCTGGACTCCGCCCGTCCCTGTTCATAAGCTGCTGCAGCGATGGCTGCAATTCGTAAACCACTTTATCTATACCTCTCGCCAGCAACCTGGCCTACCTGGGTTGGGCTCGGTTTGATACGTGTTATTTGCTGGTTACCACATTCTATTGCGCTGGCTGTCGGTAGGGGCCTGGGGTGGTTCGCGCATCTCGTGGGTAGGGAGCGCCGCGCCGTCGTGCGGCGCAACGTTGAATTGTGTTTCCCCAAGCTCACACCCGACGAACGCGATGCGCTCGTGCGAAAGCACTTCGCCGCTCTGGGCATGTCGACGATCGAAATGGGCCTGGGTCGCTGGGCGTCTGACGAGCACCTGACAGCTATTACGACGATAGGAGGCGTCGATCATGTGCTTCAAGCCGTCAATAGTGGCCAGGGTGTGATTCTGCTAAGCGCACATTTCACGACACTCGAACTCAGCGGTCGGATTGTTAAGCTCAACATTCCGCCATATCATGCTGTGTATCGAAAGAGTCGTAGCCCCTTCACAACCGAGGTATTGCGCACAGGCCGGGAACGTTCTGCTGCAAGCACCATTGAGAAGCGCGACATCAAGTCAATGGTCCGAAGTCTTCGCGAGAGCGGGATAGTCTGGTACGCGCCTGACCAGAGCTTCAATCGCAAGGGCGCTGAAGTCATACCATTTTTCGGTGTGCCGTCCATGCACACGACGGCAACATCAACACTTGCTCGTCTGGGCAAAGCTGTAACGATTCCGTTTTTTCCGGAGCGCCTGCCGGATGGAAGTTATCACTTGAGAATCTTGCCACCGCTGGACGATTTCCCCAGCGGCGATCCGATTGAGGATACAAAGCAATACGTTCGTGTTCTCGAGGAGCAGGTGCGGCGCTATCCTGAACAGTATCTCTGGGTACACCGCAAATTCAAGAACCTGCCAGAATCATATCCTGATTATTACGCCGATCTCGACGCGTTGAAGTAACCCTCGAGAAACTGCTCCCAGTTTGCCTGTTGGAAATGCAACTTCGGGTTCAGCCCTACAACTTTGTGCAGTGACCGATGCAGTCTGCTCAGCGTCTTTTGTTGCCACGGGCCGGGTGGCAGAAATTTGCCGCGATCGAAATCGAGCATCCACAGGTCGCCATCTTTGTCGATCTGCAGGTTGTAGGCATTCATATCAGCGTGAAATACGCCGATGCGATGAAACTCCCGTACCGCCGCGCCGAGCGACTCCCAAAACTCTGCTGGCAGCGGCTGTGCAGCGATGTGTTCGGACAGCGCCACCACATTTGGAATGCGCACGGTGATGATGTCTGCAGTATAGAAAGGGCCGTGCCTGCGATATCGTGCGGCTGCCGGCCGTGGCACACGTAATCCGCGGTCAGCCATTTTTGCCAGCATGCGCCACTCGGCAAACGACCGGCAGCCGGCCTCGCCGGTCCACAAATACGAATCACGGACAAGTTTTCCGACCATCCCGCCGCGCATGTAGTGCCGCAGAACGAACTGCCGCGGAACGTTTCCGACGTACATCGTATTGCCACGCCCCGACGAGCGCAGCGCCCCGGACACGGCTTCAGCATGCAACCACCCACCGGCGGTGAAACGATCTTCGCTGATCTCGCTGATGACCTGTCTGTCGTACAGGATAGCGCCGCTCGCAGTTTGCTCTACGGTCTCCGTCAAAGCAGGCACTCTGGCAGTGACCCGCGAAGGATCACAATATCGTTTTTGGATGCTTTTTTCGTCATATCGCTACCGCTTGGAACATTTTCAACGACGTTTGATCAAATATGCCCGCGAAAATCGTCATACTAAAGAGCGAAAAAGGAGCTCTGCGCGATCTTGCTATTTAACAACATTTTAATTGATTTTTAATGTTTTTCGCTACCTTTTCGATATTTTTCTCTGATTATTTTCAAATATACTGAGACTTTCCCAGGCTGTCATTGCCAACACCTTCCCTATCTGCCCGCCCTGAGATTTCTATAAACACTATTTTCTCGATAATCGACACCTTTCGAGCTATTTACATCCAGTATCACGATATTTGTAAACATTTAGCATTGCGACAAAAAAACACCCCCTATTCCCGGGAAACCTGACTTTTACCGATTTTCACGACATTTAACGCCATGAACGATAATTTTATGCACTATTGAGTCTAATCCTCGCCGAGATGATATTCGGCGCCGCAATACGGGCATTTCGCCTCACCTGTGTCCTCCACAGGCAGAAACACCTTCGGATGTGAATTCCACAGGTACATACCGGGCATTGGGCACGACAAAGGGAGGTCCTGTCTGCCCACCTGATAGCGATGCTGTGAGTTTGCGGGAATCAGATCCTCGTCAACGGTGCCTGCTTTGTGGGTCACTTATATTCCTGTCGGGTGTTGCGCTAGGACTGGGAAGTATAAGCCCAAGCCTCTGTCAGCGGCTACGCCGCATCTCTGCCGAATGTCTGCTCCCAGGTTGCCGTGACGTATTCGCGCTCGGGCGCAAATTCTCGCGGCAACACGAGCGGCCTCTGTTCATCGAGCGCCAGGTGATGCAAGCGTAGCCGGTAGGTCTTGTATACATCCTGCAGACGGGATGATGTTTCTTCACTCATGCAACCAGTCTCGGCCAGTGCGTCAAGCTGCCGGATATTGTCTGAATAGTGAAGGACGGACGGATGCTGTTCTGCATTGGCCAGAACGAGATACTGCACGATAAATTCGATGTCGCCGATGCCGCCGCTACCCTGTTTCAGGTCAAAATGCTCTGCGTCACTGTTATCCAGCTTCGCACGCATGCGCCTGCGCATCTCCACGACGTCCTCACGCAGCCGATCAAGATGAATCCTGGTGGACAGCGTGTTAGCACGAATGCGCTCGAACTCGTGCGCGATGACATCGCTACCTGCGACTGGCCGGGCGCGAAGCAATGCCTGATGTTCCCAGGTCCACGCATGTTCTTCCTGATAGCGTTCAAAGGCCTCGACACTGCTAACCATGACGCCCGACTGACCATCTGGTCGCAAGCGCGTGTCAACTTCGTAGAGCATTCCGGAACCTGTTTGCGTTGTCAGGAAGTGCGACAGACGCCTCACCAGCCGTGTGAAGAACATCGAATTCTGCAGCGGTTTTTCACCACGAGTGCTTTGCTCCGTCCCTCGCGAATCGTGCAGGAACACAAGGTCGAGATCCGAACCATAGGACAGTTCGAGCCCGCCGAGCTTGCCATAGGCAACGATGCCGAAGCCGGCTTTGTGCCGCTTCCCATCGACGACGAATTCAGGAACTCCGTGTTTTTCTGTCATGTCATTCCAGGCAATGCCCAACGCGTAGTTCAGAGCGGTCTCGGCGAGGAAGGTCAAACTATCGCTGACCTTCATAATCGGCAGACTGCCAGCGAAATCAGCAATAGCAATGCGGAACATGCTCGCGCGCTGAAACTGTCCCAGCAGCGCCATCTGCGTTTCACTGTCATTCGCCGAACTGGATTCAAGGCGCTGCTGAAGTTCGCTATCAAATTGCTCTTTCGTAATACGATCGGATTGAATGACAGGATCGAGCAACTCATCCAGCAGTACCGGGTGTCTCTCCAGTTGCTCGGAGATATAGGCGCTACGCTCGCAAAAACTCACAAGCCGCGCCAACACCTGACTGTTTTCGTTCAACAGGGCCAGGTACGCGCTGCGGCGCAGGATTTTCTCGACAAGAGCGATGCAGCGAGTCAATGCAGTTAGCGGCCGCTCGCTCTCCTTGAGCAGTAACAACAGATTTGGCATGAACTTGTGCAGGCGGCGCCGCGCATCCGAGTCAATCTGCCGGGTCCCGGGGGCATCTGCGAAGGCTGCAAGCCGTGCGGCGACGTCTACCGCCTGTGCAAATCCCTCGTCTTGCAGCACTTGCGCCCAGACGTCGGGCTCGGCGTCGCTCCGCCACATCTTTGTCAGTCGTTCTCGCAGGCGATCGTCCGCTTCACTATCGTGATCGCGGAAAGCGATTGCATCGAACTCCCTCGTTACGTTGTCGCGATGGCGATCAAGGTCAGCGAGCAATGCGTCCCAATCCGAATATTCCATTGCCAGGCACAAACGGGCTCGATCGATTTGGTCCGTTGGCAAATCGTGAGTTTGCTGGTCACGAATAGCCTGGATGAAATTTTCGAGCCGGCGCAGGAACTGATAGGCATCACTCAGCTGTTCAGCACTGGACTCTCCAAGCCCGCGCCGTCCCACGAGCTTGGGGAGAACCCGCAATAGCCCGCGTTCCTGAAACTCCGTACGACTGCCGCCACGCACCAATTGCAACGACTGCACAATGAATTCGATAGCACGAATGCCGCCCGGTCCCAGCTTTATGTTGTCGGCCATCTCGCGCCGCTTTACTTCGGTGGCAATCAGCCCCTGCATCTCTCGCAGCGATTCGAATACACCGAAATCGAGATAGCGGCGATAAACGAAAGGCGTTATGAGGTCCTGTTGCAACTCGTTGGCAACGGCCGGTGGCGGCCTCGGGCCAACTATGCGGGCCTTGACGTAGGCGTATCGTTCCCAGCCGCGGCCGTGCTGCAGGAGGTAGGACTCGAGAGCCGCGAAGCTGACGACGGGCGGACCGCTGTCTCCGAACGGCCGTAATCGCGTGTCGATGCGAAATGCGAAACCGTCGGCCGTAACTTCATCGAGCAGCGCGACTATGTACCGTGACACGCGTGTGAAGTACTCCTGCGCACTCACACTTTTTTGACCATCGCTTTCCCGGCCTGACGGAAACAGGAAAATCAGATCAACGTCTGACGAGAAGTTAAGTTCTTTTCCGCCGAGCTTTCCCATTCCGAGAATGACGAGTGACACAGGCTCGCCATCGTCGCCTTGCACAATTCCGTAGCGCTCTTGCACGCGGCGCTCAGCGAAACCGCTTGCAGCATCGAGCAGGCCATCGGCAAGATTTGATAGCGACGACAGTGTTTCGTCGAGCGTCGCAGTTGCAGAAACTTCCCGCCACAGAACTCGCAGCATGTATCTGTGCCGAAAGCGACGCAATCGTTCCTTGACGGCATCAGTGTCCGCGTTACTTTGCCTGACTTCGTCAACAAGGTCGTCGAGCACAGATGTGTCGTGGGCGTCATTGATCGATCCCTGCTTGTCGACAAACCACTGCCACTCCCGCAGTAGCGTATTGGCAGCGAATTCGCTGCACGCTACGAGTTTCGACAGAGGCTCGACTGCAGTATCAACCAGTTCCACATTCTGCTGTTCCGAACCCAGTCGATCGAACCAACGCGAGGTGGCTTCGCGCAGCTCTTCAGGCAATGCTGCCACTGCGGCAGCAACGATTTCTTTCCGGGATGCCTCCATAGCTGCGAGTCTATCAGCCCGTCAACGACAGCGATGTCAGTACGAAACGCCTGGCATGTTTTTGCTTTTGATGGGCTGTTTCTTTATAAAGAGAGCATGTTCTTGGTGCAAACGGTTGCACGAAATCCGGGGGGATAAGCCATGCGAGCAATATCCATAATAAGACTCAATTCTCTTGCTGCCCACGCACTGCTCCTGATTGCCGGCATGATGATCTCAGGCACAAGTGTTATTGCTCAGGAGAGGGAGTGGGGCGTCGGCCGATCGATCGTGCAGGTATCACCAAGTGTTTACCGCTGGGGTTCCGACAATCAATACGGCGCCTATATCGTCGGCGAAGATGGCATCGCCGTGATCGACGGCCATTATTGCCCCTCAGGAACCGTGCAATGGTTGAAAGAGGAATTGGCCAGGCGTCATGATGTGCCCGTCAAGTACATGATCCTGAGCCATGATCATCCCGATCACATCTGCAATTCACAGGTCTTTGACGATACGGCAATCACCGTGGGCCACGAAAATATCCTGCCGCATATCCTTCGCGAAAATCGCCCGTCCGCTGTACCCGATGTCACATTTGAGGGGTCAATGGACCTGATGCTCGGCGGCGTCACGGTCACACTGCTTTATTTCGGACCATCCCACAGCGATAACCTGATTCAGGTGCATGTGCCGGACGAGAAGGTTCTGGTCGCGATCGACATGGCCAAAGGGCGGTCACTGTTTCCGGATTACCGGGATATGGATGTGCACAGCATGCTCGACATCCTCAAAACGCTCGAGCATCTTCCCGATGTGGATATCGTGTTGCCGGGACACGGTGCTGTGTCGGATCAGGAAAATTTCAAACACCAACGCCGTTATATTCAGGCACTACGAGATGAAGTACTCGCCGGCATGGTCGCGGGCAACTCCCTGCCAGAGATCCGCGACAACGTCACGATGCAGGAATTCAGCGACTACGGTAATTTCGAGCAGAATCTCGACAGCAACATTGTCACAATGTGGGGCTACTTGTATCGTTATCGGGAGCCCAACATACGTATCGGTCCGGATGAAGCTGTCGCATGCCGGGAAGACAACAGCCAATGTCGTACCAGTGATCCGCTTTAGCCGGCAGCCAAATCGCCGTGACCATTAAGAACCGCCGCCAGTTTCTGCAACAAGGCACCCTGCTTTCAGCGACGACGGCGCTGAGCCCTGCCTCTGTTGCCCGCGCTGCGACCGATAGCGAGTACTTCCGCATTGCCACCGAGGAGACCTTTGGTACCTCCGAGGTATACGAGGCTACCGCGAAGCTCATAGCCGGCAATCCGTCGGACGAGGTTGCGCTTGGCCTGCCGCCAAAACACATTGCGCTAACACAACAACTGCTCGATCTTGGAGACGGCCGCATTGCCAACATGGATGCGGGACGCATTGATATGCAACTCCTGTCGCTTTGGTCGCCCGGCGTGCAGATATTCGCGCCTGAACAGGGAACAGAGCTGGCGCGGCACACGAATGACCTGCTGGCCGCAGCCATCAAGAAACACCCGGAGCGCTTCGCCGGATTAACGACGATCGCGCCACAGGATCCGGCGGCGGCTGCTCTTGAGATCGAACGTGGCGTGTCCACGTTGAAATTAAACGGCGTTCTGATTAATTCCTACACCAAGGGTGAGTACCTCGATAACAAGAAGTTCTGGCCGATATTTGAAGCGGCACAGGCAAACAACGCTGCGATCTACATGCACCCGCGCAAACCTCCGCCGCAGATGTATGGACCATTTGCAGACTATTCGATGGATAGCCCGATGTGGGGATTTCATGCCGAAGCAGCAACGCACGCTATTCGCTTGCTGTTGTCAGGCGTCTTCGATGAATTTCCGGATCTGAAAATCGTACTTGGCCACATGGGCGAGGGATTGCCTTTTTGGCTCGACCGGCTCGACAAGATATCGGCTCGCGAAGATCTCGCGACCATCAAACGCAAGCCCAGTGAATATTTCCATGACAATTTTGTCATTACCACCAGTGCGATGTTCTGGGATCCGATTCTGGAGCTATCGCTAAAAGTCCTCGGCCCTGATCGCATCCTGTTTGGTGTCGACTACCCGTTCGCACCGAGTGACGTCGGCACCCGGTGGCTCGACGCGGCGCCGATCAGTCATGAGGTCAGGAAAAAGATCTACTCGGAAAACGCGGCTCGCGTCTTCCACCTGGGCTAGCGCGACGCGACAGCGGTCGAGTTCCTGACTATCAGCCTCGGCTGCATACGTAGTACCACCGGCGCCATGCCCTCGCCGCCAATCAGGTCGAGCAGTGTTTTGGTCGCCTGCGACCCCATCTCATACTTGGGAACCTGCACCGTGGTGAGTGCGGGGTTCATGCGTTCCAGGAATGAAATATCGTCGTAGCCGGAAATCGAGATATTGTCGGGCACGAGCAAGCCCACATCGCGCATCGCGTCCATACAACCAAGTGCTAGCAGGTCATTGCCCGCCACGATGGCGGAGAAACTGTTGTCGCGCGCGAGCAGCCGGCCGAATGCCTGTCGTCCCTCCGCGATCGTGAATTTTTTAGCTGGTTCGATAAGATCGGCCGCAAGATTGTGAGTACTCAGGTAATCAGCAAATGTCTTCGCGCGATGAAAACCGGTCGAGGTATGCTGCGGGCCTGCGACGTGTGCAATGCGCGTGTGTTTCAAGCTCATCAGGTGATCGAGAATTGAGCGAATACCGTAGTCCTCGTCAAGGATGACAGCATCGACATTGTCGTGATCGACCGTTCGGTTAACCAGAACAAATGGAATGTCAGCCCTCACACACTGCTTAACGATCGGATCTTCGCGACGTGCCGTAGCGATGATCACACCCTCAATCGACCGTCCCTGCATCATTCGCAGTGCATCGGATTCTTTTTTTTCCTCATCATCCGTATTCGCAGTTATCACGGTGTAGCCGGCCGCTTCAGCGGTATCCTGGATACCTCTAATGATCGGCGGAAAAAGCGGATTTGTCAGGTCCGGGATCAATACGCCCACAGTGAACGTCCGATTCTGTTTAAGCGATGAGGCAACGATGTTGGGGACGTAGCCGAGCTTGTTGGCCGCTTTCTCAATCTTCTTAACGACAGATGGCGATATCTTGTCTCGCTTTTGGGGACTCAATGCGCGCGAGACGGTCGAGTGATGAACTCCGACGAGATCTGCGACATCGCGAATGGTGATTTTTCGTTTTGGCTTGCGCATTTTGTCTACTCGAGCAGCAACTCTGGAACGATCAATGAAATCCATGGCACAAATGTGATTAGCATCAAGACAGCCAAGAGCACAACCAGCCACGGGAATGACGCCTTAACCGTATCCTCAAGAGACATCTTCGCAACACCGGCCGTCACGAAAAGATTCAGGCCAACCGGAGGAGTCACGAGACCTATCTGCATATTGACGATCATCAGGATACCGAGATGAATCGGGTCAATGCCCATGTCCATGGCGATTGGGAAAACGATTGGTGTCAAAATTAGAACGACTGACGTCGGCTCCATAAAGTTGCCGGCAATCAATAACAGGACGTTCAGCAACAACAGGAATCCCCAAACCGGCAGTCCCATGCCGACAAGCATTTCGGATGCAAATTGTGGGATCTGCTCGGTCGTTAACAGGAACGCAAACATAAAAGCATTCGCGATTATGAACATCAGCATGACTGTTATGCGGCTTGCCTCGATCAGAACATCTGGCACGTGCTTCCAGGTGATGTCCTTGTAAACGAAGATGGCGATAAAAAACGCATAGACGGCCGACACGGCAGCGGCTTCGGTTGGTGTAAAAATGCCCGCGTATATGCCGCCCAAAATAATAACAACAAGCATGAGGCCCCACAGCGCCTCGCGAAAGGTCTTAACGACCGTACGAAAGCTCGCGCGTTTCTGCCTCGGCATACCTTGTTTACGAGCAATGACGACCAGCGTCAGCATCATTGTCAGCGTGAGAATAATGCCGGGCAACACGCCAGCGATGAACAACTTGCCAATCGACGACTCTGTTATGGCTCCATAAACGACCATTACGAGAGACGGGGGAATCAGGATTCCCAGGGTTCCCGAATTACAGATGACTCCTGCCGCGAACTTCTTCGAATACCCGGACGCCACCATACCGCCGATCATCACGCTACCGACCGCTACGACCGTCGCCGGAGCCGACCCTGAGACTGCAGCAAAAAATGCACTCGCGAGCAGTGCAGCCATTGCGAGACCGCCACGAAAATGTCCGACCAGAGCGTTCGCAAAATCGATCATGCGTCTGGCAACTCCGCCCGTCGTCATGAATGCTCCGGCAAGCACAAAGAACGGCACGGCCAGCAATGGATATACGTGCATCGTATGGAAGGACTTCTGCGCCATCGATAACAATGACTGGTCGCCGAACAGCAACATCGTCAGGATGCTCGCAAGGCCCAACGATACGGCGACGGGAACGCCGGTAAACAACAGCACGAAGAGCATCGCGAGCAAGAAGACAGCGGTCACGTCTGCTCCTCTGAATTCTCGCCCTGCTTCTTGTCATCGCGAAGCAAATGCCAGCCTGCTTCGAGAAAACGAAAGGCGAGCAAGGCGAAACCGAGTGGCATCGTCACGGTGAGCAACCACTTCGGGGCGGGCACGTCGCGCGCATAATTGCCGAGGACCAGCAGTCGCTCCACGAAAACTGAAGCTCCGTACAGCATCAACGCCGCGTAAACGAGGCAGGCGACAATCGCGGCGACGTTGACGACGCGCTCGAGTCTCTTGGGCAACTTGCGTGTGAAAAGATCAACGGCAATGTGAGTATGTGTCCGCACGCCATAGGACATGCCAATGAACACCAGTGCCGCAAAAGAATAGGTCGTCGCCTCGAGTGACCAGACGATGCCGCTGTTAAAGGCGTAGCGCAGGACCACCTGGACGAACGTCAGAACGGTCATCAGTGCCAGTAACGTTGCCAGCACACCTTCTTCGAGACGGTTGATGACCCCCCGCAAGTTCATTTTGCCTCTTATTGTCGCGCGGCGAGTGCAGCCGCAATGAGATCCGCGCCAATATTGCTTTCGAATTGCTCCCAAACCGGTCGCATGACGTTTTCCCACTCAGCCAGTTCTTCTGCTGTAAGCGCCAGCACCTCTGAATTGCCGGAATCGATTATTTTCTGTTTACCTGCTGCGTTTATCTTCGATGCCTGCTCATTTGCCCAGGTGCTTGCTTCCTGAACAATGCTGTTGAGTTCCACCTGGACGTCGTCTGGCAGTGAACTCCAGAAGCCCGGATTTACAGCAACGAGATAGCCGATGTAGCCGTGGTTGGTTTCCATCAGGTAATCCTGCACTTCGTAGAACTTCGATGAGTAAATGTTGGACCAGGTATTCTCTTGTGCATCTACTGCACCTGTCTGCAGCGCTTGGTATACCTCTCCAAAAGCCATTTTTTGCGGGTTACCTCCTATCTGCAACACCTGTGCCTGCAATACGTCGGATTCCATAACACGGAACTTGAGACCTTGCGCCGCTGCAGGACTACGCATCGGTACCGGCCCGCCAAATTGCTTCATGCCGTTGTGCCAGAAAGACAGTCCCTGCAATCCTCTATCGGTCATTGAGTCGAGCAACAAGATGCCTTCGCTGCTGGCCTGAAATCGCTCCACGGTGTCCAGGTCGGGAAACAGAAACGGCAAGTCGAAGATCTGAAACTTATGGGTCAGTCGATCCAGTTTCGACAATGAAACGGCGATCATCTGCACTTCACCGAACGCCAATGCATCCAGTGAGTCGTCATCGCTCATCAACTGCCCGGACGGATAGACTTCGACAACCACACGACCGGCAAGGCGCTCCTCAACGAGCTGCTTGAAGCGATCCGCTGCCTGACCTTTCGGCGTACCCGGTGCCGTCACATGAGGAAACTTGATCAGAATGGGCTCGTCATCGGCTTTCTGGCCACAGCTAACGACCAACGACGCGGCACATAGAATGGCCGCGGCACTAAAAATCCTGCTTGTACTTCTCGTCATGGTGTTCCCCAGTGCCTTTTGCTGCCGTTTGCCAGACAAATCGACTCAATATTTGTTCGCGATGAAAAGATCCTGCGCCGGAAACAGCGTGATTACCTTGCAACCGTCATTCGTAACCACCACTTCTTCTTCGATGCGCGCAGCGCCGTTACCGTCCGCCGCCGGACAATAGGTTTCCAGTGCGAATACCATACCTTCCTGTAATTCGAATGGATTTTCGAAAGACACGAGCCGGCTAATTATGGGCCGTTCGTGTAGCGCCAGCCCCAGGCCGTGTCCGAATTGCAGGCCAAACGCCTCCATCTCATTCGCAAAACCAAAGTCTTCCGCCGCTGGCCACAACGCTGCAATCCTGTCCGTCGTCATACCCGGACGAACGAGATTAATTGCCGCATCTATCCACTCGCGCGCTAATTTGTACGCGTCTTCCTGAGCTGGAGTCGACAAGCCGACGTTCAGCGTTCGGTAGTAACAGGTTCGGTAACCCATGTAGGACTGAATGATGTCGAAAAATGCCTGGTCGCCGGGACGATACATGCGATCGGTAAAATTGTGCGGATGCGGTGCGCAACGCTCACCAGAAACGGCGTTAATCGCTTCGACATCATCCGAACCGTTGTCGTACAAGAATTTGTTTGCCATTCCGACCATTTCATTTTCGCGTACGCCCGGTTTGAGTTGCTCGGCAATTTCCTGATAGGCGCCATCGACGATCGCCGCTGACATATTCAACAAGATGATCTCATCCATGCTCTTGATCTGCCGCGCATCCAGAAGCACCTGTTGACCATCGCGAATTTCCAGGCCTTCCTGCTGCAAAGCGAACAACATCGGTGGTTCGCAAATATCCACGCCGACTGGCATATCTGCGACTCCCTGTGCTTTCAGGAGATCGTGAATTTCGCGCGCTGCGTTTTTCAGGAGGTCGGCTTCGACGGGCACTGAACCGCGCAGTCCAAGCATGCCGGCCTTGCAGTGATCGGTCTTGAGCCACGGCGCGTACAAACGATGATGCGCCGCGGCCGAGCCGAAATCCCACAGATACGGATTTGCATCGCCGGTAAACAATGAATAGCGGCAGACTTTGTCGCGACTCCATTCGCCGATCACGCTGCTCGTCAAGTAGCGAATGTTGTTGTTGTCGAAGCACAGCAAGGACCCAAGCCCTGAATTCTTCAGTGCCTGCTGGGCGCGCGCCACCCGGTACTTATGCAGACGGCGGAAGTCGATGCGCTCCTCGAAGTCGACGTTGGTGCGGCCGGGCGCGGCGATGGGCCGATCCCAGTTCCAGTTCGTCTCGATGTCTTCGGGACGAATTACTACAGGCTCAGTGCGTTTCAGGTTCGACATTCGATCACTCTTTCAATAGGCCGTAAATACTAGATATTGTGGAATTTCGCAGTTTTGCAAACGTGTGCAGAGAACTCAATTAGTTTACCATTAGAAACCCGACCACGGCAGTACGAAAATAAGATGCCCACCTACGTTTACGAAACCATCCCGGACGATTCAACGCAGAAGCCGCGGCGCTTCGAGGTTTTTCAACGGATGAATGATGCTGCTTTGACGCACGACCCGGAAAGCGGCGAACCCGTCCGCAAAATAATAACGGGCGGCATTGGTGTGAAACTTGGCGTACTCAAGCGCAGTACCGTCGTCGACAAGAGAAGTCCCGCGGCGACGGCCTGTGGCTGTGCCACCGGACGGCCTCACCGGCACTGAATGGCGTCTAGTCGCCGCTGACCCGCAGCGTATATGTCTCACCTTTGAGCTTGCAGTCCGTGCAAGACAGCGTGTACTCACCTTCGGTGTCAGGTGCCTGCCACTCGATCGATCCGGAACTGCGCGGGGGAATGACGAGTTCGCCAAATCCCATATTATCGCTGGCGAATGTCTGCGCCTGGAAGCCCGAGTTCTGAATCACGACCTGCATGCGCGC
>Ga0070723_10000140_pt1 | contig 19107 bp, 26 predicted proteins | sample tdAd002_FD_67277 | JGI IMG/M metagenome (GOLD analysis project Ga0070723, IMG submission 67277) | Marine sediment microbial communities from the Atlantic coast under amendment with organic carbon and nitrate - tdAd00.2 | ecosystem: Environmental > Aquatic > Marine > Coastal > Sediment | place...
TGACAAGAGTATCTTTAGGTGTTATCTTAAGGTATAAACAAAGGAGTAACATATGGCTTATACTATGCTAACTAAAGACTATTGCCCTTGGTGTGATAAAGCTGCTAAACTGCTAAATGATAAAGAAGTACACTTTATAACGGTAGAACTATCTAGTCAAACACAAGGTCAAGCTGCTATGCTGACCCTAGCTAAGATGGCAGGGTTCACTACAGTACCTCAAGTGTTCACCCATGACGGTACACACATTGGGGGTTATGAAGATCTAGTTAAACATTTAGGGAGTAACTGATGGAATGGGTAGTTGTATTATGGTTTTACAAAGGTATGACTTCATTCCCTGTAACCTCAGTGGAAGCTTGTGCTGATGTAGTTTACGGTTGGACTGAAGAGAGACGAGATGCAAGAGGATGGTGTATCAATAGTGTTACAGGTGAGACCATATCTTATAAAAAACTTTATAGAATGAGGAGTAACTAATGCTATGCTATAAAGATAGAACATTCTGTAGTGTCAAGTGTGCAGAACTTAGGTGCACTCGAAACCTAACAGAAGATGTAATTCGAGATGCAGAGGCTTGGTGGGGTTCTGAGGAAGCACCTATTACTACAAGTGATCTTAGTAGTACTTGTGGTATGTACAAACCCATCACAGGCACTATACGTGAGTTCTCCGAGGAAGAGAAACAAGCAAGTAAAGAGAGGGATAAAGCTAATGAGTGTACGTAAGAAGTTCGATAAGCAGATGTATGATATGGTAGATGGACCTGCCAAGAATGCACTAGTGAAGATCCTAGAGTCCCAAGGCCATACTATCGTTGATACATCTGAAACCTACTATGCTGATGTAGTCTCTGAGAAGGGTGGTGTAACATACTACAATGAGGCTGAGGTTAAACTAGGGTGGAAGGGTGATTGGAACCCTACATGGACTGAAATCCGTATCCCTGAACGAAAGAAACGTCTTAAGGAGAAGTATAAGGACGATACAGGAGTCCTTAACTTCTACATCTTCAGTAATGGTTATGAGTATGCTTGGCGTATCAAAGATACACAGCTTACTGAGGAAGGCCTTAAAGAAGCTAAAGGTCGATACATTAAGAAGGGTGAGAGATTCTTCCACATCCCTTATAAGGAGGCTGAGTTGATCACATGCTAAAAACTGGTGACAAAGTTAAGGTTAAACTATCTGGAACTACTTGGGATGGCTCCGAGGGAATTGTGCAATATGTCATGCCTTGTGATAAATACCCTATCTTTGTAGTCTTCCAACCTCACGGTGGTAATGGCTTTAAGTATAGTGAAGTGGAGAAAGTAGATGATTAAATTCGAAGTAGGTGATTATGTCTTGGTGGAGGTTTCCTGTAACTACACAGACACCATCCTCAAGGGTGTTATTGAAGCTTATCATGGTTTTAAATATCATGAGTATCCCGGTATGAGAATGGAGTATGAAGAAACCTATAGTGTACGTACTGGTTACATCACTAGTGAGTATCCGGTCTCTAAACTTACTTTGGTGGGGTCTGAACAGGAAACTGAAGAAACACCCTCAGTGGAAATTAAGGAGACACCTGTAGTGGAACACAAGATTGAATCAGATGGTGGACCTAGTGACTACTATGACTTCCCTTCATCTTGGGGAACCTTCAATGACTTCATTGAATACAAGTCAGAGAACCAATGGAAAGGCTTTAGTTTCCATCTAGGTAACATTGGTAAAGCTATCTGCCGGTGGGGAGATAAGGATGGGACTACAGAGGAATATGATGCTAAGAAGATCATCTACAGTGCTTGTAGAGTTCTTAAGATGCTTGTAGGTACAGAGAAGACTCGACAGTACCTACAGTCACTACTAGATGATGAGCAGTTTAAGCCATGATTACATCTATACTTCTACCATTATTTGGGCTAGTCTTAGGTGTTTCCCTAGGCTTATATTTCTCAGACGATTAAACGACAAAACCCCAGAGTCCAACTAAGGATTCTGGGGTTTCTTTATTTGTAACGTTAGTTATTTTTCTTCTTCCAGATTTGGTCTGGACTTGGTAGTTTATATAGGAAGTAAGACCAGACAATAAAAGCTAATATCAAAGTACCAAACAATAAAGGGTTAATCTCATTAACTACAACAGTTTCCACTGTCTCTGATTTAACCTTAGTGTCATCTCTAGTTTGAGTAATAGTAGCTCCGTGGGAATTACGTACTGTTTGATCTGTAACTTGGGTAGTTCCTACTGTTTGACTGTTAGTAGCTCCAGCCTGAACATTAGCTGCCGTGTTGACACCTTTACTTACCAGATCTAAAGGATTGAAGCTGCTGCAACTTGTTAGGCATAAAAGCAGCAAAGACAAACCCAGAGACCGGATAAATAACGATCTGTACCATTTCTTGCTTCTCAGCATAGATCAATACTCCTAATCCAATGATAAGGGCTACAGCTAATTCCCTAGACCAAGACTTAGGAGACTCTTTAGTTTGTACTTCGGTTGCCATCTAATTTTCTCTCAATTCTGTCTAACGTATTTCTCGTAGCTCTGATATTCTCTTCAATCCTACCAAGTTGAACTGCTTGGGCATTTGATCTTTGCTCAAGCTGATCTTCTCTAGCTCTCATCTCTACAATATTGTTAGAGTTGTTGTTGACCTTCTCAGTCACTTGACCTGCATACCATGCAAACCCTGCTAACTGTAACAAGAGTCCAACCAAAAGGCTGATAGGCACACTCCTAGATAAGTGCCAAGCTTCTTTCTCTTGATGTGGCATTAGGGATATACTTTCCTATCTAATTCCCAATGAGGACCATCAGGGAAACTACCGGGATAAGCTTTGTGTAGCTCCCTAGCAGTTCCTTCCCATGACCTAACATCAGGTATTCTCCAATTTCCACCCCAGCGTAAAGCTACATCAAGTTCCTTAGCGGCTTTAATCATAGCATCAGCTTGAGGGTAATACTCATCCCAGTCTTCAATACTTGGGATACCATCACCATCCATATCCCCATTGAAAGGGTACGGTAGTAAGTCCACAGCATGGCCTGTGAGATGCCTTGAGTTCATAGTCTGGGACTTACCCTTACTAAACAACATATGCTGCCTCTCAAGGCTTCTCAGGCCCTCTGAGACACTAAAGTCTCTACTGGTGTTACTGATGGCTAACTTAACTACAGCTACCAAGTCTGGGTTAACACCTCTCAGCCGCTGTAGGCTTCTTCTTCCTAAAATATAACTCATATTGTTACCTCAATTCTGACCAAGTCCTAGTGCCAGCAGGGCCTGATCCTGTCCACCTATAGTAGTAGGTATCTGGAATAATGAAACCACCGGGTTGACCACCGGAGTCTTGGTCTGTATCAGATCGCCCGAGTTCTACCCAAGGTGACCCTCCAGTAATAGATACTTCAAAGCTCTCATCATCTGGGCCTCTAGCTGCTACCATGATAGACCTACCAGTGGTATTCTGGTAAGCTACACCATAAGACCTAGAACCTTTAACATCTTGCCAAGTTTGTCCATCACCAATTGAGGGGCTTAGTGCTAAGATAGCAGCAGCAATTTTCTCTGGTGACACAAGGCTCTCTGTGGTACTTGTACCAGCCTCCCAAGCCGCTGTAGTCTGATCACCAATAAGACCTGTTTGATTCCCACTAGTATCAGTAACTAAGGTATCATCAAGTAAATTGAAAGTGTCCAACCCTTGGTCTAAGTAACAAATATTAATCCAAGCATCATCAGCTTCTGATCTAATCTTCAGAATATTAGTTGCTGTATCAACCCAAGGCATGTTAGCATATGTTGTTACTGGTGCGCTGGCCCCTGAAGACAAACTTGCGAGAGCCTTCAGGGCATTGTTGAGATCAGCTCTAGATGGACCTGAACCTTGATTAGAAATATTAAAGTCATGTTGTGACATATTAGTACTCCACTGTGGCCTTTAGTGTCTCAACACTAGGCGATACATCTGTGTTTTCACTGAATAACTCAGCTTTAAATCTAAAGGCTCTACCATATACTTGAGAACCACTCACTAATTCCCATGGTCCCCAAGTAGGAGAACCAGAGGGATCATCATTAGTTGCTGAGACAAAGATAGTAACACTAAAATCAGAGAACTCTGCATTGGCGTCAGTCCAACTATCCCAATTACCGGGCCAACTATCCCAGTCACCCGGAATATCATCCCATAGTCCAGCCGTAGGGGCATACCTAGTGAAAGTAGTGAACCCTGTAATTCTACAAGACCTACTAGAACCTGTGTCGATATAGGTAGAGAAATCATAAGTACCTTCTGGGGTTGACCCAGAGATATCATCAATGATAAGCCTATCAGGTGTAGGTGCTGTATCTACAACAACATTAGTTTTAGCACCCGTGAAAGTAGGATCTTCTACTTGCTCAAGGACAGTACTTAACAAAGGTAGATCATTTCTGGTAACTAAAATTGTTGTTACATTCTCACTCTGATTTCCACCTTTATCGTAAGCTCTAATCAGGAATGTACCTACTTGTGCTGTAAGAGCAGCGGTTGTAGCAGGTCTAGCTACCTTCTCAATGATAGTGTTAGAGGTTGTCCAAGATGCACCAATTAACTCAGGACTATGTTTGATAGTATAGTATGATAGATCAAGGTCTGGAACAGCATCCCAACTTAGAAGTAGAGTGTTACCATTAAGTTGTTTTTGAAGGCCTGTAACGTCTGCTGGAGGATCTGAGAGAGCATCCACATTGAAGTCACTCAAGTACTCCCAGTCGCCCTTAACTCCAAAGGTATTAGTGGCCCTAGCACGGATATCATAGTCACCTCTATCAAGGTCAATACTATTGAATCTACCTAGTTCACCTGTACCAATAGAGGTGTAGTCAGTTTCTGCGGAAGGTTTAACTTGGACCTCTACATGGTCAATCCTTTCAGATTGAGATGAAGATACAGTTATTACTAAAGTGTTTACAAGTTTTTCAGCTAGTACCTGAGCAATTGCAACAGCATTAACACCTACTGGTGGAACATCAAAAGGTGACAGTAGGTTAGTATTGTCTCTTTCGTAGACAGCACCATCACTAATATCATCAAATACACTTTCAGATACTTCTCTAAGGATCATCTGAACTTGTAGATCATATTCATCAGCTAGTCCAAAAGTCCAAGAAGTAACTTCAAACTCTTTATCAACCCATCCAAATCTAGTGTTGTTTATCTTAACGTTATCACCTACTTGTAATTGGAAGGCTCTCAAACCAAAAGAAGCTGTCATAGTTAACTGTTGTCTATTTCTCTCTAGAGAAACATTAGCAATTCTTCTAGCTTCTTCAAAGTTATCCGTGAAAGGTAAAGCTAAGTCAATATAAGAACTTTGGTTATTATCAGCAGATAAGAAAGCAGTATTAGTTACCTCAGGGTAATCTGTAACCTGCCAATTAGATTCTTCACCTTTAAAGGTTCCTCTAACAGCATTATAGTTATCTCTTCTGGAATGACGAGTGTTAACTGTAATGTTCCCTCTTAGGTCATCCTCATCCAGTGTCAGGGTAGGTTCTGTCCAGTACGCAGGTTTCATTCTCCACTGGCCTTGACCATACCAGATAAGGCCACCCATAGATGTAAGCAAACCACCAATGTTGTCATAAGGTGTAGCCGAAGTCAAGAATCCACCATTACAAGTGTATCTAGTCTCACCACTAGGTGTATCTACTCTATCACAAACATCAGCAGCAGAAGACACTAGGTCATCATCAATGTTAATAGAACTCTCACCTAAACCATAAACACCACTACTTAGGTAGTCTCTTAGGCATAAGGCTGGGTTATCTGACCAAGCAGTAGATCCATCACGGGGGTCATAAACTTTCTTACCTTTGATCACCGCAGTAATCTCGGGAACACCATTAGGGAAGGCATCAGAGTCATGTGTCAACCTGATATACAGGTAGGATAGGCCTCTTAGTCTATGCTGGTCTGTCCACTCTGGAACCTCACTAACTAGGAGAGGCTCTGCTAACTGATCTGGACTACCTAGGTGAGCTTTAATAGTAACCTTCTCATCATACCTCTCTGGAAATACAACGTTACCATTTTTATTTATTGTAGCCTTCTCATCATTTATATAGATCTCATCAAAAGACTCAATCTCATGTCCAGTGAAAGCAATTACCCTATGCAGCTGCTTATTACTACTACCTGTAGTCGAGTCAAACACTCTAGCTCCACCAACCTTCACTCTACCATAAACAATCTGATGGTCTAAAGCAGAACCATTCTGGGTGACTTGGTAACCTCTATTTGTACCAGCAGTAGAGGGTTTAGGTGTAAGGGCACTTAAGGCAGAACCTAAAGCTGTTGTAACAAGGAAGTGACTTAATGCCTGCATACCAAGTGTAGCAGTCACACCGAAAAGGGTAGCACCGAAGGCTAAAGAACTTGTAGCCGCACCTACAGCCGTTGATGCGAGTGCCATACCAGCAGAGATAGCCATATTAGTCTCCTAAGTATTTAGAGTAAACAGTCTCAATTGAATTGTAACCCAAGAATTTCATTAGTGAATGAAAAGGTTTATGATTTTTAGTGTTGATATTAAGTACTGACACCCCATCCTCTTTGAGATACTTCTCTGCAAACTTAATAAGTTTCAATCCAGTCCTACCTTTTCGGTATTCTTTAGATACAAATATTAAGTCATTACAAGCAAACAAGTGATCCTTATAATGGATATGAGGGGCTACAATAACTACAAAGTAACCAATTAGTTTACCTTCTAAACGAGCAGTAAAAATCTTTAGTTTACCTTGATCTTCCAAAAGATAGTAAGTATCCCAATCAGGGTTTACCTTGATCTTATCTTTGTTCAAGGCTATGTCTTCCCAGTGTTCTTCTAGAAGTGGTTTAGCCTCATCTACAACTTGATGTAGAAACTCTTGTTTAAACTCAGTCATAATCTCTCCCCCAAACGATATCTTTATCCTGCAAAGCTTCCACAAAATCTAAACCTAAGTCACCCGGATAAACTGACTTCTGGTAAGCTGAGGTAAATCTAGCTACCCTAGCTCTTTCCAAGTCTACTAGTTTATTCTCTAAAGTAAGTTGTACTGTGCAAGTATCTGGTGTTTCCTCAATGTTCATCTGATCCATATAACCAGTAAAGATTTGACTGAGGTTTGTACTACCAGACTCTAGAGAGATACGATCACCATTCTCCATAAGAATGTAATCACCAGACTCTAGGTTCAGCAATCCTTTTGTGAAGTTACCAAAGTATATATTAGCTTGTCTACCTTGATATGGCTCCGATAAAGCTAAAGAGAGTACCTCAGTAGGAATACCACTAAAAGTAACAGTGGCACCCTTTACTGAGATATCTGTAGTCTCTTCAACGGAGTCAACTTGTAGAAGATCACCAGATCCAAACCAGTCTACACCTTGATAATTAAGTGTACCATAACCAGTCCAGAGACGCAAGACCTGATCACCATCGAAAAGTAATTCTACAGCAAAGAAGGGATAGAAAACGCTATCCTCTAAGCTGTCAATAGTTTTCTGAGTAATGTCTCTTGTTGACATGATGACCTCCTTAGGTAATTGCTTCTACAGCCTCAAAAGATATACTGTAAGCACTTTGATTATTAATACCCCAAGAGGAAGTATTACTGTTTAATCTAAAGACACCTTTAGGGTTACTAATAACAGCAACCTCAGAAGTATAATTAGATCTTAATGCTGGCCAGATCTCTAACTCACCATCACCAGTTTGATCCACTAATACATGATGTAGCTTAGCAGAAGAACCTGAACCTAGTTGGATGTAATCACCAGCTAGTAGTGAGCCAGTCATAACTACAGAAACAGTTTCCTCTCCGATGGTACCTGTAACTACACAAGATGAGACGTCACCCCTAGGTGTAGCATAATCAGGGTCACCTAGTAAGAAAGTACCCACTTGACCTTTTAGAGCTACTAACATAGCTTTCCACTCTGCGGAATGTTCCCTACGTACATTAGGGATAGTAACAGAAGCTTCCCACTTTTGTCCAGTATGAGCAATGATCTGTTGTTTAAAAGTGAAGGGGGATTGAGAACTACCTACGGCATTAACTGACCGTAGTTCAATACTCTCAATCCCAATTGTAGTTGGTGTGTTTAAAGGGTAGCTGATTGCCATATTAACCTCTTATCTTTATTAACCAAAGGTAGACTTCATAGGTCCACCTCTACGTCTTTGGGTCATTACAGCAGAGACAGATTGTTCCACAATAGGACCAGCAGCTTTATTGACAACTTGGACTGATTGCTGTTCAGCTTGAGTTAAGATCTGTCCAATTAACTCAGGTGACAACTGTACCTGAACAACAGAAGTTCCACCACCCCCACTAGAGGCTACACCTAGTTTACCATCACTGCCTCTCTTAAGTGGCATGATAGCTTCTGGTCCAGCTTCCCCCATAACTCCTAGACCACCAGAATGACCAAAGGCTGTAGGGGAATTAACTACACCACCATTAGCAAACATCTGTACACCACCAGAGAAGGCTCCACCATTAGCCATAAGTAGACCTGATAGTAAGTCACTACCAGCCTGTGCTAGAGGTGTAACAATCTCTTGTTGATAAATACTTTCGATAATGTTAAACATCATTTGTTTGAAAGCATCTTCCACGGATTCTGTTTGAGTGATGATATCCATGAGACCATTAGAGATACTACTTTGGATATCTTGTTCCAACTGTAGTTTCTCTTCAAGAGCTATCTTTTCTCTAACATAACTTTCCAGTCTTTCATCAGAGATATCATATCCTTTAGATAGAACCTGTTCACGTAGTTTGTAGACTTCTGACGTAACTTCACGTTCTCTTTCTGATAGGCCTAGTAGTTCTTCTTTAAAGTCTAGCTCTCTTTGTAGGCCAGCGAGGAAATCAGAGGCAGTTTCTTTAGATCCTCCAGATCCACCTCTTTTAGTTTTATTTTTGAACTTGTCGATAGCACCTTGGATATCAAAACCTGTCAGTACTTGAGTACCACCGGGCATTCCACCTGAACCTCTACCAGAATATGTTTTTGTTAGGTTGACTAAGGAAAGAGCCTCAGCAAGACTGACACCTAAGTTCGCAGCTAGTATAGCTGCTTCTTTAGCCGCCTCAGATATACCTTTAGATATATCTACATCTGCCAACCTTAATACCTCCTTAGCACCTTCACTTAACTCATCTACTAAGTCTTGAGTGGCTAAGAACATCTTCGCCATATTCTCAACATACTCTTCTGTACCTAGAGGATCAACAGAGTCTTTAGATTGGTGTTTAGCTACACCATCTAGAAGGTTTTTATACTCGGCCTCTTCCTCAGCAATGGCAGCATTCATTCTTTTGATCTCGGACTGCCAGTACTTTTGAGAGGCTTCCTCCTTGGACTGAAAAGCTTCTATAGACGCCTCTATCTCCCACTTCGTCTGCGTTTCTAGAACTTCTAAGTATTCTTGTAACCTCAGACGATTGAGTTCTCTAGTAGCTTCTCTCTCTGCTTTCAGTGCTACTTGGTAATCTTCAAACCCCGAAGCCCTAGGCTCCAGAACAGGATCAATACCTGTAGCTAACATTTGCTTGTGTTTTTGTAACCTATCTAACCTTGCTTCTTCAGTTTTAGCTTGTGCCTCTGCTAATGTCAATTGCTCTTTAGAGACACCTAAACCTAAAGCTTTCTGATTACGAAAATACTCTTCCACCGCTTCATTAATACTTGTGATACGTTCTTCCAAAGACTTAGCACCGGTTTCGGCTTGAGCCATCTGATCTTTGGATTTCATCCAAGCAGCCCCAAAGGCACCAACCAAAGCAGCACCAATAGACAGTGTAGCACCCCAAGGTCCACTGATAAGACCAAACAACTGGGCACCCTGTTGACCAAAGGCTACAAAGGCGGATGTCCCACCTTGAACCTGAACAACAAAGTCAGACATTTGGTAACCAAACTGTTGGGTGTAAGCTCCAAACTTGTTTAGAGATTTACCTGCCCTTTTACCCCCTTCAACGAATTGGTTAGACCATCCAGCAGTTCCATTCAAGAACTGCCTGTACTCCATCTTTAGGTTCTCTACTGTTTCAGCGTGTCTACTATTAGAAATAGCGCCTTTCTGGTGAGCTTCATTCAATTCTCTTAGGGTATTTTTGAATTGGTTAGCTGATCTATATACAGGGTTATATTTACTCTTTAGTGTCTCCAGAGCTTTGGCTTGCTTAACCATTTCTTTTGTAGATGCAGAAGTCTCTCTAGCACTCTTTAAAGTAGCTCTCGAATAAGCATTAACGGAGTTTCTGGCTTGAATACTGCCACCAGATTGTTTCTGTAATTGTGTAGCTAACAAACCTACCTGATCAGAATATTGCTTTGCTGTCAAACTACCAGAGGCTTCAGCTTTAGCTAACTTCCTGATTTGAGTCTCAACCTTAGTAGACTCTTTGAAAGCTTTAGTTAGTTGTGTAGTGTCAACAATAAAGGTTAGGTCTGTGTTATTAGCCATTTGCTTTCCTTAAGAATGTCTGATCTAGTCTAAGTAATGTGTCAATCTCATGAGGCCTAAGTTTTGTATTAGTTAGTTCCATCCAAGATTTAATGTCCGTCTGGTTGATTGGGTTAACACCGGTATAACTTTGGCTTCTTGTGTTACTTAAACGACAAAAGGCAACCCAGACATTCCCTAGAAGAGAAGGAAACTTTACAGGCTCCTTTAAATCCTCTGGCGTATGTCCAAGCTGCCTTTCTACTTGTTTAAGGTGATCCCTTTTAGTAACGCCCGTACCTTCTGGTGCATTCAAGTCAAACTGATGGTCAGCCCAAACTATAAGATCATCAACCAGACTTAAGTAAAAGCCTCAGAGTTATTCAGGCCTTTTTCCAACTGGGTACGTAGACCATAAACTTTAATATAAAGTTCTTTGGCTTGTTTTACAGTTAGTTTAGGTGTCTCACCACCAAGAGTAATATTCCACTCTTTAGTAATCTTAGCTAGTAGGTCCAATGCATTAGCATCCATATCAGCAGCTTTAGGTTTAATATCTTCACCTTCTGATAGAGCTTTAGCTAGTCTCAAGTCAGCTTGACTGTACATAACCTCTTTATATTTATCAGAGAAAGTATTCCATAGTGTGATAGTCATAGGAGATTTATCTGGGTTAACCATTGTCTCTTCTGTCACAGGATGTTTGATTTCAACTGTAATTGTATCTGATGTTGGGATAAGTGTTTGCAAGTCCATTGTCGGGTTCCTTTGTAATGTTTCTTTAGTGTAACCTAAAGTATACTAATGTTACACTAAGGTAACTTGTCGGGAGTTTAATCTTTGGCTGGGAACCTAACCCGACATTCGATCCCCAGCCTCCCCTAAGGGATTAGACAGTCTCAGGACGTTCGATGTACATGTTAGTTCCAGTTGTGTCATCATAGATAGCTACAAAAGGCATTGTGATAATACGGCTTGTAGGACCATCAACAGGTACATCAGCACCATTAACTTTGATACGAGGGAAACCAAATGTGTATAGGTTAGCCCCACTTGGGTCATCTACTGATACAATCATCTCTGATTCTGTTTCGTTAAGGAAACGATTTAGGAGATCAGCGTCTTCAAAGTAAGCTGTTAGAGTACCTTCAATAGTAGACATACCATATTCAAGCTGTGGAGTGCTGTCATCACCAACTACAAATGTAGGGTTGATAGCATTGTCTACAGTGAATTCAAGGCCTGTAACGATAGCTTTAGATGTAGCACCACCAACATCACCAATCTGCATGTCACCTGAATAGGCATCAAAAGGTTGGTTAGTAGAGACAGCATCTACAGTTTTACCTGTACCACTGACTGTCATATCTTTACCTACCATAGAGAAGGTAGTTGTTACCATCTGGTTAGGTGCAATAGATACAGCCATTGAAGATACCGAGCAACCTGTGAAAACTCTATATTGAGCAATATCATTTGCAGCATCTTCGATAGAGAATGTCTGGAGATCAACACCAGTTTTAAGGATGTCTGGAGAAGCTACAGGAGTAGTGTCCCAAGTCCCAAACATAGCAGCTTCTAGCCACTCATCAAAGTCATCAGCCCTAAGGTCAACAACTACGTCACCTGCTGATTGTCTGTTACCGTGACGGTCTACTCTAAGCATACGGTCTGGTTGGATTTCATTACCTTGAACTCTATCTTTTGATAGGTTTAGGGAGTGTGTATTATAAGCTAATGCTTGGAAGTTACCTGCGGGTGTAGTACCAAAAGTTACTTCTTTAAGGTAAGATAGACCACTACGTGACCCTTGTGCGAATGCCATAATGGATTCTCCTGAGATTAGGTGTTAGTATAGACGTACCAGCCAACATTAACTGGGACTACGTAGAAGGCACCCTCTTTAGTACCAACTTCTTTGTCAACATATCGGGTTGTGATTGTCAGGCCATCGAAGGTGATATCCGTGTTAGCCTCAAAGGCAGTAATTAAATCAGAAACTACTTGTGTAGCAGAGCCTCTACCGGATTCAGTGGAGACATTACATTCTAACCTAAAGACACCTTGGTAATAAGTTTGGAAGGATTGACCTCTAGAAGCCGGTTCCCTTACTGTAGGGATAAATAAGGCTTCAATATAATCAGTACCAACCGTGGGTGTATATGTGCCATTCTCAAAAGATACATCAGGAACCCCAGCAATAGCTAGTAGATGTGTCTCTAGGGCAGCTTCAATCTTTTCATAAGACATTATCTGTTTTTATCCTTTACTGTAGCAAGGATTTTACCTAAGGCCATACCATTGCCCCTTCTAGGGACCATGTGAGGTCCATGAGGTGCCCTATTACGGACTACAGCACCACCAGAGGTTATAATAGATTCTCCGTGTGTGGTTAGGTCTTTGGTTAATTCTTTAGCTATGTGATTAGACTTCACAGCTTGTTTATTTTGCCCACCCGTTCTACCGGGAGCTTTAGAGGATTTACTTCTACCTCCACCAGAACCTTTAGGAACGATGGACCAACTCTCTACGAATGCCCCTGTGTCCACAGGAGAGGCCTGTACAGCGTCACTGGCAACTTTAAGCACCTTGGCCTTAGCAGCTTCCTTAGCGGCTCTCTCCATGGCTTCTAGCTTGACTGAGAGGGATTGAGAGTTTACCTTAATTTTCATTGTCTGACCTGACAGATATATAAAGCTACCGCTGATCCTTCATAGATAGTCCTGTAGGAAACAACTTTAACTTCTTTATCTACACCGGTCACCTTAGTACCAACTACAGGGGCAGGTGTAGGATCTCCAGAAGTATCTATAGAGGCTAGGAGTAATTTCCTGTCCCCAAACAATATAGAACCATTATCTATTTCTGATAAGTTGTAGTCGGCCATATAACCAATTACAGTAGAGTTTGAAGATGTTCCAGAGTATGTACCAGTAGAAGCATCGTAAGTAGCACCAGATGTGTACTCTAGGGTTACGTTCTGCCCTTTATCTTCTAGGATATAAAGCATAGCAGTTGCAATAGTATTCAACATCAGTAATCATCCTCAGTCCTTGGGGGATTCTTAAACTGATACCTACAAAATGCGTTAGGTGTATTCAGTCCACCACCAGCTACACCAAGACGACTGCCCAGAGTTTTAGCTTTCCTATTAAGATCATCTGATAGCATACGGTAGTTTTTCAATAGGTCGCTATACTCTACAAGTAAGTCACCATCAATTTCTGTAGTCACCAACCTAGCATATTTAGCAATCAGTGAATCAGAGATATAGATAGCTGCGTAGTAAACATCATCTTGGCTCTCAGATAGACCAAAGTTAATCTCTTCGTCTTGAACCTGAGGCTTATTGCTTTCGGTATCACCTACGAGGAACCTTACTACATTAAGACGCCCTGCGGCTGTACTTTTATCCAAATCAGTTGGGTCGTATGTCCACGCCATAGGGCAATCCTTTAATCAACTAGTAGTTTGTCTCTAATGGTGAAGAAGTCTTCTTCTACCCAAGCATTGTTACGTAGGAAGCTTCTAATCAATCCACGTTGCTTATCTTCAATACGGGATTTCTTACACTTCTTATCATTAAACTCAGAAGTGCTGTTAGTTCTAGTCTTAACAATAACATTAATTGAATCTACAAGTTTACCTAGTAGTTCACTGTTAAGTTCACTTAGTCTATCCCCAACCTTAGCCTGCTTCTCTAGTTCTTCATTATGATAAATCATATCATTAATAAACCACAGACGGGCAGTTTCGTAAGGGACTTCCATCTCTTGCCAAGGTAGGTTTTGGTTATACTTGAAAGTTTTACCTTGCCACTTAATACTGTTGTGCATCCCTTTTACAAATACAGGAATGGCCACTTGAAGGTCTTTATACATAATTTTATCCTAGTCGGGTTAGGGAAAGGTTAGCCCCCGAAAGAGCTAACCATTTTATTTAGATAATGTCCGAAACATAAGTACCAAGGTTAGACCCGGTAACTTTCATGTCGTAAGCCATACCCATGTGAGTTTGCTCAGCTACACCTTTACGGTCCAGTGCAGCATCACCAGCCCAAGTTTGAGCAGTAATACCGTAGGAGAAACCTTCCACTTGGTTCCAAGCAAAGATAGCTCCAGCAGAAGCTACATCAATACCAGACTCCATCGGTGAGTGTACCATCAGCATTTGGTTAGCAACCATACGTGCACGGTTCTCAGCTTCGCCATGGTTAGCTTGGTTAGAAACCGCATCGGCCCAAATGATCTCATCAACTTCAAACACAGAAGCGATAATAGCATCGTTAACCATAGCAGGGTTAGTAACCGAAGCACCACCGTTAATACGACCCAGAAGCTGTGTGTTCTGTAGAAGGAAACGTTTGATGTCTTTTGTCAGGACAATCTTGTTAGCCTTCAGACCATAGTTACGGATTTCGAAGTCTTCTTTCCACTTCTGAACATCATTCAGAGGAAGGGAAGCACCATCAGACCACTTAGTGAAGTCAGTAGTACCAGCAAGATCTTCACCCCAAACACCTGTTGTCAGATATGTGGAGATCCAGTCACGGTCTCTTTTCTTCAGCATGTTGTCCATCAGAAGACGTGCTTTACGCTCACGAGTACGAAGTAGGTTATCTTCGTTAGCAGCAGTTTTCTTGTCAATGTAGAACCCAGCAACATATTCTTCCGAGAAGTAACTATCGTCTGATTGAGTCAGTTCAAACATGTTTGGATCAGTGAGAGGTTCCCACTTAGTAACCAGATTGTCGAACTCACGGTTTTCTTCGGCAGCGTCAAAGACGTAATACTTATCCGATTGCTTTTCTACATCAATGACAGGGAAAACTCGACCAGCAAGATAGTTCTGTTCAGCGTAGTAGTTTGTAGCAAAGGAAGTTAGGTACTCATCATAATGTACGGCACCGGCAGTGTTATTAAAAGCCATTGTTTATTTTTCCTTCAATTAAGCTTTAGTGTACTGAGCTTCGCCAAGGAAGTCGATACGAACTAGTTCACCAGCACCACCAGCAGCTTCACGGGCGATACCTACAACAACGTCTGTAGATACAGCAGTAACAGCATTACCATTTGCATCAGCAGCAATTTCATCACCTACTGCAACAGCAGCACCAGCGTAGACATTCGGCTCACCACCGGTGATAACTACAGCAGTACGACCAGCAGCGGCAGGATCGTTCCAAAGAACACCGACAGCAGCTTCACCAGCACCAGACTGTACAACTGTGTCGTTTGCGGCACGTTTGAAGAAAGTGTACTGCTCAGCGGAGATATCTCCAGCAGCCTCATACTTACGTCCGTAACCAAGAATATTAGCAGAATAAGCCATTGATATTAACCTCTCAGAATAGCTTTTTGTAGCTCACGACCTTCGGCTGTTTTAGCAACCTCAACACGAGCTTTGTGGATACTTACATCATTTTCAGCCATGTATTCAGATACACGAGCTTCCATGATTTCTTTAGGGTCAGTCATGTCAGCTTCCACTGAAGACTCACCTTCTTCGTCCATTACACCAGCTAGAAGAGTATCAGCAGCTTTCAGTTGGGACATTACAACGTCTTTATCACCATCAAAGCTTTCAAGTGCCTCAGTGAGAGCAACAGCAGCTTTAGGGTCAAAGTTAGGGAAGTCAGCTTCTGCTCTTTCTTTAAGTGCAGCTTCTGCTTTTTCTTGTGTAGCTGTTTCAAGTGCTGCAACAACATGTTCAGGCAGGGAGGCCTTGTCAGTCATAACTCCAGCAACTTCAATCATCTCAGGCTCAGCCTCGGGTTCATCACGAGAAATACCTTCCGCAGTGATTGTATAACCTTCTGCTAGAACGGCACCTTGAAGAACCTCATGAGTGCCTTGAAGAGTACTCAGCTTCTCTTGTGCTTCCGTCAGATCAGCCTGTAGCTTTTCTACATCAGTTTCCATTTTCATTCCTTTAGTGTTGGTTTGAGTTAGGATTCCTCTCTGGCTGATCCCAGCGAGTTCTTCCATGACAGCATCATAGGATTTGACACCATCCACTAGGCCTAGCTCTACAGCTTGTTGACCTCTATAAACCCGTGCCTCAGTGTCACGGATAACTTGTTTATCAAGGCCTCTAGCTTCAGCTACGGCATCAATGAACATCTCGTAAGAACTATTTACAGACTCTTGCAAGTAATTTAGAGCTTCACCTTCCAGTGGCTCATGGGGGTTACCTGCTGTCTTCATATTTCCTGCGTGGATAAAAGTAGGTTTAATACCTACCATCTTATTTCTTTCAGATTGGTCTACATGCATGGCAACTACACCAATAGAACCGATAGAGCCTGTCTGAGAGGAATAAACTTTAGTTGCAGCAGATCCAATTAGGTAAGCAGCAGAAGCCATAGTATCTCTAGCATATGCGTAGATAGGCTTCTTCTCTTTAGCTTCCATGATGAAATCACGAAGGTCAAAAGCACCAGCTACTGATCCACCCGGAGAATCCATTTCAAGCATAATTGATTTTACTTGTGGATCATCTAGAGCTTCTTGTAGGTTAGCTTTGATAGCTTGGTAAGATTGGATACCAGAAGCAGCGTCTAAAGCAGAGCCTCTGTGTACCATAGAACCAATAATTGGTAGGTGGTACGTTCCATTACTTACCTTACTATCTTTAGCCTCTTTTGCTTCACCTTGTATGGAGAAAGCGCCTTCCTCAATACCTAGCTTATCACTAAGGACAGCCATAACTGTCTCTGCATACTCTGGAGTACATAGGTGAGGTTGATTAAAGATTAGCTCGTGGAGCCTAAGATATTGTTTCATTATATTTCCTTATGGAGCATCGGTAACAATATCGGCAGCGGTCATGTTAGTCATAGTAAGATCCGCTGTCGTTGTAACACCATTGTCTAACAAGTCCGGGAAAGTGTCTCCATCACCCATCCTCCACCAAGTATCAGCAGGTGCCGCTAGTGTGGTGAGGTCAAAAGGAGTACCACTGTTATAGATGTCTGCTACGTTTGCACTCTGATCACTATCCCATAAAGCTACTTCATCAACCCTACAGTTGTTCCTCATATAACCTGAGGAAACACTTCTTCCAATGTAAAGAACATCATCTGTAACATTACCGGAAAAACCATAGTTTTGATTGCTTTTACTTGTTGTTTGAAGTACGCCATCAATAAAGATAGAAAATCTGCTATAGTAGTTATTAATACTACCAGAAGCTACACCTGTAGTTCCACCATCATAAGTCACCATAATATGGTGCCAGACACCCGGTGTAAAACTATTCTGAGCCGTCTCAAAAACTAAGTTATTGAAGGCTGATCCGTAGGTTAACAACAGGTTTTTATCGTTTGGGTTACCTTGGTACTTAATTTCCACACCGCCGTCACTAAAACCAAAACTATCGCCATAATAGAACATCGTCTGGTTGTTGTTGTTAGAGCTTCCGGGTTTAAACCATAGCGATATAGTCCAAGCATCAGAGGAACCAGACCCATTACCCGTTCTAGACAAGAAGGGTACGTTGTTCGCAGTACCTGTTAAGTAATCTAGGTTGTTGAAGTTAACAGACCTAGTGTTGTTGTAAGGTGGATTACTAACCGTAAGAGTTAATCCCAGAGAAGAACTACCAATATAGTTAACAGCGGTCGCCGTAAAATTGTAAGTGTTGGCTGACAGAGAAGATCCTCCGATAAGCTTTCGTATATTACCCTCTACGGTAACAACTCCAGATGGGAGGTTGTCCCACTCATAACCTACACCACCTGTAGTTACTAACTCATAGTTTAGGGTGTCACCAACAGTCATTGCTAGTTGGCTTGGTGAAGTAAACACAGGTACACCAGAAGGACTACCTGCTGTGAGAAACAGTGCATTTAGATTGTTACATGTCTCGGTAGCACTTGAACCATAAGGTGTACCTGACTCGTCCACAAACTCATTAAAGTCAATTTGACTAAACACTTTGATTTCTCTTGCTAGGTCTGTAACATCAATATAAGTGTCTGAGGGGTTTACTTTACCTGCTCTCAATGAGTTCAAGAACTGTACGCCATTAGCATCTTGGATGAAAATAGCATTAGCTCCTGAGTCTTTATAGATTGTAATAGTCATCTAAGGTCCACCTCAATAGCTACACCAGCGTTAACTAAGGAGCCTCCTGTAGAAAGATTAACTTCCAAAAAGATATCATTGTCCCTAGTGTTTGCATCACCCATATAGATATAATTCATATCAAGTGATTGTCTGTAAGGGATACCAGCACCCTCATCAAGTCTACCTAGGCTTCTTTCTAGTGTATAAGCCCCCGGCCCTGACCCTAGAGAATACCTAAATTTAAGACTGGCGTTATTACTATTAGGTGTAATAGTGAAGTCTGGCCTAATCTTAAGGTCAGAACCTAATGGAAGCTTATAAGGGGTAATAGCTCCTGTATCGGTATTCATTAAAGGTAGAACATCATCTGGTGGGTACTGTAAGTTAGTGAAAGCACCTGCCCCATCATTAGTTATCCTAGTCCATGTGTCAGCTAAAAGGGTTATTGGTGTGATTGATGTAGCTAGGTCATTGTAGTCAGTAAAACCAAAGTGGTAAGCAATGGTTCTGCCTCTACGAACGAGATCTAGGTGATTCTCAAGCGGCATCTTCTTCAT
>Ga0070723_10000142_pt1 | contig 19037 bp, 33 predicted proteins | sample tdAd002_FD_67277 | JGI IMG/M metagenome (GOLD analysis project Ga0070723, IMG submission 67277) | Marine sediment microbial communities from the Atlantic coast under amendment with organic carbon and nitrate - tdAd00.2 | ecosystem: Environmental > Aquatic > Marine > Coastal > Sediment | place...
GACAAGGCATCTGTTTCTTTGGTGGAGATGACCATTCACCGTCCGGACTGGCAGCGTGTTTTCACCATCAAGGCATTGACTCTGGGAGAAAAAGAGAGTCTTTTTACAATCATTTCTCCGCCCAAGGATAATGGTAACGGCACCCTGAAAAAAGGCCGTGAAATGTGGATCTATAATCCAAAGATCAACCGTGTGATAAGCCGTTTAACCCTCCTGAGCTGAAAGCCCGCATAAAAACATGCGTACGGGTCCTCGAGCTGGAAAGATCACTTAAAGATGCCAATGAAAATATCAGAATCTTGTCCATCACCGATCCTCTCACAAATTGTTATAACAGGGGGTATATTACCGAACACCTGCCTCGGGAAATTGAGAGGGCAAGGAGATATAATCGTTCGTTGTCCATGATACTGTGCGATATCGATCATTTCAAAAAGATAAACGATACATACGGACACCAGGCAGGTGACCAGGTGTTAATTGAATTTGTACATTCAATTAAGAAATCGATCCGGCAAAATGTGGACTGGGTAGCCAGGTATGGTGGTGAGGAATTTTTGATTGTACTTCCTGAAACATGCCCTGAAAACGCCCGTATCATGGCGGAACGGCTTCGCATTATTATTAGCAAGCACAAGTTCACTTTTAATGAAAAAGTGGTTCACATCACTTCTAGTTTTGGAGTGTCGGGTTTTGATTCTGTGACGTCTACTGATAAAATATCATCCGAAGCCATGATCAACATAGCGGACAATTACCTTTACCAGTGTAAAAGTGAAGGCAGAAACATGGTCAAGGCAGGGTGCGTGGGGGATTACAATTGAAGATTTACGATTGAATATTGAAGATCGAAGAGTGATCAGGGACAGAGGACAGTTATCGGTTATCAGTGAATAGTGAGCAGTTACCAATAACAAATAACCAATGATATAAAAGCCCTAAATACATCATCAAATATACGAAGTAGAGAACGCTGTTATGGAAAATTATGTAGCGAGACAGCCTATTTTTAAAAGAAACAAGAAATTGTATAGATATGAGCTTCTTTTCCGGGGAGAGATGTCGAATGCCTTTCCAGATATCGATGTTGACACAGCCACATCCACACTCCTATCTAACAGATTCTTTAGTATCGACATTAATCAACTGACCGGCCGACGAAGATAAGATTCCAGGATATTATCAGGATGCTGTGAGATGAGCCGATTCATATATATCCTGACCCATCAAGCTGCAAAATGCAGCCATACGGAAAATGTTACGGCTGACAACATAGTGCTGGTGGAAAGAGCAGCAACCGCAAAATCTGTATCCCCGTCCATCTCTTTTGCCATCACATAGGTTATGGTGGCTGTGGGCGATGCCAGTAGGATAAGGCCGGGCAGATAGTCCTGCAGTGCCAGGCCAAATAAGCGATATAAGGCAAGACCCAAGCCCGGAAGCAAGATCAGTTTTATAAAGCTTGAAGACATAGCTCGAAGAATCCTCAACTGCATCAACTCGAAAGACAGTGAAGCTCCAATAATCAGTAAAGCCATTGGTAGTGCAAGACCACTTAAAATATCGAGACTCCGGTCGATAATAATCGGGACCCGTATTCCGGTCAGGGAAAACAAAATACCTGCAATTGCAGACAGAATAACTGGGTTGCCCAGTACTCTCAAAACAACATTCAACCGGTTTTCTGTTATAGAAGTATTGTCAGAATTAAATTGAAGAACAACAACCGCAAGAAAGTTCTGGAGTATCATTATAAAACCAGCAATTATACTTGCCCGTACAAACCCTTCGTTGCCAAGAGAATAAAATGCCACTGCAAGACCAATATACCCCAAATTCCCATGAAATGAACTCTGAATAAAAGTACCCAGTTGTCCCCTTTGCACACGACAAATTAAGCCCACACCCCAGGCAACAGCAAAAACAAACAGAACAGACATCAGTGTAATTGTCAGAACCGTTATATCAAATTTGGTTTTTAAGGAAGCCTTAGATATGGAGTTAAATATCATGGCCGGTATTGCCAAGTAATAGACCAGACGGTTTGCCGGGCCTAAAAACTCAGTCGGAATAAATCCTCTCCAGCGGGCGAACCATCCGAGAATGATAACGGCAAATATCGGAATTATGGTGAATACAATATTCATAGCGTTTATTTTGCCCAGAAAATCCTGGTCCTTTGGGCCAGAATTCTTTACTAATCGACTTGAACACCTTGACTTTCAAGCATCTGACATTTAAACTTTATATTGTCAACAGAAATCTCCAACACAGATTTATTGTTTAACTTTACTTATTAGGAAGTTATGAATTCTTACTTAATCTATATCTTTAGGGTTATAAAGAAGGTGTTGATTCCTTGAAATCTGATATTATCAACAAAATCAAAAAGGTTTCAATCCGAAAAAAGTTTCCAGACAAAACTTTTTATACCAGCATCTCTGTTGAACATATTGTAAACCTATCAGAGTTTTTCCAGGTCAGTGGCCTCCATATCGAAATTAAAGCGCTTGAACAGGGTATTGTGCCTGAGCGCTATGCCCGTAATATGAAAACATTTTCTCCAGTAGATCAAGCAACCCTGTTAGGGTCACAAGTAAGCATTGTGGGCCTCGGCGGGTTGGGTGGTGCGGTTACCGAAATTCTGGCCAGGATCGGTATCGGCAGTCTTAACCTGATTGACGGCGACACATTCGAAGACAGCAACCTGAACCGTCAATTTCTAAGCACCCATCACCAGCAAGCAACATCCAAGACCCAAGCTGCAGGAAAAAGGGTAAAGGCAATAAATTCATCTATTTCTGTTCAGTTACATAATCGATTTCTCGATGTTGAAAATGCTGTAAGCCTTATAGACAATTCAGATGTTATTGTTGACTGTCTGGATAATATTAAGACACGATTTTTACTTGAAAGTGCTTCTAAAAATATCGGATCACCCCTTGTCTCTGCTGCCGTTGCAGGTATTTTCGGGCACGTAACCAGCATTTTTCCTGAAGACCAAGGATTAAAATTAATATACGGCCAATCTAATATTCTGCTACGGAAAGGTGCTGAAGCTTCACTGGGATGCTTGCCTCAGGCTGTTACCCTCCTTGCTGCCCTCGAAGCATCTGAAGTTGTAAAAATACTCATAAATAGAGGATCGGTTTTGAGAAACAAACTTGTAGTAATAGATCTTATGGATAATAATATGGAAGTTCTGGATCTACTTTAGAATGCATTTTAATAAAATTAAACTGCCATTTGTCGGGCAATATATCTTAGCATCTGACCGGCCACCATGGCTATAATATCTCTTGGCATAAAGCCATCCGGCAATCCTAACATAAGCATATCGGTTACCTCTTTCGTGCTCTTTTCAACATCTTTTGTACGGGAATAAGATGCTTCCAGAATATTCCTGGTTTCCATGGCAGCATTCATCGATTTTTTCAGATAGCCGCTGGCATCGTCGCCAGTCCTGGCACCGTAATGCTCTGCCAGATAGACATCAATCTCATGTTCTGCCATCTTTGCCAGGCTCTCTTGATACTTGTCAATATTTGAATTTGCAGCTGTAAAAACCTGTTCTCCAAATGGGATGCCCCCTGCATCAGAAGCAAACATGGCCTTTTCCTGAGGAACATATATGGCAATGGAACAGGAAGAATGCCCCGGAACATCGATCACAACCATGGATAAATCACCGCAAAAAAGAACATCGCCCTCTTTGACAACATCTTCAACATTTACACCATCAAATTCAAGCCCCAGTTCTTTGGCCAGTTTTTCATAACCGTACTCGGCCAGAAGAACCCGATTCAAGGATGCAATACTTTCTATAATTTTGGGGTTGGACAAAAGTTCTTTGGCTCTTGCCGACGCCGTTACCTTTACCCACGGCCAGCGTTTTTTAAAAAAAGGAACCATGCCGCAGTGGTCAAAATGGGAATGTAATATTATAATCCGTTTTATCTTATTTTCTTCTATTTTGAAGGCTTTTATCTGTCTAATCACATCAGGAATAATATAGGTCATGCCGCCTCCAAGCAGGACATACTCCCCTTCCCCCTTGAAAAGATAAACACATGATTCTTTTCGCCCAAGAAGCAGAATTCTATCCGTAACTATCCCGGGTTTGTCTATAATCATTTTATTCTGCTCCAGAAAATGAGGTACCCATGATCTTAAAAAATGAGACCTCTGAAAAACGCTCCCTTTTGATTATACCTGAAGCGGTAAAATATTCTAAAACTAAAGTGTTACAAAAATATAAAGCCCTGTCTTTTTCAGACAAGGCTATTATTGAATGATATTGTTATGAATAAAAATCCGTGCTATTATTTAACTTCGGCATCTTCCTTTTTATCTTCAGCCTTTTCCCCTTCAACTTCTTTTACTTCAGTTCCTTCTGATTCAACAAGCGCCTCTGCCTGCTCTTCGTGTTTATCATCTGAATCTTCAGAAGTCGGTTCTGGTTTCACCTCTGCTGCTGCTCCAGTCTCGTCCTCTTCTTTATCGAGTATTTCTTTGCTTTCTTCAGCCGCTTTTTCTTCTGTCACGGCCTCCTTTTTCTCTTCCGCTTTTTCTTCTACAGCCTCTTTCTTTTCTGCAACTTCTTTTCTCTTGATAGCAACTTTTTCTTTCTTTTTCGTCTTTTTCTTCTTTTTATCTTCTTCGGAGAAAACTAGCTCGATCAAGGATATCGGTGCAGCATCTCCGGGTCGCCTTCCCAATTTGACAATTCTGGTATAACCACCGGATACGGCGCCGTACTTTTCTTTAGCTTCTGCAAACAGTTTATGTACGACGTCCTTTTCTCTTACGATTGAAAGCGCCTGGCGCCTGGCATGAACATCCCCCCGTTTTGCCAGAGTAATCAGATTGTCGGCCCAGCGCCTCAATTCCTTTGCTTTAACATCAGTAGTACGTATGCGTTCATGTTTAAAGAGCGATGTAACCATGTTCCTGAACATAGCTTTCCTGTGACTGCTCGTTCTATTTAATTTCAAACCTGCCTTGCGATGTCTCATGAAATAAATTACTCTCCTTCCTCAATATCTTCCTCAGGCGGTTCAAATCCCTCCGTCTTCATCCCAAGAGAAAGGTCCATTTCACTTAAGACATCCTTGATCTCATTTAGGGATTTTCTTCCGAAGTTTTTGGTTTTGAGCATCTCTGCCTCGGTTTTGCTCACCAGTTGATAAATCTTGATTATATTGGCATTCTTAAGGCAGTTGGCACTGCGTACGGAAAGTTCAAGCTCTTCAACGCTTCTGTAAAGATTCTCATTAAATTTAGTCTTTTCCGTTTCCTCGATTTTTTTCTCGGGTTCCGGCTCAAGATCTTCATCAAAATTGATAAAAATCGTCATCTGCTCCTTTAAAATCTTGGCACCATAAGCAACAGCGTCTTCAGGTAAGATGCTCCCGTCTGTCCAGACCTCTAGTGTCAGTTTATCATAATCGGTTTTCTGGCCTACACGGGCATTTCCCACCACATATGTTACACGTTTAATAGGTGAAAAAACAGTATCAATAGGTATTGTACCTATGGGTGCTTCTTCATCCTTGTTATCTTCAGATAAAGAATACCCTCTCCCCGTCTTAACGGTCATGGTCATATTCAAGCTCGCTTCATCCGAAAGTGTAGCAATGAGCTGATCAGGATTTAGCACCTCACATCTTCCATTATCGCTCATTATATCACGAGCAGTAACTTCACCTTTTCCCTTTGCATCAATGCGCACTGTCTTCGGTTCAGGATCGTAAATTTTGAAACGCACCTCTTTTAAATTAAGGATAATCTCAGAAATATCTTCATATATACCTGGTATAACACTGTATTCATGCATCACCTCCTCTATCTTTACAGATACAATAGCAGCCCCATATAGAGAAGAAAGTATTATCCGCCTTAAAGAATTCCCAATTGTTATGGCAAACCCCCTTTCAAGAGGTTCACAAACGAACTTGCCGTAAGAAGGCTTACTGGTTACCTGAACCTTTTCCGGCTTTATCATCTTTCGCCAGTTCATGTACATAAGCTTATTTGATGGCATTATTATGTCTCCAAATTTTGTTTTCCGAGGATGATCAGAAGCATATATGAAAGGGATATGTGATTATCCTACATTCCTCTTATCTCACTCACATCCCAAAGCTCACTTTACTTGGAATAAAGTTCCACTATAAGTTGCTCCTGGATGGGTGTTGTTATATCTTCGCGGGCAGGAAGACCTTTGACAATTCCCTTTAAGTTCTCTTTTTCCAGATCAAGCCACTGTGGAATGCCTCTTCGCACCACTGTATCGAGTGAATCTCCAATAGCCTGAATCTTGCGGCTTTTCTCCCTGACCTCAATCACATCTCCTATCTTAATAATGTATGACGGGATATCAACTTTCCTGCCGTTAACGAGAAAGTGTTTATGCCTAACAAAATGGCGACCTTGGGTTCGAGAATTAACAAAGCCTAAGCGATAAACCACATTATCAAGTCTGCGCTCCAGCATTACCAGCAGATTTGTTCCGGTTATACCTTTCTGGTTATCTGCCCTTATAAAAAACAGATGAAACTGTTTTTCTGAAAGGCCGTATATACGTTTTGATTTCTGTTTTTCTCTAAGTTGAATACCGTAACCCGATATTTTTCTTCCTCGACGCTGACCGTGCTGACCCGGTGGATAACTACGTCGATCAAAAGCACACTTATCAGAATAACAGCGATCTCCTTTAAGAAACAGTTTTAAATTTTCGCGCCGGCACAGCCGACACACCGAGCCTCTGTATCGTGCCAAGTATTCCTCCTTCGGTGTAATTTTATTTTAAAAAAATAATTATATCTGAAGCGTTAATATTTTCAAAAAGCTAAAGTGTTACTAATTTTCAATTATTTAAACCCTACGTCTTTTTGGCGGTCTGCAACCATTATGAGGTATAGGCGTCACATCTTTAATCATAACAACATTGAATCCTGCAGCCTGCAACGACCGAAGAGCAGATTCCCGGCCTGCTCCAGGACCCTTGACATACACCTCAACACTTTTCATTCCATGCTCCATGGCCTTTTTGGCAGCATCCTCCGCCGCAAGCTGAGCAGCGAATGGAGTGCTCTTTCGTGATCCCTTAAAGCCCTGAACACCCGCACTTGACCAAGCTATAACATTTCCGGTAAGGTCAGTAATTGTAACGATTGTATTGTTAAAAGTTGACTGGATATGTACGATGCCGGTCGATATATTCTTCTTTTCTCTCTTTTTAGTCCGGATTTTTCTCGCCATGTATTATGCCTCTGTCTCATATTGTTTTACTTCTTTTTAACTCCGCCTTTCTTCTTAATAGCAGATCTTTTGGGGCCCTTTCGTGTTCGTGCATTTGTGCTTGTCCGCTGTCCCCGCACCGGAAGCGATTTTCGATGGCGAAGTCCACGATAAGATCCTAGATCCATCAATCTCTTTATATTCATGGAAACTTCTGTACGAAGTTCTCCTTCAACTTTGTATTCGCTGTCAATTACTTTGCGGATTCTATTGACATCAGACTCTGACAAATCATCTGTCTTTGTATTAAGATCAATATTAAGCTTATGGAGTATATGCTTTGATATGCTAGGGCCTATGCCATAAATATATGTCAACCCTATCTCAATCCGTTTACGTCTCGGCAAATCAACGCCCGCAATTCTTGCCAAAGTTTATCCTCCTTTATCCTTGCCTCTGTTTGTGTCGTTTGTTTTCGCAGGTAACTCTTACAACCCCTTTTCTACGAACTATTTTACATTTGGCGCACATTTTCTTAACCGATGCTCTGACTTTCATCCGCCATACTCCTTTAGTTTGGTAAGGGGTAACCGATCACCTCTTTATTTTGATCTGTATGTTATTCTGCCACGGGACAGATCGTATGGTGAAAGCTCAACCGTAACTTTATCTCCGGGCAGAATTTTAATAAAATGCATACGCATTTTCCCGGAAATATGGGCAAGTACCTGGTGCTTATTTTCCAGTTCTACCTTGAACATTGCGTTGGGCAATGTCTCAAGCACCGTGCCCTCAACCTTAATCGCCTCTTCCTTTGCCATATTGTATCTCCCGTCTCCCGTTTATCAGAATCGACCCTTGGTCTTAGCTCCGCCCTTTTTTAAAAATCCTTCGTAGTGTCGGGTCAACATGTGAGATTCTATTTGCTGAATCGTATCGATCGCCACCCCCACAACAATCAGAAGTGCAGTACCGCCAAAATAAAAAGGAACGTTAAACTTTGATATCAGAATGGATGGAAGCACGCATACTGCCGAAACATATATGGCACCACCAAGTGTAATACGGGTCAAAACCCTGTCGATGTGGTCTGCCGTGCGCTTTCCCGGACGGATTCCCGGAATATACCCACCTTGTTTTTTCATATTATCGGCGACATCAGCAGGATTAAAAGTAACGGCGGTATAAAAGTAACAGAAAAAGAATATAAACCCAACATATAAAGATTCATACACCACATTGCCAGGTCTCATTGCCGAAGCCACACTCTGCATCCACGAAATAGTTATGAAACTGGCCAGAGTCGCCGGAAACATTATAATTGATGAAGCGAAAATCGGTGGTATAACTCCGGATGTATTTACCTTTAATGGCAGATGAGTACTCTGGCCGCCATACATCTTGCGACCCACAACCCTTTTGGCATATTGAACAGGTATCCGCCGCTGACCCTGCTCCATATAGATAATGAAAGCCACCACAAGTATCATCAGTACAAGTAAAATGAGCACCGGAAATATTCCCATTTCACCTGTTGATAGGAGACGGAACGTGTTTCCGATTGCATTCGGCAGCCGGACAATAATACCGGCGAAGATAATTAACGAAATACCGTTGCCGATTCCACGTTCGGTAATCTGTTCACCCAGCCACATAATAAATGCCGTTCCTGCCGTCAGCGTCATAACAGTCATGATCCTGAATTCCCAACCTGGATGTATCACCACCGGCGCACCGCCAGGGGAACTCATGCTCTCAAGGCCGATACTAATGCCAAATCCCTGGATGACGCTTAAAAAGATAGTACCGTAGCGTGTGTACTGAGTAATTTTTTTGCGTCCCTGCTCACCTTCCTTTGACAACCGTTCAAGATGCGGTATTGTCACAGTTAAAAGCTGCAAAATAATCGACGCACTGATATAGGGCATAATCCCGAGAGCAAAAACAGAAAGCCGCTCTAATGCTCCACCCGAAAACATATCAAATAGACCGAGCAAAGTCCCTTTTGCCCGCGCAAAAAATGAAGCTAGAGCAAGGCTATCTATACCCGGGGTTGGAACATGCACGCCGATACGGTAGACAACAAGGAGTGCTAATGTGAATAAAATCCTTTTCTTTAGTTCAGGTATTTTAAATATATTGCCGAATCCGCCGCCAATCATGTTATAAAACCTTTACATTTCCACCGGCTTCGATGATTTTTTCCCTTGCATTTTTACTAACCGCATTTACTTTTATTGTAAGAGGAATTTTTATCTGGCCGTGACCAAGAAGCTTAATACCGTCTCTTCTCCCTTTAACAAGACCAGCCCCAACAAGCACTGCCTCATCCACAACACTACCGCTTTCTAATTTTGACAGATCACGGACATTAATCACTGCTATATTCTTTTTAAAAATATTTGTAAAACCACGTTTGGGAAGACGGCGATGAAGAGGCATCTGTCCGCCCTCAAAACCTTGCCTTACTCCACCGCCGGAACGACTGTTTTGACCCTTTGTTCCTCTACCGGCTGTTTTGCCTTTACCGGATCCGACACCTCGCCCCAGACGTTTTCGGGTTTTGCGTGATCCTTTTGGTGGTGACAATTCATTTAGCTTCATCAATCTTCTCCTCAACTTTAACCAGGTGCGATACGGCGTCAGCCATTCCCCGAATGGAAGGGGTGTCCTTAAGTTCAACAGTTTTGTTAAGCTTTGTCAGCCCCATGCCACGCAAGACCCTGCGATGTTTTTCCGGCCTGCCAATCATGCTTTTAATAAGAGTTACTTTTAATATCCCGGACATTTATGATTCCTTCTAAATTGCAATTGCCGAAGGTATATTGATTTTAATAGATCTTAGCATTTCTAATCGTCAATTGTCATTCTTCAATCTTCAATTCTAAAGGTCCTCCACTCCTATACCACGTCTGGCAGCCACCTGTTCACGGCTCTGTAATCGGCCAAGCCCTTCAATGGTAGCTTTAACGACATTGTGAGGATTATGTGATCCCATACATTTTGTAAGAATGTTCTGAACGCCTACGGCTTCAAGTACCGCTCGAACAGCACCGCCTGCAATAAGACCCGTGCCTTCGGAAGCAGGTTTTAACAGCACTCGTCCCGCACCGAATTTTCCGATAACAGTGTAAGGAATAGTTCCATCAACCAAAGGTACCTGAGCCATATTTTTCTTCGCTTTTTCTATGCCTTTACGGATCGCCTCCGGCACCTCGCCTGCTTTCCCAAGCCCACAACCAACACTTCCTTCACCATCCCCGACTACAACTATAGCACTAAAGCTAAACCTGCGGCCACCTTTGACAACTTTTGCAACCCGGTTAATGTAAACTACCTTGTCGATTAACTGATTTTCGTCTTTATCCTGTTTGAACAAAGATAAGCCTCCTTCGCTCATTATTTAAATTAATTCGTAAGTCACAACCCCTAAAATTCGAGGCCGACTTCACGCGCACCATCAGATACAGCTTTAACCCGCCCGTGATATAAAAACCCGTTACGGTCAAAAACAATCTTTTTTATACCTTTTTTTATGGCCCGTTCGCCTAAAAGTTTTCCAACATAATTTGCCGCCGCGATCTTGCTTTCGAATTCGGGTTGTTCTTTCACAATTTTTTCCAAACTTGATGCGGCCGCCATAGTATGCCCATGCCCATCATCAATGACCTGGGCGTAAATATGTTTTGAGCTACGGAAAACACTCAATCTGGGTCTTTGCTGAGTGCCGACCAGATTCTTTCTGATCCTTTTTTTTCTCTTTAAACGAGCTCTTTTCTTTAAATTCAACGCACCCATCTTTGATATCCTTATACTACTTTAACTCCTGTTTTTCCAGCCTTGCGCTGAATGTGCTCCTCGGCATACTTTATCCCTTTACCCTTATACGGTTCCGGAGGTCTCAATCGCCTGATGGATGCAGCAGTGTGCCCCAGCAATTCTTTGTCGATGCCGGAAAGCTTTATAACATTTCTCTTGTCAATTGTGGCTGAAACACCCTCAGGAAGATCAAAATTGACAGGATGTGAGTACCCTATATTAAATTCAATACGATTACCATTAAGTATCGCGCGGTAACCGATCCCATGGATTTCAAGAACCTTTTCAAACCCTTTGGTCACGCCGGTAACCATGTTGGCTACAAGGCTGCGAGTAAGTCCACGCAAAGCCTGGCTGTTCCTGTCATCTTTAACAACATTCACTTTTATCATACCGTCTTTTATCTTAAGATCAACGGCAGGATGGACCGATCTTGCAAGAGTTCCTTTTCCAGATTCTACTGTAATTACCCTGTCTTTATATTTTATTTTAATATTATCAGGTATCGGTATCGGTGTTTTTCCTACTCTTGACATTAATTACTTCCTTTTATCATCAGTCATTAGCCTTTTTAATACTTTACCAATGAAAAAAACAAACCTACCAAACATTGCAGAGAATTTCGCCCCCCACGTTTTCGAACCTGGCCTTTTTATCCGTCATTATCCCCTTTGATGTCGATAAAATTGCAATTCCCATACCGTTCAAAACCGGCTTTATGTTCTTGCTACTTACATAAACACGTCTGCTCGGTTTACTGGTACGTTCAAGGCCGTAAATTGCATTGGTCTGTTTTTCATCATATTTAAGGTAGACACGCAATATCCCCTGCTTACTATCTTTAATGAATTTATAGTTCCTTATAAACCCTTCATCCTTTAATACTCTGGCTAATTCGGTTTTTAGCTTTGACCCGGGGATATCGACACTGTTGAACTTTGAATTGCCGGCATTCCTGATTCGAGTCAGCATGTCCGAAATTGGATCACTCATCGCCATAGTTTTCTCCGTTATTGTAATCGTTTTATGTTATAGGTTTTAAGTTTTAAGAATATGAAAGAGGTCCCGGCCCACTTAAAACCCAAAACTTAACACTTAAAATCTATTGCAAACTATTACCAGCTTGATTTCACTACACCAGGGAGCTTGCCTTGTGAAGCAAGGTTCCGAAAACAAATACGGCAAATTCCAAATTTCCTTAAAAAGCCTCTAGGCCTGCCGCAAATCGGACAACGGTTGTATCGCCTCACTTCAAATTTGGGTTCTCTCATTGCCTTCATTCTAAGAGCTTTTTTTGCCAAATCTTCCTCCCCCTTTAAATTGACTATTGAAGATTGAACATTCATTAAAGCTTCAGCCTTCTAAACTCATCCTTCATTCTTCAATTGAGAAACGGCATTCCTAACAGCCTCAAGAGTTCTTTACCCTCTTCATCAGTCTTTGCAGTCGTAACTATAGAGATATTAAGGCCTTTAACCTTATCAATTTTATCGTAATCGATTTCCGGAAAAATAATATGTTCTTTGATTCCCAGAGTATAATTGCCATGGCCATCAAGCGCTTTCCCCGAAAGACCTCTGAAGTCACGAACACGAGGCAGCGTTATATTCACCAGCCTGTAATAAAAATCATACATGCGGTTGCGGCGAAGCGTAACCATACAGCCTATGGGCATCCCTTCCCTCAACTTAAACGCCGCTATAGACTTTTTAGCACGGGTAACAATAGGCCGCTGGCCCGCTATGATCTTAAGTTCTTCTGAAGCTGCATCGAGCAGTTTGATATTTTGAATCGCTTCACCCAGCCCTATATTCAAAACTATTTTTTCAAGTTTCGGAACCTGCATTATGTTTTTGTACTTAAATGTTTGGATCAGACTGGTAACAACTTCTTTATTATAGTAAAGTTTTAACTGTGACATTCACTTCCTCCGTCACACGGCACTTGAGACACGCTCAAAATTAACACATTAATCCTAAGAATCTATGATTTCGTCACATTTCCTGCAGGCACGCACCTTTTTCCCATCCTCGAGACGCTTCATTTTTACACGTACCGGTTTCACACATTTGCTACATATCAACATAACTTTGGACCAATGAACAGGAGCTTCACTTTCGACAATTCCGCCCTGTCTGTGACTGGCACTTGGCCTTGTATGTCGTTTTACTATGTTGATATTTTCAATAATAAGCCGGCTATTCTTCCTTTTTATACTCATGACCTTGCCTATCTTTCCTTTGTCCTTACCGGCAATAACTTTTACTTTGTCGTCTTTCTTTATATGACATTTATTTTGAACCATGAATCACTTCTCCGCAAATCCGTAACATTTCAAAACTTGTAACACTTTTTCTCTTTGAAGTTTTTGGCCATTGATTACTTTTCACTGATTGCTGATAACTTGGTGCCCGTAGCCATTAACCGGCGACTATAATACCTCCGGAGCCAAAGAAATAATTTTCATAAACCTTTTGGCTCGCAGTTCCCTTGCCACTGGACCAAATATGCGGGTACCCACTGGTTCTTTGGTTTGTGTAATTAATACAGCTGAATTATCATCAAATCTTATATATGATCCATCCAGTCTTCTAATTTCCTTTTTGGTGCGAACCACAACTGCCTTCAACACATCCCCTTTTTTGACCTTGGTATTCGGTATGGCTTCTTTAACAGATACAACAATGACATCGCCAACACTTGCATACCTTCTACGGGACCCCCCAAGAACTTTTATGCAATACAATATCTTGGCTCCTGAATTGTCTGCCACGGTCAATCTCGTCTCCGCTTGAATCATCTTCTTAACTTCCCTTATATAATCAAACAGCTTTTTCGACTATTTTGCTCATGCGCCATCTTTTAGTCTTGCTAAGAGGTCTGGACTGGATTATCAGAACTTTATCTCCAACCCTGGAAACATTATTTTCATCGTGAGCGGCAAACTTTGACCGTCTCCTGACATACTTCTGATAAAGTCGATGTTTAACCAGCATCTCAACCTGAACGATTACTGTCTTGTCCATTTTGTCGCTTACAACTCTTCCCACCATCTGTCTTCTTAAAAATCGTTTTTTCATGGCAACAACTATTTTTAACCTGTCTCTTGATTTAATTCAGATTCATTTATTATGGTTTTCACCCTGGCAATTTCACGCTTGGCCTGTTTCATCTTCTGTGGATTTTCAAGCTGACCGATTTCGTGCTGAAAGCGAAGATTAAACAACTCCTCTTTAAGATCATTTGCTTTCCGCAGTTTTTCTTCCATGCTAAGATTTCTTATCTCGCTTGCTTTCATTACAAATTACCCCTCTCTATGAATCTTGTTTTGACAGAAAGTTTATGTGAAGCAAGCCGGAGTGCCTCCTTGGCCATTTCCCTGGTGATACCCTCCATTTCATAAAGTATTCTCCCGGGACGAACGACTGCCATCCACCCCTCGGGAGATCCCTTTCCTTTCCCCATTCTGACTTCAGCAGGCTTTTTAGTAAACGGCTTGTCAGGAAATATCCTTATCCACATCTTGCCGCCTCTTTTAACATGCCGGGTCATGGCAATACGGGCGGCTTCAATCTGTTTTGAGCTGATTCTACCGCATTCTATGGCCTGTAGTCCAAATTCACCATAATCCAAATTACAGCCCCTGTACGAAACCCCTTTGGTTCTGCCTTTTTGCTGCTTTCGAAATTTTACCTTTTTGGGGCTTAGCATGTCCTATATCCTTTCCGAATCCTTTTTCAAGATTTCACCTTTAAAAATGAATACCTTGACACCTATAATTCCATATGTTGTACGAGCTTCTATAAAACCGTAGTCTATATCAGCCCTTAAGGTATGCAAAGGTACGCGACCCTCTCTATACTGCTCGGTTCTCGCCATCTCGGCACCGCCTAATCGGCCTGAACAGATAATCTTTATACCTTCGGCGCCAAATCTCATGGCTGATGAAAGGCCACGCTTCATTGCTCTCCTGAATGCAACCCTTCTTACAATCTGAAGTGCAATATTCTCAGCTACAAGCTGTGCATCTATCTCGGGTTTTCTGACCTCTTGGATATCGATAATCACTTCATGAGATACGATCTTTTCGAGTTCTTTTTTGAGTAACGCAATTTCAGCTCCTTTTTTCCCAATAACAATCCCAGGCCTGGACGTAAAGATGCGTAGCCTGATACGCTTGGACGACCTTTCGATTTCAACTCTGGAAATGCCTGCATGGTAGAGTTTCTGTTTTACAAACTTTCTGATATTATAATCTTCCAGTATATATTCAGAGTATTTCTTTCCGGCATACCACCGTGATTCCCATGTTTTAACAATACCCAACCTCAATCCTATCGGATTTACTTTTTGGCCCAAGCTTTTACCCCCTTTTAGGTCGAATCTTCAGCTAAAATGACCGTTATATGAGCGGTCCTTTTTAATATGCGTGTACCCCTGCCGCGCGCCCTTGCCCTGAAACGTTTCAATGTAGGCCCCTGATCGGCAATGATGTTGCGAATAACCAGTGAATCTACGTCAATATCCGGAAATTGATCGGCATTCGCTACAGCACTGCGGATGATTTTTTCTATAATATATGCGGCCTTCTGTGGCATAAATTTGAGTATATTTAGACCGTCTTCTACCGGCTTGCCCTTAACGGCACCAATCAGTATATGAACTTTCTGAGGAGAAATGCGTACATATTTTGACACAGCCCTAACTTCCATTGCAGATGTTTCCTCTATTACCTCTTTAATCTTGATTGCTTATCAGCAGCATGCCCATAGTATGTTCGGGTCGGAGAAAATTCCCCGAGTTTGTGTCCCACCATGTCCTCTGAAATAAAGACAGGAACGAACTTTTTTCCGTTATGAACAGCCAATGTTAGACCAACCATTTCGGGAATAATTGTCGACCTTCTAGACCATGTTTTGATAACTCTGCTGCTTCGAGTCTCTTGGGCTATCAGCACTTTATTTGTTAGTTTCGAATCAATAAAAGGACCTTTTTTCAACGACCGTGGCATAACTTCTCCTGCTATTTCCTTGTACGCTTTTTGACGATTAATCGAGCACTCTTCCTTTTTTTACGGGTCTTAAAACCTTTTGAAGGCACGCCCCACGGACTGCATGGATGTCGCCCGCCTGAAGATCTTCCCTCACCTCCACCCATCGGATGGTCAACCGGGTTCATGGCAACACCTCGAACCTTGGGTCGCCTGCCGAGCCAACGCTTGCGGCCAGCTTTTCCCAAAGATATATTCTCATGAACCACATTCCCGAGCTGTCCAATAGTAGCCTTGCAATTTAAAAGCACCATTCGAACTTCCCCGGATGGTAACTTTATTAGGGCATACCGATCTTCCTTCGCCATTAACTGGGCATATGTTCCGGCGCTCCTGACAATTTGTCCGCCTTTCCCGACATGTAATTCAATGTTATGAATATGCGTACCCAGCGGGATATTTCTCAGCATAAGCGTATTGCCGGGTTGAATGTCTGCTTCAGGTCCCGAAACAACGGTATCACCAACCTTAAGATTAATCGGAGCCAGAATGTACCTCTTTTCACCATCCGCATAATGCAGAAGAGCAATTCTTGCCGACCGATTCGGGTCATATTCTATAGTGGCAACCTTTGCAGGAATTCCAATCTTATCTCTTTTAAAATCAATAATCCGGTAATGCCTCTTACTCCCACCACCGCGATGCCTGCATGTAATACGACCGTGTACATTACGACCACCTTTTTTCTTGATAACTTTTAGCAGGCTCTTTTCAGGGGTTGTGCTTGTAATCTCATCAAACGTTGAATACGATTGGGATCGTCTCCCTGGTGAAGTAGGTTTTACTTTTTTCACACCCATTTTATGCCCCTTTAAGCTCCTTCAAAAAAGTCGATACGTTCACCAGGCATCAATTTAACGATTGCTTTTTTCCAGTCCCGGCGTTTCCCCACAATCCGACCTCTTTGTTTGGTCTTGCCCTTAATCTGTATTGTTTTTACAGCAGCCACATTCACATTGAAAATATTTTCTATAGCCCTTTTAATCTCAACCCTGTTCGCTTTGCGGTCTACCTCGAATGTGATCTGGTTGTAATTTTCTTTTTGAATACTGGTCTTTTCAGTAATCAAGGGCCGCTTAATAATATCATACGGATTCATTAGAGCAGCCTCCCTTCAATACTTTTTATCGATGATTCAAGCAAAACTACATTCTTGTATTTAAGAATGTCATATACATTCAACCCTTCTACTCTCAACACTTTTACGCGGGAAACATTCCTGGCTGAAAGCTCAAGGTTTTCATTCCTTTTTTCGGTTATAATCAATACATTTTCCATGTCTAATGCATTCATAACCTTTACAAATTCCCCGGTCTTAATTTCATCAAATTTCAACTCTTCAAGTACAACAAGTTTTTCTTCCTTCAATTTGCTGCTCAAGGCCATTTTAAGAGCCGTCCTTTTTACCCTTTTGGGGACCTTGTATGCATAGGATCTGGGATCAGGACCAAAAACAGAGCCGCCTCCTCTTAAAAGCGGTGATTTAACGTCGCCTCGACGAGCACGTCCGGTTCCTTTCTGCCTAAACATTTTTCTTCCGCTACCCCTGACATCACTGCGATGTTTTACAGCCGCAGAACCTGAACGTCTCTTTGCAAGCTGCATGGTTACAACTTCATGCAATATATTCCCTTTAAGGGGGATATTGAATATAGTGTCCACAAGCTCAGTCTGTGAAACCTTTTCTGCTTTACTATTCAGTACGTCAACAATAGCCATAATAACGTCTCAGAGCTTCTCTAATTTTTTATAATCAATTTGCTTTTAAGTCAGCCCGCTTGTCAAACTTACAGCGAAATAAATCAATCTTTCTATTTAGCAAATTTGGGTTTTTTAATTTCAACCACACCATACCCTGAACCCGGCACGGCACCTTTTATCAGTATTAGGTTTTGTTCCGGCCTGATTTCTACAATTTCCAGATTTTTAACCGTATTACGCGTATTTCCAAACTGGCCCGGCATTTTCTTGCCTTTAATAACTTTTGCAGGCCATGCACTGCAACCTATGGAACCTGGGATTCTGTGGCTGTGACTACCATGGGTTTTCTTACCTCCATGGAATCCATGACGTTTAATCACACCGGTAAAACCCCGTCCTTTGGAAGTACCTGTAACATCAACACGCTCTCCGATAGTAAATACATCCAGACTTATTACTTGACCAAGTTTGTATTCACCAGGATCATCCACAGGGACTTCACGTAAAAATGCGAAACGACCTGCTCCGCTTTTTTTAAGATGTCCTTGCATCGGTTTGTTTGTACGAGACTTTTTCTTTTCGCCGAAGCCCAATTGGAGTGCATTATATCCATCAGTAGACATGGTCTTTATTTGGGTAACCACGCACGGACCGGCCTGAACAATTGTTACAGGTGTGTAATCACCATCAGGGGTAAACAGCGCTGTCGTCCCTAGTTTTTTACCTATCAGTCCTCTACACATTACTTTTATTCTATTCCTTTTTGATGCTACAATTTTATCTCTACATCTACACCAGGGGAAAGATCCAGCTTCATCAAAGCATCAACCGTTTGCTGAGTGGGTTCCATAATATCGAGAAGCCGCTTATGAGTTCTGATTTCAAATTGTTCTCGAGACTTTTTGTCTACATGGGGAGATCGAAGAACACAATACTTGTTGATTCTTGTCGGAAGTGGTATAGGTCCAACAACTTTTGCTCCTGTCTTATTGGCCGTATCTACAATATCTCCTACGGATTGATCAAGAAGCTTATGATCATATGCCTTGAGCCTGATCCTGATTTTAGTATTCATTATCATTATGTTAATCTTTCTCTTTATTCGATAATTTCGCTTACCACACCGGCACCGACAGTTCGGCCGCCTTCCCTGATGGCAAACCTCAGCTCTTTCTCCATGGCTATGGGCGTTATAAGCTCCGCCGTAATCGTTACATTGTCACCG
>Ga0070723_10000144_pt1 | contig 19024 bp, 22 predicted proteins | sample tdAd002_FD_67277 | JGI IMG/M metagenome (GOLD analysis project Ga0070723, IMG submission 67277) | Marine sediment microbial communities from the Atlantic coast under amendment with organic carbon and nitrate - tdAd00.2 | ecosystem: Environmental > Aquatic > Marine > Coastal > Sediment | place...
TCCCTGGCTCGCTCAAATCGTTCTTCGCTTGCTTTGGCGTCCTGCGTCGCAGCGCTACGCACGACGCTCGAGCACACACACCGATAGCGAGCCTCTCCGATCTCCGGAGGGCCTGCGGGCGGGATGTTTTGTCGAGCGAAGTAAAGCGCAGCGCAGCGAGCCATGAGCGAGACAATCATCGCGTTCGCAGTGCCGTGTGGCATTGCCGCCCTCTGGGCGGGCTCCTACGAACGGGCGGTTAAAGTTTTTTGAAGAAGTTTTTGATTTTGCGCGACAAGCTCGCCTTGTTCGCGTGTGGAAACGGCTCGTTTGGAATGTCGTGCCCGAGAAACGGGCATAACTTGTCCCAACCATCCCCTTTGGGTAGATCGAAGACCAGCAGATCATCTGGTCGACCCGCAAAGTACTCCAGCACTTCCTTGTTGTGCCGCTCGTATCGGGCGATATAGATATCCTCGTTGCCCTCGGGACAACCTGCTTCCTCGCCGTAGATCCAACGCCGCATCGGCGTCTCGGTCAGTGCAAAGTCCTTCACCAAGCTGCGTATCCAGTCCTCCGCCGGTCTGCGGGTTAATACAAATTTGCTGCCCGGAAAACGCTCATCGAGCTCTTTGTAGAGAACCGGCCAGGGGTTGTCTTCGAATGCGTCGTACTTGTCGACCATGGCATACGCCATCTCATGGACTTTGCTGGCGATGTCGGGGTCTTTCGTACCAAACCCGCCTGTCACCCGATAGCCGAGTTTCCTGAGCGCGAGCTCGAGACTCGTCGTGCCGGTCTTGTGCGATCCAATACAAAAGACTTTGCGCTTCATAAGAGATTCCAATCGCTAAGCAGCGAATCTTTGCCAGGCAAAGGCGCCCCAAACGAGGCCAACAAGTAGGAGGCTGACGAATACGGCGGCCGAACCCATGTCTTTGGCTCGCCCCGAAAGAACGTGGTGTTCATCGCCGTGACGATCGATTGCTGCTTCGATAGCGGAATTCAGTAACTCGACGATCAATACCAACAAAAGTACAGCGATCAACAATGCACGCTCTACGATCGACTGCCCCAGCCACAGGGCCGCCGGAGCCATGATGATGGCCAGTACCAGTTCCTGGCGAAATGCAGCTTCGTGCCGCCATGCCTGCGCCAATCCCTGCGCGGAGAAACGAGTCGCCCGAATGATGCGCTGAACTCCGGTATTTCCAGGTTTACCCATTGCTTGGATCGTAGCAGAAACCTCGGGCCACCACGCCGCGTGCGGATAATGTCTTATCAGGGCAATAATTTTTGTGCCTCATGTAAACTTGAGCGTTCCTCAAACGTTACACAGCAGTAATCATTACAAGCGCAACCTTAATGCAGAGTGTCGCCGCCCAAGTCATGCCCGAACCAACGGAAGTAATCCGGCTGCACAACGTGCAGCGCCGCTACAAAATGGGTACGACATTTGTCGATGCACTGCGCGGCATCGATCTTGTCGTAGAACGGAACGAGTACCTGGCAATTATGGGTGCATCGGGATCAGGAAAGTCGACATTGATGAATATTGTCGGTTGCCTGGATACGGTGACCGGCGGCGAGTTCTGGCTCAATGGGCTGCCCGTATCGGAAATGGATGATCGTGAACTCGCTCGTGCCAGGAATCGTGAAATCGGCTTTGTCTTTCAGACTTTCAACCTGTTGCCGCGAGTATCCGCGCTTGCCAACGTCGAGGTCCCATTGATCTACGCCGGACTGAAACGCAAGCAGCGCGCCGAACGCGCGCAGCACGCGTTGGAAACCGTCGGACTGGCGGATCGCATGTTGCACAAGCCATCCGAGATGTCGGGCGGCCAGCGGCAGCGCGTTGCAATAGCCCGGGCGCTCGTCACAAACCCGAGTCTCCTGCTTGCCGATGAACCGACCGGTAATCTCGATTCGACGACGGGTGTCGAGATAATGGCGCTTTTCGATGAGCTACAGGCTGCGGGCAACACTTTAATCGTCGTGACGCACGAGCAGCACGTCGCCGATCATTCGGAGCGCATTGTCTGGCTCAGTGATGGGGAAATTGTCAGCGATACAAATTCTGGAGCAAATTCTTGAAGCGAATCCTTTTGTGTACTTTCATGCTGCTTGTCGCCGCATGCGCTGAGGAAGCCGCAGTCGGGCCGATGTTCGACACGGCGTCAATTACGCGGAATACGATCGAAGTCAGCGTCAGTTCGGCAGGTGTCGTAGAACCGCTGGCGACGGTGGAAGTCAAATCCAAAGCCTCGGGTGAAGTTCTCGAGCTCTTCGTTGAGACCGGCGACTTTGTCGAAGAAGGAACACTCATGGTGCACATCGATCCGCGCACCGTGAGTAACAGACTCGATCAGTCCGACGCTGAGTTGAAAGCCGCCAATTCTCGTCGTGAGATCGCACAGTCACAAATGACACGGGCCGAGTCATTACTAAAGCAAGGTACGTTTACCCAAACGGACCTTGAGCAAGCAGCGCTCGACCTTGCGAACGCGGAGGCGCAGGTCGTCACGGCGCGAGTCAGTGTCGAGAACGCACGCATCGCGGTGGACGACACCGATATTCGTGCTCCCATAAGCGGGACAATCATCCAGAAGCCCGTCGAGAAAGGACAAGTTATTTCGTCGCCAACGCAGGATTACTCCGGTGGTTCACTGTTGTTGGCTATGGCCGATCTCAGCGCAGTCCAGATTCGGACGCTCGTAGACGAAACGGACATTGGCAAGGTGCGGCCGGGCATGAATGCAACTGTTTCAGTTGCGGCGTACCCCAATCAGCCGTTCCCCGGTGAGGTACTGAAGATCGAACCGCAGGCTGTCCTTGAGCAGAATGTCACGATGTTTGCCGTGCTGGTATCGATCAACAATCCCGACGGTTTGCTAATGCCGGGCATGAACGCCGAAGTCGATGTGCAGATCGCGCGCAGTGAAGACGTACTGACAGTGCCTATCATGGCCTTGCGCACCGAACGGGACCTGGATTCCACGGCCTCGATTCTCAATGTCGCTACAGACGATGTGCGCGAGTCACTGAGTACCGACGGAGGCGCGAAAACCGGCAACGAGCCCGAAGCCGCCGCACCGCAGACATTGAGCCTTAATGGTCGGACGATTGAGTTGCCCGAGAGCGTCGATGCCGACAAGGCGCGCGAGATGATGAACAAGCGGCGCAACGGTGACACGCTCACTAGCGAAGAACAGCAACTCATGAGAAAGATTTTTCAGAGTATCGGCGGCGGGCAGGAACGCGGCACGGGCGGCGGGCCCGGTGGTGGCCCCGGAGGCAAGTCGAATACTGATTATCGTTTCGGTGGAAAATTCTGGGTTGTCGTCGACAATGACGGCGAGTACGAATTCAGAAATGTGACGACAGGAATTACGGATCTCGACCGGGTCGAGATCATCGAGGGACTCGAGGCAACGGACTCGGTACTAATTTTGCCGAGCACACACCTCGTGGAAACGCAGCAGGAACTTCAGAATTGGATCAATCGTCGCGTCGGCGGCGTACCCGGCATACAGAACTGATTGATCACATGCTGATTTCCGAAACATTGCGAATTGCGCTGCTATCCATCCGCAGCAATCTTTTTCGCGCTGTTCTGACGATGCTCGGCATCATCATCGGTGTTGCAGCGGTCATTACAATGGTGGCTCTTGGCACAGGAGCCCAGCGTGCGATCGATGCACAGATGGCCGCACTCGGTGGTGACATTCTCTCGATCGAGTCGCGGAGCTGGTTTAATCGTGGCGTTTCCCGTAATCGACAATCGCTAACTACTGACGATGCGGCCGCCCTGTCAATCGGCACGCAGCATTTCGCCGCTATCGTTCCGGAAATCAACAGTCGTTTTCAGGTCAAGTACGGCAATATGAACCTGAACCTGTCCACGATTGGTACAACGCCGAACTATCCGGACGTTCACGGCTTCACGGTTGCGGAAGGCCGGATGTTCTCGGCGGCAGACGAGTCAGCCCGATCACGCGTAGTCGTTCTCGGTGCCGAAATACCTGCAATGTTCGACTCGGATGCCGTCTCGATGATCGGTCGCAATATTCTGATTCGCTCGATCTCTTTTCAGGTAATCGGTGTCATGGAGGCCAAGGGTTCATCCGGCTGGCGCAACCCTGACGACGACATGTGGATTCCACTGAGCACCGCACAATTTCGCGTCACCGGTAATGAGTATGTGGAATCAATCAGCGTCCAGGTGGATGAGAACTCGACGATAGAGCTGGCGATGCTGGAGATTGAACGCGTTCTGCGTCGCGAACACAAAATTCAACCGGGCGGGGACAACGATTTTTCAGTCGTCAACCGCAAGCAATTTGTAGAGTCGCGCCAGGAGGCAACCGAGGTCTTCACTTATCTGCTGGCTGGCATTGCGGGTGTCAGCCTGGTCGTTGGCGGTATCGGCATCATGAACATCATGCTTGTTACCGTGACTGAGCGGACACGAGAAATCGGCATTCGCAAAGCGTTGGGTGCCACACGGGGTAACATCCTGCTGCAGTTTCTCGTTGAGTCGACAACATTGTGCCTGTTTGGTGGACTACTCGGGCTCGCACTTGGTGCGTCAACTGCGTCGCTGCTCGCGAAATTCGCAGGCTGGCAAACCATGGTTACGACCGAGTCAGCACTCGCGGCATTCGGGTTCAGCGCATTTGTCGGAATCATATTCGGAATCTGGCCTGCTCAGCGCGCCGCACAGCTCGATCCGATCGACGCGCTGCGCCATGAGTAGTTTTCAGACTTGTTTTGAGTAGTCTGATCTCATTGCATCGTTTGTGGACGGTGATTCTCGCGATCACCGTGTTGCTTGCCGCCGGGGACGCATTCGCCCACAACGTGTCCTTGCAGGACGCAAGGCTCATCGCCGGCAAGACCGGTCCGCAAGTTCTTCTGTATATGTGGCTCGGTGCGAAACACATGGTCACGGGCTATGACCATCTGCTGTTTCTGATCGGCGTCATATTCTATTTAAAACGCCTGCGACTGGTGGCCGTCTTTGTCAGCCTGTTCGCACTCGGTCACAGCATTACGTTGATTGGCGGAGTCTTGCTGGGTCTCGACGTTAATCCCTATCTCGTTGACGCGATTATCGGTTTGTCGGTCGCTTATAAGGGATTCGATAATCTCGGCGGTTTTGACACTCTTTTCGGTGAAAGTCCGAACGAACGCATGGCAGTATTTATCTTCGGCCTTTTTCATGGCCTGGGTCTCGCTACGAAACTTCAGGACCTTGGACTGGCTGAAGACGGCTTGCTGGCAAACCTGATCTCGTTCAATGTTGGAGTTGAGCTGGGCCAGCTAGTGGCACTCGTCCTTTTTGTTCTTGTTCTGCGCTACGCGCCTCCACGAACAACAGGGTCCAAGACCGGCACAATCGTTAATGTCGGTCTGGTCGTGGCCGGCTTCGTGCTCATGGCCTATCAACTTGGCTCGTACCTGGTCAACTAGGAGTAATCGCAATGGGAAAATCCACCCTCGTACTGGTTTTGCTGGCGGCCCTCGGCTTGGGCTCGCTTGTCGGTGTGAGCCTCGTTAACAAGGACGAAGACACCGTCACGAGCGACGTGACAATAGACGAGATTGCACCGGCGGTCGCATCGACAGATGGTGCGCCTGTCTTTCGCTTCCTTGCTCCGGAGGACGCGACGGTTGAGTACGATGAGTTTGGCCAGGCCGTGCCACTCAGAAATGGTGAAAACTTTGTCGCGAGGGACGGTGAGCCCAAGTCAGAGTCGCTGACCATTACGGTTGCTGCCGATGAGTCGGTCGAATACAAGGCGCTGATGCAGCAAGGCGATACAGTCGCGTTTCGCTGGAGCACCGATGGTGGTCAGGTGTACTACGATTTTCATGCGCATGACGAGGCATTCGGCCCGGAGTTTTTCACACGCTACGATGAAGGTGAAGGGACCACCCGTTCAGGATCAATAATGGCGGGCTACAGCGGCCAGCACGGCTGGTTCTGGCTTAACCTCGAGGCTGAGGCAACGACGATTACGCTCGACGTGTCCGGTTTCTACGACGAAGTCGTCGAGATCGATCTGAGCGGATACTAGAAAGAGGCCAGGAAGGCTGCCTAGTCCCCGACAGTAGCCTCGACATACACATTTACCGCAACGTCCTTGCCGACCCAGTCGGTATCCTTCCATTCGCCCGTGCCGACACCAAGCTCGAGCCGGTCAAGTTGCGCCGTACCTGCCAGGATGCGGCTATTGCCGTTGCCCTCGACCGTAAACACGAGGTTCACGGGTGAGGCGACGTTCTTGATAATGAGCTGGCCATCTGCAACGTAGCCGCCGTCTTCCGACAGCGAAAAAGTGCTCGCACGAAAATACGCTTCGGGGAAGGTCAACGAATCGAACCACTCGGGATCGGCAAGCGTTAAGTCGCGCTCGTCATCCTGCGTCTCCGCGGACGTGGCATCCACGGCTACATCAAAAGTGCTGGCGTCGAATTGCTCCGCCGAGAACTTTATCTCAGCACTCCATGACTCCCATACGCCCTCAAACTCAGCACCGGCCTGGTCGCCAACAAAGCGGATGTAGCTGGCTGCATAGTCGATCTGCCATGCAGGAAGATCGGAAGCGCCAGCAAATGTTTCGGTTGCGGTACTGGTGTCGTTCTGAACAACATCCTGGTTTTCTGTAGCAGTCTCTACGCTGCTTTTGCCGGCGCCGCCGAGCCACGCGGCGCCAAGTGCTATGACCGCGACAAAAGCCACGACGCTGGTCGCCGAAATCATCCGCTGCAGTACACCGTCCTTGTCGATCAGCGCGTGCTTGATGGCGGCAACGATGTGAATAGCCGCCACAAGGATCAGCGTTTTGCCAATAATTTCGTGAGCGTCTTCGAAGACGCCCTTGATTTCAGGGTTGGGCGCGACGAAATCCGGCAATTGAAACAGGTTGAACCAGCTGACCGAATAGGCGGATGCCGACGACATTAGCCAGCCGGAAACCGGCATCGCAAGCAGAAGGACATACAGCGACCAGTGACTGGCGTGCGATGCGGTCACCTGCCACCTTGGCATTGTGGCTGGCAAGGGCGGCGGCGGGTTCATCTGGCGCCAGACAAGACGCACGATGACGAGCGCAAGAATCGTAATACCGACGGACTTGTGATTTGCGAGTAACGCAAGCTCACGAACAGCACTGTCCGCATCGCCGGCCAGGTCGGCCAGTTTCGCAAGAACAAACTGCACGACGACCATGCCCGCAACAAGCCAGTGCAGGAGCTTGGCTGTCGGCGTGTAGTGCACTGTTCTGCCAGGTTTGGGCAATAGTCCCTAGTCGTCCTTGCTTCTCGGCAATTCGACGCTGATGTAAATTGTTATTTCATCGCCGACATTCGGCACCGCGCGCGTCAGTCCCCAATCGGAGCGGGAGACAGTGGCTGTAGCCGACACACCGATTATTGGTATTTTTCGCATCGGGTGATCTGCAGCCTTGTTAATCGTCGTCTCGAGCGTAACCGGCTTGCTGACGCCCTTGATCGTCAAATCGCCCGTGACGTTAAACTTATCTTCGCCCAGCGCTTCGACAGACGTTGACTTAAAAGTAATCGTCGGGTGATTAGCCGTGTCGAAAAAATTCGGACCATTCAGGTGGCCATTGAAGTTCTCGACCCGGCTGTCGATGCTCGTCGCATCAATCGTGACATTGACCGTGCTGTTCGCGTGATTCTCGGCATCCAGTGTCAGTTCAACGTCAAAAGAGTTAAAGCCGACATGCGGTGTCGAGTAACCCATGTGGCTATAAGTGTAGGAAATGTAGCCATGTGACTTGTCCAGACCGTAGTCGCCGGACGGGACGTCGGACAGGCCTGCCATCGCAGTACAGCTAAGGCCAAGCAAGGTTGCCGCGAGGGCGCTTCGAACAATCGTCATCAAAATCTCCTGGTATTAATTGAGTCTGTTATCTCGGACCGCACAATTAGCAAAATTCTCACATAATTTACTGCTCGCCTGCCACGCCCGGATTGTAATCTATGTGGCAATTTTCGCAGGGGGTATAGAGACTGTCACCCGCCGCGTACAAGGCATCAAGGTCCTTCGCCGCAATAGCAGCCCTTGCTGCCTGGCCCGCCGCGATTTCTTCATCGATGTAGGCCTGAAATTTCGCCTCGCTGGCCCAGGCATCGTCGTTGGGTCCGCCACCACCATTTCTGACCTCTTCAAACGTCTCAATAACCGCGATCGCAGCATCATCGAGCACCTGCCACTCTGCGGCAGACTGTGGATTTTCGACGCCCCAGAGCGTATCGCTTGCCGGAGTAACTGTTGCGACCATCATCTCCATGATCGTGGTTTCCATCGCAGGCGCCTCCATTGGAGCAGGAGGATCTTCGTCAGCCGCACGGGAAATAACCGTCAATGGCAACAGAATGGCAATCTGGAGATATCGATTCACGGTTGTTCCTTCTTAGTCTGACCAACAGGTTCTGCATATAGAGTACCACTATGCGGACATTCAAGGCGACATGTGGTACGCACTACATTACACTGATGCAATAACAAGTAACGATAGAGCATTGCAGGTGGGAGGAAATCAGCATGTTTGAGTGGTTAGAAAACACCTCAGTGGCGCTGTGGGTAGGTGAATCCTTGTGGGCCTACCCATTCATGCTGAGTTTGCACGTCATTGGTCTTGCGATCGTGGTCGGCATTTTGTCCATGCTTGATCTCAGGTTGCTCGGTTCGTTCAAGGGAATACGCACGGAATCGTTCTTGCCCTTGATGAAATTCGCCTGGTTAGGCTTCCTGGTCAACGCGACGTCAGGCGTATTCCTGTTTACGTCGCAGGCAACGACGTTCGTCCAGAGCAAACCGTTTCTTATAAAGATCGCTTGTATTTTTGTTGGAGCAATTCTGACCAAGGTCATTCAGAACAAGCTGAGCAAATCAGCTTCTGACGGCTCGATGAAGGGTATTGCAGTTGTTTCACTCCTGTTATGGCTGGTCGCGATTACCGCGGGCCGTCTGACGGCTTACATCTGAGCGAGGGGATTCGAAATGGAAGCATTTGCACAGTCTATTGAAGGTGGCGTCATCTACAACTGGGTTACATCAGTCTACTGGCTGTGGCCCCTGATGGAGACAATCCACTTTATCGGCCTTTCCCTGTTGCTCGGTGGCCTTATCATCATTGACGGACGCCTGGCGGGGTTTTTCCGCGGCGTGAACATTGCCGCGACACACAAGCTGCTGCCGTGGGTGTTCATCGGATTCGGCCTGAACCTTACTACCGGCGTTCTATTCTTCTTCGGTGACCCGATGCGCTATGCGATCAATGTTGGTTTTCAGATCAAGATGGTGCTGGTTGTGATCGCGGGGCTCAACGCCTTGTGGTTCTGGTGGAAGATCAATCCCGTGATGCAAGATTGGGAGCCGGATGTGAATCCACCCGGATTGGCGAAAGTGATTGCCTGGATTTCTCTTGTTACCTGGACCGGTGTCTTGCTGCTGGGTCGTCTGATTCCCTACGTTAGTACAGGCTAGGGGCGCCTTCTCGGCCACAGCATACGAATGATCGTGTCGTCTTCGTGAAACATCATGTGTTTCAGCGTGCCGCCGATGTGCAACAGCACCAGTGCGAGCAACAGATCAGCAGATGAGGCGTGAACTCGATAGGCGAGACCTGTAACGGTTTCGTTGTCGATCCAGGCCATGACGGGACCGGAGATCATCATCAGGCTGAGCACAACAAGCATGATGTAGTGCACGCTCTGTGCGAAGCGGTGGATGAACAGTGACTGTCCCGCGGCATGCGGATGATGCATTCGAAGCCGCCACAGGATTCTAAGCAAAAGTAATAGCCAGGCCGCTAGCGCGATCGTGATATGCAGGCTTCGGCGAACGTCTATCGTCTCGCTCGTGTCCTGATCCGTGATGCTGCGGCCAATGACCCACAGCGCGATGATGACGGCCGCTGTGACCCAATGTAGTGCAATCGATATCCAGCCGAACGAATCCGGTTGATCGAGCAATCTGTTTCTATCCGTAACTTCTGTCACTGGCAAAAAATTTGCTATTTGCTCGTTTAGTCGCTGAAGCGTGCGTATTGGCCAGCGTAGAACAACAATGGCTCGGCGTCGTCTGATCGGTAGTCTTCGACTTCGCCGACGATAATGTAATGGTCACCGCTGTCATAAATCTGATGTGTGCGGCACTCAAGACAAGCGACGGTATCAGGTAGCAGCGGCACGTCTTTTGCAGATGTCTTGTATTCGATCCCGTTGAATCGTGTGTGATCGGGTTCGGCGAAATGCAATGAAAGCGCCTGTTGATCCGCGCCCAGTATGTTTATCGCGAAATACTCAGCATCGAGGAAGACCTGAAGTGAATTCGAGACCTTTGCGATGTTCCACAACACCAGCGGCGGTTCCAGGGACACCGAGCTGAAGCTGTTCGCCGTGATCCCACACGGCCCAGCCACACCATGGCAAGTCACCACGGTCACACCGGTGGCAAATTTGCCAAGGCACTGACGAAAGTCGTTTGTTGACATCTGAATCCTATTAGTTCATATATGAATAATTAATGTATTAACAATATTTCTCAGCGATGCCAATCAACCAGTTCAGCCGTTCTTTGCCAATGATGCTATATCGCACGCTTGATACGGTTATGCCTAGATTCCGTAAGATTTTCAACGATTTCGGCATAACCGAGCAGCAGGGGCGCGTACTCCGGGTGCTGTGGGAGCAGGAACAGGTCACGTTCAAGGTGTTGTCGGAGCTGACGCTGATTCCTGCCCCGAGCCTTGTTGGCATCGTCGACAGGTTGCAAAGCTCTGGCCTGGTTGTCCGACGCAGATCTGAAACTGACCGACGCAAAGTGTATGTGTCAGCAACGCCAAAAGGCGTCGAGTTCGAGACCGAGATCATGCCGCGGGTGGCCTCGGAGTACGTCGCGTTGAAGCAGTTGGTTGATGCGGAAACCTGGGAGCAGGTCCTTAGCGGGTTGGAGCGCATCAATGCTCGTCTCAACCTGAGGTAGTATCGTCGCAACGGTATGGGGTTGCAGGACACATCGATGACTCGTTCGGCATTTGTGGCCTTACTCGGCTTGATCGCACTCGGATTAGCACAAAATTTCGCGCACGCGCATGGCGGCGTCGTTGAAGAAGAAGACCTGTGTGTCATAAAGGTCAACTACCTGCGCGGGCACTTCAAGATTTATCAACCACTCATTGATGGTCACGAGGAATACTGTGAAGACCTGCCCAACGCGACCGAAACAGTCTTCGTCATGGAATACCTGCATGAGAGTCTCGGCGCGGCGGCAGTGGATTTTCGGGTCATTCACGACGTTACTGGCAAAGGCCGGTTCGCGAGGTGGGAGGATGTTGCCGAGATCGCGGATCTGGATGCTGCGACTGTTTTCTACCATGAACCGACAGTTGATCCTGATTTACTTACCGTCATTCATGAATTCACCGGGGAGGGCGATTACATCGGCATTGTCACAGCGAACGTTGACGGTGAGGAGAAAATCTACAGAGCCGTATTCCCGTTCGAGGTCGGATACACGGGAGTGGGTTACTGGCCGTTGTTCATCGTGCTTCTTGTGGCCATCCAGGTTCAGTACTTCGTCATGAGTGGGCGCTTCAGACGCTGGCGTGAACGCCGCCTCGCAACTGCGGCCAGTATCGCGTTACTGATGCTCGTGTTACTTGCGCCAAACGTGTGGGCTGAACAGAACGAGTGGCTCTCGGAGAGAGGGGTTTACACAGTCAGCTTCGAAAGCTCACTGGACCCTATCGAGGTCAATCAGATGCACAGCTGGGTACTTCAAATAATGACCGAAGGTGATCCTGTTCTGAACGCAGAGCTGGTGATTGTCGGCGGCATGCCGGAGCACGACCACGGTCTGGCAACTGTACCTCGAGTAACAGAGGAACTGGGCGACGGAAAATACCTGCTTGACGGTCTGCGCTTTCACATGAACGGTTATTGGGAAATATCGATCGAGATCAAAGCCGATGGAAAAACTGACACCGTGGTCGTTGCCCTGACTCTGTGACTTCTCCCGAAACAAAAACCGGCGCCGCCATCTACTGGCTGGCAGCCACCGCTACAGTCATCGCAATTGCAGTTTGGCTGCACTTTCGATCCGTCGAGCCGGAGCCGTGGAGCGAAGCCGAAGTGGCAATCCTGCATTCGCTTTGGATTGGCAACCTGCCAGCGCCGCCTGCAGATGCGACGAATTCTGTCGCCGATGATCTGCGCGCAGCCAACTTCGGTCATCTCCTGTTCTTTGATCCACGGCTGAGCGGCACGGGTGGAGTTTCGTGTTCAACCTGTCACCAACCAGAACGACACTTCACCGACGGACTGCCAAAGGGCCAGGCGATAGGTATGTCGAAACGCAATACGCCCAGCATCGTCGGCGCGGCCTATAGCCCATGGCTCTATTGGGACGGGCGCAGGGACAGCCTTTGGTCGCAGGCTCTCTCGCCACTCGAGGATCCGGCGGAGCATGGCGGTCGTCGTGAGCAATACCTCGAGTTCATTGCTGCAGATCCAGAATATCGTGAGATGTATGTCTCGTTGTTTGGTGAAATCCCCGATCTGTCGAATGAGGACGCCGTTAATGCAGCATTCGCAAATGTCGGCAAGGTTATTGCAGCGTACGAGCGGTTGCTTATTCCAGGGCGGTCGCGCTTCGATGCGTACGTCGAAGCAGTAATCGCCGGCGATCACAGACTGCAGAGCGAGACATTCTCGATCGAAGAGATTTCGGGCCTGCGATTATTTATTGGCCCGGCCGCTTGTACCCAATGTCATAACGGACCGTCATTCACGAATCACGAGTTCCACAATACGGGCGTCATTTCGTTTCCGGGCGAGATTCCCGACAGGGGACGCGTCGCTGGTGTGCGCCAGGTACTCGCAGATCCTTTCAATTGCGATGGTCCTTTTAGCGATGATGTCGATCACGATTGTGCCGAATTGGCGTTTACCCGAACCGGGCCTGAGCTTATTGGTACTTTTCGCACACCGTCGCTGCGCAATCTCGAGAACACCGGGCCGTTTATGCACAAGGGCCAGATCGAAACACTCGGAGAGGTTTTGCAACACTACAATGAGGCACCGCTTGCCATGATCGGGCACAACGAGGCGAAACCGTTAGGACTCAGTGACCGTGAACTCCGGCAGCTCGAGGCATTCCTCAGAACACTGGCTGCGCCGCTCGCGACGGCGGACAAATGGCTCCGCGCGCCCGTTGTCGACAGAGGGTTCCAGGGGATATAGCTGCGCCTATTGCGTTTATCCTGGTCAACCGCGTCCTGTCTCGCTGGTAACAGCCGGACTATGCACACTTGGCCTGGCTGCCGCCATCGTGATCTATCGGCGCCACGTCAGTCAGGCAGGATAAGGCCAGCTTTTCGCCGAGGAACTGACGAAACCTTGGCAGGGTTCTTCGATCGATCACATTAATGCCCGGCAAATCTGAGAGCTTCCGCACAAGAGCAACCGCTGCCGAGGTATTGGTGGCAGGTCCTGTTATCAGGTCCGGTCGGACGCCAAATGCCTTTTCTACGCCAACGGCCGCGAAAGGATCGGATGACGCGAGGATGACGCAGGCAATGTTGTCGCCGAGTTCATCCATCGCGGCCGCGACGTTATACGGTTCGAGAGGCGATGCTCCGGCCTCTACGACCACGAAATCAGGATGCGACTTCTCGATGTGGCAAAGAAGCGGACGAATCGCCGTGCGAAATTTCGTCTCCCTTACGAAAGTTGTCGGTAAACCGGCGTCGACAAAGTCATAAATCTCGCTCGCGCCGGCTCTCTTGAAACTTGCGATATCCCGGTAACGGCCGGCCCCGGTAAGCTTCGTTCCGAATACAGTCAAACCTGCTGACGACAAAATCTCACAGGCACGTCGGCCAGTTATTGTCTTGCCCGCCGACATCGACGTTCCAATTATCATAATCGTCGGTACCGAGTAGCCGGTGTCTTTCGATTGAATCGCAAAGCTCCTCATCGTGATTTTCTTGCCGTTTCTTACGATGTGACCTCTGTATTTCAGTGACATAGGCTCCGGCAGCAGTGTGGCGTAAGAGGTAAACGAACCAAGAAGGCCAGCGCTCGTGAGCGCGTGCATCTCACCTTTGTTCACATCGAGGTAACTGCCGACGCCTTCGAGTGTTGCGGCCCGATGTCCGAACGCGCCAATTACCTGATCTCCTGGATGCACCTGAACCATTTCGCCGTCACATGCCTCCACGGCGTACAGTCTGGAGCGCGTTCCGTATACCTCTGCGATCACATAGTCGCCCGTCGCCCATTCGGTCTTATCGAGCGCACGCATGTCGTACGGGTTCGTGTCAAAATCTGCAATGCGCGCTATCGACGCGATCAACGTCTGTGTCATGCCATCTCCTTTAAAGATCCGTCGTCAACCGCCGGGGAAAGCAACAACATCGTCAGTAGTGCGGCTCGTTCGAGAGTCTTGTCTATGTAGAGAAACTCGCGCCTTGCGTGTGCGCCATGGCCGACAGGGCCTAGCCCATCGAGGGTCGCGGTAAACTGGCTCGTCGTGTTGCCGTCTGAACCACCACCGACCCTGGCCTGGCCAAGCTCGAGTCCGAGTTGTTGTCCGATGTGTTTTGCGTGATTCCACAATGCTCGATTGCGGGGTGTTGATTCCATCGATGGTCTGCCGATAGCGCCCTCGACACGTAAGCGTACGCCGGGTACCTCGGGCGTCATGCCGTGAATCCGCTTTTCGATCTTTTCTCCATCAGAAATAGTTGGCACCCGCACATCAATGACAGCCGTGCTATGTGGTGCAATTACGTTCGGCTGTATTCCACCGTCAACGGTACCGACGTTAATTGTGATTCCTTTATCGGCATCGTTCATCGCGAAGAGCTTTTGAATCACGTGCGACAGCTCGAGTATCGCGCTGGCGCCTGATTCCGGGTCCAGTCCGGCGTGTGCGGCTTTGCCATACACCGTGATAGTGAAACGACCGATTCCCTTGCGCTCGGTCTTTATGTCGCCTTCCTCACCCAGGGCTGGTTCGAGTACAAAGGCGCGATTTGCCCGCCGTGCCAGCATTCGGATGTAGCGGGTTGACGTTCGACTGCCGATTTCCTCATCGGAGTTGACGAAAATAACAGGTGGAATTGTCGGCTGGAGATCGAGGTCGCGCATGGTCTTGAGGGCGAGTATCAATTGCACAAGGCCACCCTTCATGTCGAACACGCCCGGCCCACGAATGATGTTGCCATCTACGGTGAATGGGCGTTCGATGACCGTACCCACGGGCCATACGGTGTCATAGTGACCTACTACCAACTGAATCGGCGTTTTCCGATCGCGCTTGGCGGGCCGCGCATAGACGTGCCTCGGTCCATCCGGGAGTCCGGCCTCATGTACGAAGTATTCCAGCTCAATGAGCGCCGACATGAAGACATGTCGCGAGGTCTCGTGAACTGCCGGTTCGGCCGACGGCGACTCCGCTACCACGAGGTCTCTGAGCAAATCGATCAGCAGCGCCTGCTGGTCTCGAGCGTGATTCAGGATTTGATCAGCTAGCCCAGTGGTCATGCGGTGTCACTTCCTCATGTGGGCCGGAAACGGGAAGGCATTGGACCGCTCGATCGTGGCGAAGCGCCCCGGTGCCAGGTAAGCCAACAAGGGCGAGTCGTGCACGAGTTCCTGATCATCGAGTTCACTCGACCGCAGGTATTCCTGTTCTGCGTAGGCGGCGACGATTTCCCCGGTGATCAGACAATTTGGCCCGAAGCCATCAACAGTCTTGAAGTGACGGCATTCGAAATAGAGGTATGCCTCTTCGATCAGTTGTCCGGCGATAGCTTGTGCCGGAAAGGTCGTAAAGTAGTCAAGCACCGGCTTGTGGCCTTGCAGCCGAGGTGAGGCAGCGAGACTCGAATACAGAACCTGGGACGGCTTCGGATAGCTGACGGTGAATTCGCCACTACGCTGGATATTGTTGCAGGTCGAATGAGTAGGTGAGCAGACAAAGCCGAAGTAGTTTTGCCAGCCCATCGGCGTAACCATGTGTTTCGGTGCGAAGTCCGGGGAGCCATCCGGGTCAGTTGTGCCGATCAATACGAGTGGTGCGACTGTAAAGAACCGCTCCCAAACCGGCCTGTTTGTATCGATGTCAACGAGACGGTTTTTTCCTGCTGCTGTGGACACCGCAACACCTCCTCAGCGAAGATCCATCTCCAAGCTACGCCGTCATTTCAGACCTGAGAATAAGTAGTTGCCGCGCCGCTTCAGGGCACGTATTGGGAGATTACTGCGTCGGTACGGGAGGCGGACCATCGGGCAAATAGGCGCGATATTCGAAGCCCGAAGTCGCTTCTTCGAATTCCGCCTGGATGGCTTCGATTGTCTCCGCCGACGTGAACAGATCAACCATAGTCATACCGAACACTTTGGCAGCGTAGTGCATGCCTTTGTGGCCAATTGACATACCGCTGGATGCGACGACGCCCCAGGAGTGCCATGGAATGTCGGTTGGCGCCGTGACGACGTTGAAGTCGATCGTCGGGACAATCCAGCTAACATCGGCAACATCGGTTGAGCCACCCTTGACTTCTGTAGCCTCTAAATCCAGGTCCTGCACCGAACCGTCAATGCCGGCCGCCAATATTCCCATGGCTTCCTGCAGTTCACGGGCGAATGTCGTTTCGGCGTCGCTGTATTGGATTGGACCCAGCCTGCGCATGTTGGCGTGAACGACTTTAGCTGCTTCCTTGTTGTTTATGGCGTTGTACGTCCCCGCAATCAAGCGGACACTCGCCTCAACATTGGCAGCCATAGCTGCGCCTTCCGCCATGGTCTTCATCCGCTCGAAAAGATGAATGACATTCTCGATCTCGCTGTCACGAATCCAAACGGCTGCGCTCGCTGTCGCCGGTACGACATTGGGTGCACCACCGCCGTCGATGTAGGAATAGTGGATGCGGACGCTGGGTTGAACGTGTTCGCGCAACAGGTTGAGTGAATGCGTAAACAACTCGAGGCCGTCCAGGGCGCTGCGGCCGTTCCACGGGTCAAACGCTGCATGTGATGCCGTGCCCGCAAATTCGACACTGGTTTCTACCATTGCCTGACCGCCCGTAATGTCGACTTTCGTCTCGTCGCCCGGATGCCACGCAAGTGCGACGTCAAGATCGTCGAAGAGACCGTCTCGGGCCATGTAGGTTTTGCCGCCAATCGATTCTTCGGCCGGAGTGCCGTAGTAGCGCAAAGTGCCTTGCAGTTTCCCGTCGTCGATCAATTGCTTGATCGCAGTTGCTGCACCGAGGCTCGCAACGCCGTAGAGGTTATGACCACATCCCTGGCCTGGTGCATCCGCGATCAGAGTATTGCGCTGCGGTTCGGCCGCCTGCGACAGGCGCGGTAGCGCATCGTACTCTCCCATGATGCCAATGATCGGTCGGCCCTCACCGTAGCTCGCAATGAACGCTGTCGGCATTCCCGCGATTCCGCGCTCAACCCGGAAGCCCTGTTCTTCCGCATAGTTGGCGAGCAGCTCCGCTGATCTGCTTTCATTGAGCGCCGTCTCGGCGAACGACCAGATAGCGTCGCTGGCCTGAACGAGCGGCTCATACTGTTCATCGATTGATGCAAGAACCGTGGTTTTTAGTTCGTCGGTATCCGCTACTTGCGCGAGTAGCGTGCTCGTAGGCAGAATTAGGAAAGCGGCCAGGCAAAAGAACTTTCGCATGTTAATAAGATATCCCTTCAATACAGTGGAACGTAAATGGTGAGCGAAATAATACGCAAAGATACGCGCTCAATCGACGAATTAATAACGAGTCAAAAGCCCGGCTACGCGCTGGATCAGCGTTTTTACACAGACCCTGATGTTTATGATCTCGAGATCGAACGTATTGTTTCGCGCAACTGGATACTGGCCGGACACCAGTCTGAGTTGCCCGAACCCGGCGATTTCAAAGTTCTAAATGTCGCCAATGAGTCTGCAATTATTGTTCGCGGCAGTGATGGCAACTTAAAAGCATTTGCGAATGTCTGTCGCCACCGCGGCTCACTTGTATGCCTCGAGAACGAGGGGCATGCGAAGAAGTTCTCGTGTCCATATCACGGCTGGATGTATGACATCGATGGCAACCTGACTGCGGCGCGTAATATGCCGAGCGACTTCGATAAATCAGGATACGGTCTCAGTAAAGTATCTCTCGAGGTCATCCATGGCCTCGTATTTATCTGCTTTTCTGACGATCCGCCAGGTGTTGAAGATGCCAGGCGTGACCTCGCTGAACCAATGGCGATGTTCGATTTCGAAAATCTCAAAGTTGCGGCTCACAAGTCTTACGACATCGATGCGAACTGGAAGCTGTCAATCGAGAATTATCAGGAGTGTTATCACTGCGCGACGGCACACCCCGAGTATGCGCAAATGCACACGCTCATGTTAGATCGCAATAAGCGTGAGCGCGTGCAGGGCCATATGCTCGACAAGATGGAGGCCTGCGGCATCAGGGATCTGTACTGTGACCACTCGGATACAGACGCGCCGCCGGGCCAGCTTGGCTATGCATACAGCCGCACGGCTTTGTTTGAGGGTTATCTGACGGGCAGCAAAGAAGGTAAGCCTGTTGCTCCGCTGCTCGGTGAGTTCAAGGGCTATGACGGCGGCGCATCGGACTTCGCATTCGGCGCTTTCTCGTTTTTGCTCGCCTATAGCGACCACGTCGTTGCTTACGTGTTTACGCCTGTCGACATGAATAGCAGCAAGTGTGATATCTACTGGCTTGTGCGCAGTGATGCGAAAGAGGGTAAGGACTACGATGTCGACGAGTTGACGTGGCTCTGGGATATTACGACCGAGGCTGACAAGACCATCATCGTCAACAACTCAAAAGGCGTACATTCGCGCTACTACAAGCCCGGACCATTTTCGGGGATGGAGCGCCTCGAGCGGCGCTATGTCGAATGGATCCTGCAGGAGCTGGCTCGGCCCTGAAGGGCCTCCTACATGCTTCTCCTCTGCCCCGATTTGAACACCCAT
>Ga0070723_10000145_pt1 | contig 18940 bp, 16 predicted proteins | sample tdAd002_FD_67277 | JGI IMG/M metagenome (GOLD analysis project Ga0070723, IMG submission 67277) | Marine sediment microbial communities from the Atlantic coast under amendment with organic carbon and nitrate - tdAd00.2 | ecosystem: Environmental > Aquatic > Marine > Coastal > Sediment | place...
TCCAATCCGCCTGACAGGAAGATACCGACGGGCACATCGGCCACGAGCTGATGGTGAACGGCGCTTTGCAGTAATTCATCAAGCGTGCGCGCCGCCGACGTGTCGTCAAAGTACTCGTCACGATCGATATCGCTTGCAGCCCAGTAACGCTGTAACGCCACACGACCATTGCAGTAAGCAAGCAAATGTCCGGGCGGAAGCTCACAGACGCCCTCTATTCCTGTGGCAGCACCAGGAACATATTCCATCATCAGGTACAGGCGCAGTGCGTGGATGTCCGGCGTCACGTTCCCGAGTGCCGGGTGCCGGCGTAAGGATTTGATTTCAGAGGAAAAAATCAGATCGCCATCGATCTCCGCATAAAACAGAGGTTTCTGGCCAAATCGATCTCGCGCCAGGTAAAGCGTGTCGTTGCTTGCCTGGTACCAGGCGAATGCGAACATGCCGTCAATCATCGACAGCGTTTTTTCGACGCCGTGTAGTTCGAGTAACCAGAAAAGTGTCTCTGTGTCGCAGTGGTCTCTGAGCTCTGCTCCGGCAGCCTGAAGCTCCGCGTCGAACGCGCGATAGTTGTATATCTCCCCGTTGTAGATAAGCGTGTTGCCGGTTTTTTCGCTTACGCGCGGCTGCTGCCCACCCGCCGGCTCCATGATTGTGAGCCGCTTGTGCCCGAGCGCGAGCTTGTCGAGCACCTCGATGCCCTGCTCGTCCGGCCCGCGGTGTGCAATCGTCCGCAACATGTCAGTGACGATCGCATGAGGGTCGCACGACGAATCCCTAGCTAAAGTGAAACCAGCTATGCCACACATCGGTCAGTCCGCTATTTCCGGCTTGTTGCCGATCACTGTCCACGACATCTCATTTACCCAATGCGCTCGCACGTTTTCGAGCCCGGCGCTTTCGAGCAACTCAATGGCCTCCTGTTTCCGGTAGTACTTCGCGATTCTCGGAATCATGTGGTCATATACGATCGCGCGCAGATGGCGAAATGAAAACGTCTTGATCAGTCGCATGTACTCGGTTCTGCCGATGCCCAGTCTCAACATGAGCCACAACAACGCCGTGGCCGGCAGTGACATTGCATACACGAACGACAGTGGCATTTTGCTGAACAGGAAACGTCGCAGCGGATCGAAAAAGCGCACGAGCCACTCATTGTTTTCGTAACCATACAGCCAGACGAGCACGACACCGCCGGGGCGTACGGCCTGCCGCATCTGCCGAACTCCAGCGGGTTGATCGTCGAGGTGGTGAATGACACCGATACTGAACGCAACATCGAAACTGTCGGATTCTCCAATGTCATACGCACTTCTGTTTTCGACGGTCGCGTTTTCGTAAACCGCGAGATTCGTTCGTGCAGCATCCAGCGTGCGCTCGTCGATATCGATACTCAGACAGGAAGCAGCACCGTAAGTCAGAGGCCACCAGGAATTACGGCCTATGCCGCAGCCAACATCGAGAAAACGTTTGCCGGTCCAGTCCGACTTTTCCATGCCGCTGGTCCAACGCAAGAACTGTGTTTCGTGCACTGGAAGAATTTCGCTGAAAATATTCCACGAATGCCCGAAGCGTTCCGGGGAACCCAGGGTTTCCTGTGCTTTCGGATCCATGCAGGACTACTGCAGGCTTGTTGATGGTGTGAGTGAAATAACGAACAGGCCGGCCGCGATCAGCCCGATACCAACCCAGCGTTGCAATCCGATCGGTTCGTTAAGAATAACGTTGGCAGCGATTATCACGAGCACGAACTGCAGTGCAAATATCGACTGCGCGAGATTCAACGCCATGCGTTTCAATACCATCATGTAGAAAATCATCGCGAGGCAAAATGACAACGCGCCAAGCAAAGTCTGCAAATTCAGTAAGTTAAGCGGCCACATCTCGCTGACACCGCGGTGTTGTACGCCGGTCTTCAACAGAAGATTGCCGACCACTGTGCAGGTCATCGCCGCAAGGACGAGAATGCCATTTACTAGCAGATTACTGTTCATGAGATTCTCTCACCATTGGTTTTCGAGCGGTGCCGACGACTTGCAGTCCCGCCTTGCCAAGCCAGGACCGACGCGTGCACCAGTCATCGAATCGTGCGAAACCACGCGTTATCGGACGAATACCGGGAATAAAGCGAAATAAGCGGTTCACGAATAGCACGTCGCTATTCATAAACAAGCAGAAACCGAAAAACCCACACGTGCGCCAGCTCGTTTCCCCGAATCCGGCTTTCTCCAGGACGGGTACCGTTTCGACATACCTCAAAGGCCGTTCTGTTTCGTGGTCGAGCATGGGCGACAGGCGGTAGACAATCGCGCGAAGAAATCTCCACAGCCAGAAGTCACTAACCGGCTCGCGGAAAATAAAGATGCCGCCCGGTTTCAATACGCGACTCACCTGTTGAAACAGCGCGTTGCGATCAGGCACGTGATGGATGCCGCCGAGCATGACGACGGTATCGAACGCATCGGCAGCAAGTGGCAACAAGGTGGCATCGCCCTGAACGAAACTCAGTTGCGAGGTTTGAAACGACTGTTGCGCTTTCGTCAACATCGATGACGAGACATCAACACCGACGCCACTCTCAATGGACTGCTCAAACAACGCAAACGCCTCGCCCGTTCCGCAACATAGCTCCGTGCAAATTCCGAGTCCCTCATCACCAACCACCTCGCGTAACACGCGGTCAAGATAGTCCATGTATTCCTGCGTGTGGGGATACTGCAGGTTCGCTGCATAGGCTTCGGCAATGTCGTCATAGTGTTCTTGTTGTATTGCGGCTTCCGCGGAACAGAATTCCTTGGCGAACAACGGAATACCGTTGTCTGCAATTTCATATTTGTAGGTTCCCGATTCGCTGACAAGAAATTGTCCGTCAACGACGAGTCGTTGGCCCGACTGCGGGCAACGCAGCAACGGCAAAATGCGATCAATGACAGGGGGCTGAGTCTGGACGGTCACACATCACTACAATAGCCGAAAATCGCTGCCATCATAATTTTAAGCCCGGGCAATGTACACCTGCTGTGTTTTCCGGGCCGTTTTCGCAGGCGGCGCTGTGCACATTGATAGACTTTTGATCGCCCGCTGGGGCGGGCTCCTACAGCCGGGCTCCTACAGCTCGTCGCGCAGGAATGCGCCGCGCTTCAGAAACGCGGCTGCCTGATCGACCACATCATTCGACACCAGCATGCTCTTGTGGCTCACATTCATACAGATGTGATCGCGGGCCCCTTCGAGTCGTGTTTCAGATACCGCGACAGAGCCATCGTTTTCGCCGTCGAAGCTCGTAACCAGACGGCCGAAGCCATATGGGGATGTGCCTGCGATGACGCCAACTTCACGTCGTTCGCAAACATGTGACGCCCATTTGTTTGCCGCCTCATGTACGACACCTTGCGGCAAAGAGTGTCCGAGAAACGGTTCGGCCCAATCCTGCGTGGTCAGGAATTCCGCAGCTCGCGATCCTGTCAGGGGAGACCCAATGCACACAATTCGACCTGGCACCGCGTCTGCGTCGTTCGCCAGCAAACGCAAGGCTATGACGCCGCCCAGGCTGTGTCCAATGATGTGTGTGCCGTCGATGCCCTGATCGTCAATGAACCGGGACAGCGACGCCGCATTATCATCAAGCGTTCCGCGCACTGATGGATAATTGAACAGCAGTACATTGTGGCCATACTCTTTTTCGAGTCGGCGTTTGATCAGATACATGCTGACGCCGTGTGACCAGATGCCGTGAATACAAATGACTGTGTTAATCGAGTTCATTTGTCACGCTGCCCAGCGGCGCCCCTACTCGGCTCGTGGCGTCCGCAAGCGTATGCCGGCTTCTTTGAGTTGCTCTGCAGAGACTTCACCCGGAGCATTCGTCAGCGGACAATGTGCCGACTGCGTTTTCGGGAACGCGATGACATCGCGAATGCTCTCTGCACCCGCCATCAGCATGACGATGCGGTCGAGGCCGAAGGCAATGCCACCGTGTGGCGGGCAACCGTACTCGAGTGCACGAAGCAGGAAACCGAATTTTTCTTCAGCCTCCTCCTCGCCAATTGAGAGAAGATCAAAAACGGCAGATTGGATAGCTTGATCGTGAATACGAATCGAGCCGCCGCCAATCTCCGAACCATTTAGAACGATGTCGTAAGCGCGTGACAGTGCGTTGCCCGGATCGGCCCGTAATGCATCAGCATCGTTGACCGCAGGTGCCGTAAACGGGTGGTGCAACGCGGTCCAGCGTTTGCCTTGCGCATCCTTTTCAAACATTGGAAAGTCGACAACCCACAGCGGTGACCAACCTTCGGCAATGAGACCGCGGTCTTCACCGAGTTTTACTCGCAAGGCGCCAAGTGCGTCGTTCACAACGCGTGCTTTGTCAGCGCCGAAGAAAATCAGGTCGCCGGTTTTGGCGCCGGTACGCTCCAGGATGCCTTTGACCGCATTATCCGGCAGAAATTTCATGATCGGCGACTGCAGACCGTCCCGCCCTGCGTCGACATCGTTAACCTTGATGTACGCGAGTCCCCGCGCGCCGAAGCGCCCCACGTAGGCAGTGTAGTCATCGATTTCCTTGCGCGTCAGCCCATTTCCGGACGGCAGGCAAAGTGCAGCAACGCGGCCTTCAGGATCTGCCGCCGGTCCGGCAAATACCTTGAATTCAACCGAATCCATCAAGTCTGAAACTTCAATCAGCTCCAGGTCTATGCGCAAATCCGGTTTGTCCGAACCATAACGCTGCATCGCCTCGGCATAACTCATGCGCGGAAACGGTGACGGCAGATCGACATCGAGTACTGCCTTGAATATATGCCGCACGAGACCTTCCATCTCACCGGTCACATCTGCTTCATCCACAAAACTCATTTCAACATCGAGCTGCGTGAATTCGGGTTGCCGATCGGCGCGCAGGTCCTCGTCACGAAAGCATCGTACGATCTGATAATAGCGATCGAGACCCGACATCATCAGCAACTGTTTGAAGATCTGCGGCGATTGCGGCAGTGCAAAGAACTTGCCCGGAAATGTGCGGCTTGGAACAACGTAATCGCGCGCACCTTCAGGTGTCGCACGAGTCAGCATCGGAGTCTCGACATCGACGAAACCATCACGATCGAGGAACTCGCGCATGGCCATCGTCACTTTGTGTCTCAGACGCAGATTGTCCAGCATGCCCGCGCGACGCAGATCGAGATAACGATACTTGAGACGCAATTCTTCGTTAGCATGTTCGTCGTGATGAAACGGCGGCGTTTCGGAGCGGTTCAGCACCACCAATTCATGTGCGAGCACCTCGACCTGCCCGGTTTTCATATTCGGGTTGATCGTGCCTTCCGGACGTTCGCGAACCAGCCCCTTGACGGCCAGCACGAATTCGCCGCGGATGCGCTCGGCCTCGGCAAATATCTCGGGTCGATCCGGATCAAACACGACCTGCAACAGCCCGTCGCGGTCGCGCAGATCAATGAAGATGACGCCGCCGTGATCACGGCGCCTGTGCACCCAACCACAGACCTCGACGTCTTGTCCGATCAGTGTCTCGTTAACTTGTCCGCAATAGTGACTACGCATCGATTATCCGGCTCTGGGCCCTGAAAAATGAGGCGGAATGGTACGGCCTGTAACATCAATATACAACTGTAGGAGGCCCTTTAGGGCCGAATGGTTCGGGCCTGAAGGCCCTCCTACATACTCCGCGCGCAGCTACTTCTCCGGCGTCTTGAACGGAAGTTCCGCGGTCTGGTGCTTTGTCCAGGTCGGGACAACGACACCCAGCGACATGATCAACTTCACAGCCTCATCAACTTCCATGTCCAGTTCAATGGTGTCTTTTTTCGGAATGATAATTATGAATCCCGAAGTCGGGTTCGGCGTGGTGGGCACGAAGCAGCAAACGACATCTTCCCCTGTGCGGCCCTGAATTTCACCAACATCGGTTGCTGTCTGAAACGTCAGCGTGTAAACGCCTTTGCGCGGATACTCGACGAGCAGTACTTTCTTGAATGCATTGCCCGAATCGGAAAATACGATCTCTGCAAAATTCTTCGCCGCCCCATAGATCGAACGCGCCACCGGAATCCGATCCATCAACGATTCCCAGCCGCCCATAAATGTGCGGCCGACGATATTCGCGGTAAGCACTCCCGTAAGCAACAATAAAATGATCGTCAGGATGACGCCGAGCCCGGGGATGCCGACGCCCAACCATTCTTCCGGGTGATATTGCCTTGGAACCAGCACCAGGGACTTGTCCATCATCGTAATCAGGAATCGCACGATGACGATCGTGACACCGAGAGGCAGCCAGACCAGGATTCCGGCAACGAGATAGCGACGTAAACGTTTCATCATGGTGGTATCAGACCTTGCTTTTTTTCTTGTCAGATGACGGTTTCGGTTTGCCGCCGCTCTTATCGCCTGCCGGTTTGTCTTTCGCTTTCGACGGTTCCTTGTCGCCATGCAGGTTGCGTTGATTGTCTTTTTTGAAATCAGTCTCGTACCAGCCCTGCCCTTTGAGACGGAACCGCGGTGCAGACAGGAGCCGTTTCAGCGCAGGCTCTCCGCACACCGGGCAATCCACGAGAGGCGCTTCTGCAATTTTCTGCAGCGCGTCCAGCGTGTGGTCACATGTTTTGCAGGCATACTCGTAAATCGGCACGCAATGAACTCCTGAAACGTCGGCGCATTATATGCAATCGCGGCTGAAGCCGCTCCCACAATACCGGGCAATTCCCCGTGGGAGCGGCTTCAGCCGCGACAGATCACGCTGCATTTTTGAAATCGAGGTGGCCGTCTTCGACCCCGACCTCAATAACATCGCCAGGCTGGAACTTGCCCTGAAGAATCTCCTGAGCCAACGGGTTCTCGACCTGCTGCTGGATTGCCCGCCTGAGCGGACGTGCCCCGTAAACCGGGTCGAAGCCGGCTTCAGCAAGCCTGTCTCGTGCAGCCTCCGAGAGATGAATGCGCATATCGCGATCGGCCAGGCGATCATGCAGGTATCCCAGTTGAATATCGACAATGAGCCGGATGTGCTCACGACTTAGTGGATGGAAAACAACGACGTCGTCAACCCGATTAATAAACTCGGGGCGAAAATGAGTGCCCACAACGTCCATTACGGCCGATTTCATCTCTTCGTATTTTTCCTCGCCGGCCATCTCCTGGATCATTTGTGACCCGAGGTTCGACGTCATAACAATAACTGCATTGCGAAAATCCACGGTGCGCCCCTGGCCATCAGTGAGGCGGCCGTCGTCGAGCACCTGTAGCAATACATTGAATACATCAGGATGCGCCTTCTCGACTTCATCAAGGAGTATCACTGAGTAGGGCCGACGCCGTACGGCCTCGGTCAGGTATCCGCCTTCTTCATAGCCAACGTAGCCTGGCGGCGCGCCGATCAGTCGGGCCACTGAGTGCTTTTCCATGAACTCTGACATGTCCAGACGAACCATCGCGTCGTCTGTGTCGAACATGAAATTGGCAAGCGCCTTGGTCAGTTCGGTCTTGCCGACGCCGGTCGGCCCGAGAAACAGGAACGACCCAATCGGCCGGCGCGGATCGGAGAGACCGGCACGCGAACGGCGTATCGCATTGGCGACTGCAATGACGGCTTCTTCCTGACCGACAACGCGCTGCTGCACGACCGACTCCATCTGCAGTAATTTTTCCTTCTCACCTTCGAGCATCTTGGATACCGGGATACCTGTCCACTTCGAGACGATTTCGGCAACCTCTTCCTCGGTGACGTTGTTGCGCAACAGAGTCATCTCCTTGCCTTCAACCTGTAAGGCGTCCTCAAGCTGCTTCTCGAGCTCCGGAATTCGGCCGTACTGCAGCTCTGACATGCGTGCGAGATCGCTGGCTCGGTTCGCGGTCTCATATTCGAGGCGCGCGCGTTCGAGCTCTTCTTTGATGTGCGTCGTGCCCTGCATTGCTGCTTTTTCTGACTTCCACACTTCATCCAGATCCGCGAACTCCTTCTCCAGATCACTGAGTTGCGCCTCGAGATCCTCGAGTCGTTTACGCGATGCTTCGTCGGATTCCTTATTTAAAGCTTCGCGTTCAATCTTGAGCTGAATGATGCGGCGTTCGAGGCGATCCATCTCTTCGGGCTTCGAATCTATTTCGATTCGAATGCGCGACGCCGCCTCGTCGATTAAATCAATTGCCTTATCCGGCAACTGCCGATCGCTGATGTAGCGATGCGACAACGTAGCCGCCGCAACGATCGCCGGATCGGTAATCTCTACACCATGGTGAACCTCGTAACGTTCTTTTAGACCACGCAGTATCGCGATCGTGTCTTCGACCGTCGGCTCTTCAATCAACACCTTCTGGAAGCGCCGCTCCAGCGCCGCGTCTTTCTCCAGATGCTTGCGATATTCGTCAAGAGTCGTTGCTCCGACACAGTGCAGCTCGCCACGTGCGAGCGCTGGTTTGAGCATGTTGCCGGCGTCCATCGCGCCTTCAGCTTTGCCCGCACCGACCATCGTGTGTAATTCGTCAATAAACAGAATGATCTGACCTTCTTGCTTGGCAAGGTCGCTTAATACTGCTTTGAGGCGCTCTTCAAACTCTCCGCGGAATTTGGCGCCCGCAATCAGCGAGCCCATATCCAGTGACAGGATGCGCTTGCCACGCAGACCCTCTGGCACTTCGTTATTCACAATACGCTGCGCAAGGCCTTCGATGATCGCGGTCTTGCCCACACCTGGCTCACCCATGAGGACCGGATTGTTCTTGGTGCGGCGTTGCAGGATCTGGATGGTGCGGCGAATCTCGTCATCCCGACCTACGATCGGGTCGAGCTTTCCTTGCTCCGCACGCTCAGTCAGATCAATGGTGTACTTCTCCAGTGCCTGACGCGTGTCTTCCGCGTTCGGGTCATTCACCTGCTGCCCGCCACGCAAGTCGTCAATCGATTTTTCGATCGCTCCGCGCACCGCGCCTGCCTGCTCCATGATCGACAGCAATGGCGAACTGTCGTCCATTGCAGCCAGCAGGAAAAGCTCACTCGAAATATATTGGTCGTCGCGTTTCTGCGCGAGCTTATCGGTGAGATTAAAGAGCTTGCTCAGCGCGTTGCCAACGTGCACGTCGCCGCCTGAGCCCTCAACCTTGGGCAGCCGATCCACTGCATCCCCGAGCTGCGAGCGCAACAGATTCACGTTGACGCCCGATTTCGTCAGTAAACCGCGAACAGTCCCGCCCTGCTGATCCAGCAGAGCGACCATGACATGTGCCGGCTCGATAAACTGATGATCCTGGCCGACAGCTAGCGACTGCGCATCGGCGAGCGCCATCTGAAACTTACTGGTCAGTTTGTCCAATCGCATTGCAAAACCCCGTGCCGGTCCCCCGGCGTCAGAAACTGATCCAGAAATAGGCGCAGGGCAGTGTTTTTCAAGCCCTGTAGATGAAGCTCAGCATCCGGCCGGTCTCGCCGTCCCGGCGGTAGGAGTAAAACCGCGCCTTGTCCGCGTGAGTGCACAGGCCGCCTCCAAACGTTTTTCGCACGCCAACACTGTCGAAGCGCTGCGCTGCAATTATGTACAGGTCGGCCTGCCAGCGGCCGCTCTCATTGCGGACGAAGGCGTCTGCAGCGACTGGCAAAGTCACAAGAAATGCGTCCCGAACCTCGCTACCCACTTCAAATGCCGGCTGAGAGATCGCCGGCCCAAACCATGCCAGAAGATCTTTCGGCGCCGTCGACATCGTGGCGACCGTTTCCTCAATGATGCCCGCCGCGAGCCCACGCCATCCGCCGTGAATCGCCGCTATCTCGGTGCCATCCGCCGCACACAACAGAATCGGCAAACAATCGGCCGTCCGCACAGCACAACAGGCATCCGCGACGTTCGCGACAATGGCATCGGCTTCCGGTTCCCCGTTGTCGAAATCCGTCGACCCCCACCGCACTACTCGTGCGCCATGTACCTGGTTGAGCCACTGTGGCTCCGCAGGCATTTTGTATTCACTTTCCCGCAACGTGGTGCCCGCGACAATATTTGGCGGTGCCGGCCACTGCGCACGAATCCAGCCGCCGCTCACCTCGGGTCCTCCCGCAACGCAGCCAGCAATTCCGCAAAATCACCAGGTGGTGGAACCTCGAAAATCAACGCCTCACCACTGTCGGGATGAATGAACTCGAGCTTCGCCGCGTGCAGCGCCTGACGTCGGAAACAACGCAGAGTCGTGATCAAATGATCGCCGGCACCCTTTGGCAGCGACAAACGACCGCCATACACCGGATCGCCGACCAACGCATGTCGGCGATGTGCGAAGTGAACTCGAATCTGATGCGTCCGTCCGGTCTCAAGCCTGACATTTACATAGGTGTGCGCTGCAAATCGCTCGAGCACGGTGAAGTGAGTTACCGCAGGCTTGCCGTCATCACGAACACACATGCGCCTTCGATCAACGCGATGTCGACCGAGCGGCACGTCGATCTTGCCGCCACCCGTGAGCACTCCGTTGCAAACGGCCAGGTAGAAGCGCGATATTTCGCGGTCAGCCAATAATCTGACCAGCGCCGTGTGCGCGGTCAGGGTCTTGGCTATCAGCAGCAAGCCGCTCGTGTCCTTGTCGAGCCGATGCACGATGCCGGCGCGCGGCAATTCCTCGAGTTTGGGTGCATGGTGCAGCAGGCCGTTCATCAGGGTACCGCGACTGTTGCCAGCTCCCGGGTGGACGACCAGCCCCGCTGGCTTGTTGATTACGATCAGGGACTCGTCCTCGTGAACGACATCGAGCTCGATCGGCTCAGGCTCCGCGGTCACACTGAGCTCGGGTTTCGCATGCAATGTGACAGTTTCGCCGCCGTGCACAGCATCTCTCGGCCGTGGGCTATCACCGTCGACTATGATCGCGCCGTCAAGCAACCAGGCCTTCAGGCGACTCCGCGAATATTCCGGAAACATCTTTGCCAGCGCCTGGTCCAAGCGTTGACCGGCAAGTTCTGCGGGGATCGTCCTGATTGTCGGATCAACGTTCATTGCTGACCTAAGTCTACGGTATACTCGCCGACTTGGCCGGCCCCGGCGAACAGCCAACATCGAAAAATAGCGGCATACGGAAGCACACCGCAGTATGAATGAGAAATCCATAATTACCAGATTCAGAGTGCGCTCGGTGCATCTGCTGCGCCTGACGATCGTGCTCGTAACCGCCGCTGTGGTGGTCGGCTGTGCAGGCAACGAAGAAGTCACAAGTATCAGCGATGACCTGACCGAGGCCTACCAGATCGCCAAAAAGGCGATCGACGGCGGGAACTACAGTAAGGGCATTCGGATTTTCGAGGCCATGCAGGCCCAATATCCATTCAGCGATCTGAGCCGGCAGATCCAGCTCGAACTCATGTACGCCTACTACAAATCCGGAGCCAAGGAACAGGCGGTCGAAACCTGCGACACCTTCATGCGCGAAAATCCGATCCACGAAAGCGTCGATTATGCATTGTATATCAAGGGTTTGGCTTACTTCGAAGATCAGGGCGGATTCCTGGAGCGCCGCTTCAAGAAAGATGTCACCAAGCGCCCCCCGAAAGAAGTTGCCGAGGCCTATTCGACGTTTCGTCGTCTGGTTGACCGTTATCCGGCAAGCCCGTACGCGGCGGATGCCGAACAACGAATGGTATTCCTGAAAAACCGCATAGCAACCTACGAGAACCATGTTGCCGACTATTATCTGCGGCGTGGCGCATACATTGCGGCGTTGAATCGAGCCAAAAACGCTCTGGAGGAATATAACGGCGCCACTGGCAATGCCGAGTCACTCAGGATAATGGCCGACTCCTATGAGAAGCTCGGCATGGATGAAATGGCAGCCGATGCACGGCGGGTGCGCCAGCTCAACTTTCCTGACGAGAGCTAGCCGGGGAATCGGTACCCCGACGTTATCGGATAGCGCCAGTCTCGGCCAAATGCGCGGTTGCTTATGCGTATCCCGGGAGGTGCCTGGCGCCGCTTGTACTCGTTGCGTTTCACCATTTCCAGAATCCGAATTACCGTGTCGCGCTCAAAGCCACGCAGCACGATCTCGTCGACGGACAGATCATCTTCGATAAACGCGCGCAGGATTGGGTCCAGCACATCGTAGTCGGGCAATGAATCACTGTCTTTTTGCCCCGCCCGCAACTCTGCGCTCGGTGCGCGCGTAATGACGCGCTCCGGAATAACTTCGCCCAGGGAATTTCGATAGCGCGCCAGGCGATAAACGAGCGACTTGCTGCAATCCTTGATCGGCGCAAAGCCGCCGGCCATGTCACCGTAAAGTGTTGCATAACCGACAGCCATTTCACTCTTGTTTCCGGTTGTCAGGAGCATCCTTCCCGTCTTGTTGGAGATCGCCATTAGTAACATCCCACGGCATCGAGCCTGTATGTTTTCCTCAGTGACATCCTCTTCGCGGCCCTCGAAAATCGGGGCGAGCTGCTGCACGGTGGCATCATAGATCGGCGCAATCGAGATCACGTCATAACGGACATCGAGTGTCGATGCCTGTTTCGCGGCATCTTCCTGGCTCATCGTTGACGTGTAACGAAATGGCATCATGGCGACCTGGACCCGATCCGGCCCGAGTGCGTCGCAGGCGATCGCGAGAACCAGCGCAGAATCGATGCCGCCGGATAAACCGATCACCACGCCCGGAAAATTGTGCTTGTCGACATAGTCGCGAGTCCCGGTTACCAATGCACGGTAGACGCTCCCCTCGGTCGACAGGTGCTCCACGATCGAAGTCGCTGCAATTTCAATACCGGTTGCCACGGCGGTGAGTACAAGCTCATGAAGTCCTTCATCGAACGCCGGTGCACGAAAACAAATTTCACCATCGGCATTCATTGCGAAAGTGCCACCGTCGAATACGAGCTCGTCTTGCCCGCCAACCATGTTCAGATACAGGATCGGTATACCGGATTCAGCGACTCTGGTACGAACTGTTTCCTCACGTCTCTGTTGTGTATCGACTTCATAAGGCGAACCGTTGATCGCGATCACGCACTCAGCGCCAGCCGTACGCGCTGCTGCGATTGGGCCAGGGCGCCAGACATCCTCGCAAATCGTCAGCCCGATACCGACTCCATTCAGTCGGAAGACTGCGGCGTTCTTGCCCGCCGTGAAATACCGCTCCTCGTCGAAAACGCGGTAGTTCGGCAGCAGCTGTTTGCGATAGCTGCAAAGCATTTCGCCGTCCGAGAACACAGCACAACTGTTATGAATGTCATCGTCGACATATTCAGGGAAACCGACCAGCACCGCGATTCCGCGTACTGACTCTTGTATCTCGGTGACGGCTTGCTCGGTTCGACTACGCAATCCCGCGTGAAAAAGCAGATCCTCAGGTGGATAACCACAGACACTGAGTTCAGGGAAGACAACGAGGTCCGCCTGCGCCTCGTCTCGGGCCCGAGCCGCATAGTCGATGATTTTCGCCGTGTTGCCGGCAACGTCGCCAACCGCAAGATCGATCTGCGCCAGGGCGATTTTCACTTTATTGGTCATCGCTCCATCGCCACCCAGCGTTTAGTGTCAGCTTTCGAGGACTTCCTGCATCTTGCTTCCAAGCTCTGCTGGAGATCGCACAGTGGCCACTCCAGCGGCGTCGAGTGCCTTGAACTTGTCTGCGGCCGTGCCTTTGCCACCAGCAACAATGGCGCCGGCATGCCCCATGCGTTTGCCAGGCGGTGCTGTAACGCCTGCGATGTAAGCAACGACGGGCTTTGTGACATTGGACTGTATGAACTCAGCTGCGGCTTCTTCATCGGTACCACCGATCTCACCAACCATGATAACGCCGTCGGTGTCCGGATCTGCCTCAAACAACTCGAGGCAATCGATGAAGTCCATGCCGCGGACCGGATCACCGCCTATTCCTATACAGGTGGTCTGTCCAAGCTCGTTGACTGTCGTTTGATAGACGGCTTCATAAGTCAGCGTGCCCGATCGCGATACAACACCGATCCGTCCCGGTTTGTGAATAAAGCCCGGCATGATGCCGATCTTGCATTGCTCCGGGGTGATGATGCCCGGGCAGTTGGGCCCAATCAGACGACAGTCGTAATCGCGCAATGCCGACTTGACCTTGACCATGTCCAGAACCGGGATGCCCTCGGTGATACAGACAACGAGTTTGACGCCCGAATCGGCCGCTTCGAGAATTGCATCAGCGGCAAAGGGTGGTGGCACCAGGATCATGCTGACGTCAGCACCTGTTTCACTTACGGCATCGCGCATTGTGTGGAAGACGGGTACTCCGAGGTGCTCGGACCCACCCCGGCCTGGCGTGACACCACCGACAACTTGTGTGCCGTACTCGATGCATTGCTCGGTGTGAAATGTTCCCTGGCTACCCGTAATGCCCTGGCAGATGATCTTGCTGTCTTTGTTGACCAGAATACTCATGTAGTTCCTTTTAACATCGTTGTCGCCCGCCGGGGCGGGCTCCTACGACGCTTTGTCGTTCTGTTCATGCCGCTGCTGCGACCACCTTTTTGGCTGCATCCGTCAAGTTATCGGCTGAGATAATGTCGAGCCCGCTACCAGCCAGTAACTCGCGGCCCTTGTTCACATTCGTGCCTTCCAGGCGAACAACGACCGGAACGCTGACCCCAACTTCCTTCACGGCTGTGATAATGCCTTCGGCGATCAGATCGCAACGCACGATTCCGCCAAAAATGTTGACGAGAATTGCCGCCACATTCTTGTTTGACAGAATCAACTTGAATGCCTCGGCAACGCGTTCTTTCGTCGCACCACCGCCGACATCCAGGAAGTTCGCCGGCTCGCCGCCATGCAGCTTGATGAGATCCATCGTCGCCATCGCGAGGCCGGCGCCATTAACCATGCACGCAATATCGCCATCGAGAGACACATAATTGAGATCGTGGGCCGCGGCCTCACGCTCCTTGTCGTCTTCCTGGGTAATGTCGCGTAGCTCGACGAGTTTCGGTTGCCGGTACAAGGCATTGCCATCGATGTTGATCTTGGCATCCAGCGCAATAACGTCGCCGCGCTTGGTGACAATTAACGGATTCACTTCAACCAGAGTGGCATCAGTCTCGACATAGAGTTTGTACATGCGCTTGATCAGGTTACCGAACTGACGCATCTGCTGCTTGTTCAGCTCAAGGCCGAACGCAAGCTGACGTGCCTGATAATCCTGCAAACCCGCATCAGGCGCGATGTCGATCGTAAAGATTTTTTCCGGTGTTTCCTGAGCAACCTGCTCAATATCCATGCCACCTGCAGCCGAAGCTATGAATGCAACACGACTGAGCTCACGGTCGACAAGCATCGACAAGTACAGCTCGCGATCGATCTCCGAGCCTTCCTCTACATACACTACATTTACAGGCAAGCCCTCGGGTCCCGACTGGTGTGTGACCATTCGGGTGCCGAGCATGCTTTCGGCGTACTCGTGAACCTCATCCCTGGTGCGAGCGAGCTTCACGCCACCCGCTTTGCCGCGGCCACCGGCGTGAACCTGTGCTTTGACTACCCAGAGATCGCCGCCCAGTTCCTTGGCTGCGTCGACCGCAGCATTCGGGCTCTTCACCGGGATGCCCCTGGGGACCGGAATGCCGTAGTCGGCGAACAATCGTTTCGATTGGTATTCGTGCAGATTCATGGAGATATCAATTCGTGGCGTGCGACCAGCCGCACAAAATCGAGCGTATTTTGGAGCAAAGTGCGGAGCTACGCAAAGGAGATTTTGTAATGCTGGCCAGCCTGTAAATGCCATTCTCACCAAATCAGTCCGACCTTCGTCTACAATCGGCGCAATCCGCAGTACAGGCGGCCACGACGGGCAGAAAACTTCGGTGAATCAGGCGAAGATCGACATTAGCAGCCGGCAGACGCTGCGAGAGAGCCGCGATGCGTTATTGCAACGCGCGGCAGAAGAGCCCGATCTGACCTGGCGTTTGCTCACCACACTGAACGCATTTCGGGCCCTTATAGCTTTCGCACTGCTCGCGATTTTTTTCGCGGGCGGCGAACCCCGTGTATTCGGCGACCAACTCCCGACTGTTTTCTGGATTACGGCGGCCGCGTACCTTCTGATTGCCGTAGTCTCGGCTTTCGCGCTCAGGCAGCGCTGGGTTGCAGCTGATATCCAGGCGATTTCGCAGTCGCTGGTCGATATTGGTGCTGTCGTCGTTCTGATGCACGCGAGCGGCGGTATATCGAGTGGTCTCGGCGGACTGTTGATCGTATTTGTTGGTGCCGGCAGTCTGGTACTGCCGCGCCGATTTCCAACCGTGCTTGCGGCTGTTGCCACAATTGCAATCCTTAGCCAACAGGCGTTTTCGCAACTTGGCAGCATTGCGGTAGACGCCAACTACCCGGCGGCCGGCATTCTCGGTGCCGTTATCTTCGCGATGGCGCTCGCAACCCGGCCGCTTAGCCGGCGTATCCAGGCCAGTGAAGCACTGGCGCGCCAGCGTGGTGTCGACCTGCAAAATCTATCCGAACTCAACGAATACATCGTGCAGCATTTGCGTGAAAGCATCATTGTCATTGATAAGGACGACAAGATCCGACTTAGCAACGCTTCCGCAACGACTCTGCTTGGAGCAGTCGGGCAGGTTCGGGGGCTTTCGCTACGCACAGTTTTCGAACCTCTCGCTGACTACATTCGTGGCTGGCGCGCTGACCGGGAGCAGTCAGCACACCCCGAATTCACCGTCATCACATCTGGCACTAATCTTCGTGTGACCGCACATCTCGCACCTCTGGGCAAAGACGGCGAGCGCGAAGGTCCGGTACTCGTGTTCCTCGAAGATGCCAGTTTAATGAATGCACGTGTGCAGCAATCGAAACTTGCGTCTCTGGGTCGGCTAAGTGCCAGTATCGCCCACGAGATTCGCAATCCGGTCGGTGCCATGAGTCACGCAGCACAATTGCTCGGCGAATCTGCTGTTCTCACAGAGGACGATAAGCGACTCACGGAAATAATTGAGACCCATTCCAGCCGCGTCAGCCACATTATTGATAACGTCCTGCAATTGTCGCGACGCGAGTCAAGCCGCCCGGAGAGGCTCTCGCTGGGTCCGTGGCTCGAGGATTTCGCGACGGAATTCTCCAGCACTCTGGAATTACAGGAGGGAGAATTTACCGTTAACGCCATACCGCAGGACCTGGAGGTCCGAATGGACCGGTCGCACCTGCGGCAGGTACTTTGGAATCTCTGTGACAATGCCGTCAAGTACGCAAGTGAAACGGGCGGCATTCTCGTCGAAATCCAGGCTGGCCGGATGCAGGGACAGGGGCGCCCATATGTCGAAGTTCTGGATCACGGACTCGGTGTAGACGCCGCGACTGCCGACAAGATGTTTGAGCCGTTCTACACTGAGCGCTCAGGCGGCACCGGGCTCGGCCTGTATATTTCACGTGAGTTGTGCGAACTCAATCGCGCAACGCTGTTATACCTTGACCGGTCGGGCGGAGGCAGTATCTTCCGTATCGTGTTCGCCGATCCGGACAGATGGGACACAGAACTAGAATGAGCCAACCATTAGCACTGGTAATTGACGACGAACCGGATATTTGTGAACTCCTGACGTTGACACTCGGCCGAATGGACATCCGCACCGAGACAGCAGCGGATGTCGCCGGCGCCAAGGCACTGCTAGGCGCCAGCCAGTTTGACCTTTGCCTGACCGATATGCGCCTGCCCGATGGCGACGGCCTTGAACTTGTCGAATGGATGCAGACGCACGCGCCCGGCGTTCCGGTGGCCGTAATCACTGCCCATGGCAACGTAGAAACCGCGGTCCAGGCGCTCAAACTGGGAGCTTTCGACTTCATTTCCAAACCGCTAGACCTCAACAACCTCAGAAATATCGTTGAGAGTGCGCTCAAACTGGACCGGCCTGGTGAGCAGCGATCCCGATTGCAGGGCGAATCGAAGCCGATGCAGGATTTGCGCGATATGATCGACAGAGTGTCCCGGTCCCAGGCGCCGGTGCACATTTCAGGAGAATCGGGCACCGGCAAGGAACTCGTCGCGCGGCTGATTCATGAAAGCGGGCCACGGGCCGACGGCCCGTTTGTCCCGGTCAACTGTGGTGCGATTCCAGCTGATCTAATGGAGAGCGAGTTCTTTGGACACCGCAAGGGGAGCTTTACCGGCGCCGTCAGTGACAAGGTCGGGCTTGTGCAAAGTGCTGACGGGGGAACCTTGTTTCTCGATGAAATCGCCGATTTGCCGCTTGCGATGCAGGTCAAACTACTGCGCGTCATCCAGGAGAAGACGGTTCGACCGGTCGGTGCATCGCAGGAAGAACCGGCGAATGCCCGAATTCTCTCGGCAACTCACAAGAAACTTGGACAGATGGTACCGGCTGGCGAATTTCGCGAGGACCTGTACTACCGCATTAATGTGATCGAACTGCCTGTGCCCGCACTGCGTGATCGCGGTGAAGATGTCGTCGAACTGGCCGGTCACATACTCAATAAGCTCAGTTCGAGTATCGCGCTCGACGAGAGCGCCAAAGAAGCGCTCCTCGACTACTCATTCCCGGGCAATGTGCGTGAACTCGAAAACATGCTCGAGCGAGCCGTTACGCTATGTACGACCGGAACAGTATTCGACAGAGATCTGAACATACGTCCGCAAGCTAGCTCACCGGTCGAGGGTGACGACCCGATAGAATTCACGGCTACCGATCTGAGCAATCAGGTCGAAGACGTCCAGCGCCAGGCCATTATGGAAGCACTCGAGAAAACACGCTTCAACAAAACGGCCGCAGCCAAGTTGTTAGGTCTTTCTTTTCGCCAATTGCGGTACAGGATAAAGAAGCTGGGTATCGAGTAGGAGCGCCCCATGGGCGCGATCCCGATGACAAATCGCGCCCATGGGGCGCTCCTACATTGCATAAGAACCGTCGTCTCTCGCCGACGACCACTGACAATTTTTGTCACTTGGTGACAATCTTTGTCTCTTG
>Ga0070723_10000152_pt1 | contig 18523 bp, 11 predicted proteins | sample tdAd002_FD_67277 | JGI IMG/M metagenome (GOLD analysis project Ga0070723, IMG submission 67277) | Marine sediment microbial communities from the Atlantic coast under amendment with organic carbon and nitrate - tdAd00.2 | ecosystem: Environmental > Aquatic > Marine > Coastal > Sediment | place...
CCGATGACGCGTGATGAATTGAAAGACCTGGCCTGCCTTGGCTTTTCGGCCGACCTGGTGATGCAGTCGTTTTGCCATACCGCACCTTACCCCAAGCCGGTTGACGTGATAACCCATCACACGCTGCCTGGTTTCATGCAAAACCGCGGCGGCGTCTCACTGCGCCCTGGCGATGGCGTCATCCATTCGTGGATGAACCGCATGCTGTTACCCGATACTGTTGGTACCGGTGGTGATTCACACACTCGTTTTCCGATCGGAATCTCGTTTCCGGCAGGTTCCGGACTGGTGGCGTTCGCAGCCGCGACCGGGGTCATGCCGCTGGATATGCCGGAATCGGTGCTGGTGCGTTTCAAAGGAGAAATGCAGCCGGGTATCACCCTGCGCGACCTGGTCAACGCGATTCCATACGCGGCGATTCAGCGCGGATTGTTGACTGTCGAGAAAAAGGGCAAAAAGAACATTTTCTCCGGACGAGTGCTCGAAATCGAAGGTCTGCCGCAGCTCAAGGTCGAACAGGCTTTCGAGCTGTCCGATGCCTCGGCCGAACGTTCCGCCTCGGGCTGTACCGTCAAGCTCGATAAGGAGCCGATCATCGAGTACATCAACTCGAATATCACGATGTTCAAATGGATGGTCAACGAAGGTTACGGCGATGTGCGTACAATTACGCGCCGGATCGAGGAGATGGAAGCCTGGCTTGCCAATCCCGAGTTACTGGAAGCCGATGCAGATGCTGAGTATGCCGAGATTATTGAAATTGACCTCAATGAAATAACCGAGCCTTTACTTGCCTGTCCGAACGATCCGGATGACATCAAAACACTGTCCGCGGTCGCGGGTCAGAAAATTGATGAAGTATTCATCGGTTCCTGCATGACCAACATCGGCCATTTTCGTGCCGCCGGCAAGCTACTCGACAAGCTCGAAGATCCAGTCGTTACTCGATTGTGGATCGTGCCGCCGACCAGGATGGACGAGGCGCAGCTCACCGCCGAGGGTTACTATAATATTTTTGGCCGTACCGGTGCGCGCACCGAGATGCCCGGGTGCTCGTTATGCATGGGTAACCAGGCCCGCGTAGCGGAAAACTCAACCGTGGTTTCAACTTCGACGCGTAATTTTCCGAATCGACTCGGTAAAGGCGCCAATGTCTACCTGGCTTCGGCGGAGCTGGCAGCTGTGGCGTCAATTATGGGCAAGATTCCAACTATGGATGAATACCTGCAGTACGCCGACGATATCGATACGATGGCTGACGATGTCTACCGTTACCTGAACTTCAATGAAATGGAAAACTATACCGCGGCCGCCAACAGCGCCTTCCCGGTCAAAGTGGCCTAAGATCACACCAACCAGTGTGATACCCGCGTAAGCGGGTATATTTTACGGCTACAAAACAATATTTATGAGATTCCCGTTTGCACGGCGGCCCGACGTATCGGAATGACCATTTTCTTGTTATCTAAGTGCCATTGGGGAGGTTACCAGGGCAGGGAGAAGGTTTTGACGTTGGTGTAGGAGTTCATCGCTTCGATTACGCCTTCCTTGTATCCGAGGCCGGAATCCTTGATGCCACCGAAGGGTGACATTTCGATGCGATAGCCGGGGACTTCCCAGATATTAACGGTGCCGGTCTGCAGCTCCTTGATGAAACGTATGATGTCGTCCATGCGATTGGTGCAGACACCGGAGGACAGGCCGAACGCGGTTGAGTTAGCGACTTCGATGGCGTGATCGATATCGCGCACTCTGACGATCGGAACCGGCGGGCCGAAGGTTTCTTCGCGTACCAGGTCACAGTCATAGGGTACGTGATCGAGCACAGTCGGTGAGTAAACCGCGCCCTGACGGTCATTACCGTAGAGCAGGGTCGCGCCTTTCTCGATTGCGTCGTTGACTCGATCCTGGAACAGGATTGCCGAGGCTTCGTTGATCACGGTACCGACATCGGTATCGGGATCCATCGGATCGCCATATTTCAGCTTCGCCGCCTTCTCCGCGACCAGGGCGGCAAATTCGTCGGCTACCGAATCGATACACAATACGCGCTTGACCGCGGTGCAACGCTGTCCGGAATTCTTGGTGCCGCCGGCAACCGCGAGCTCAGCTGCCTTGTCGAGGTCGGCGTCGTCCATGACAATCAACGGCGCGTTGCCACCCAGTTCCAGTATGGTGCGTCGGTAGCCAGCGGTTTCAGCAATATACTTGCCGACCGGTACGCTGCCGGTAAACGAAATCAAATCGATATGCTTGTTAGTCAGCATTTCGTCGCCCATGTCTTCGGGCAGACCGGTAACCATCGACAACATTTCAGGGGGCAAACCTGCTTCGTAAATTATATCCGCCAGGATCAACGCGGTTAGCGGGGTCTGCTCGGTCGGTTTTGCGACCATGCAGTTATTGGTCGCGATTGCGGGCGCAATTTTGTGCGAAATCATGTTCAGCGGATGATTGAATGGCGTGATTGCCGAGATCACGCCCAGCAACGGATCGCGTTGGGTGAAAATTTTGCGTTGCTTGCCGTGTGGCGTCAGGTCACAGGAAAATACCTGGCTGTCATCGTTGATGCAGAGTTGTCCTGACAGGCTGTATACATCGAAAGCCCGACCAACTTCGTAAATACTGTCTTTCTTGCTGAGACCACATTCAGCGGTAATCAAATCGGAAATCTCGTCCTTGCGTTCAACGATAATTTCGGCGATGCGCATCAATATCTTCTGCCGTTCGTAGCGCGTCAAGGTGGGCTGGTAATTGGCGGCGATTTCGAAAGCACCGGCAATCTGGGCCCGACTCGCACGCGGCACGGTGCCGACTACTTCGCCATTGTAGGGATTCAGAACCTCAACGTTCTTACCAGTGTCACCATCGACCAGCTTACCGGCGATGCGCATTTTTTCGTGTCTGATTGTCATAGGAGAATCCATCGTCAGTTTGCTACATGGTTGAGTGCGAGATTGAAAATATCATAATTGTGCAACTGTTGTGCTTGTGCCAGGTCGACCACCGGCTGGCTCACAATCAGCGGCACTTGCTGTTCGGTGACACCGCCATGCGAGCGTAATGGGACATCGAGGCCCGAAAGGTCGTGACGCGAGGCGGTGGTGCCGATGACGACATGCTTGCTCGACACCAGGATCAGGTCACCCATACGATCCTGCGCCAGTTCGAAACGTTCGCAACCTTGCTGGTTAGTGTAAACCGCCTCGATGCCATCGATAGCTGACAGCCGGGATATCAACTCTGCGATATCGGCATTTTCGGGCAGGTAGACGGTGGCATAAGAACCGAGTGCGCCATGATGCACGACATAGGGATCGGTAATCGGCAGGATCACGCGCGCCGCACCGGGAGACATCAGGCGATCCATTTCATCTTGAAGGTAAATAATGTTGGGGTCGCCAGCGGCATCGTGCTTGGCGTTCATGCCGTGGTCGGCAGTCAATGCGATCACCGCGCCGAGTGCATCGAGCTGCGCCCAGTATTTATCCATCATCGCGTAAAAGGAATTGGCGCCGTCGCTGCCCGGGGCGAACTTGTGCTGGATATAGTCGGTAGTGGAGAGATACATCAGGTCGGGGCGTACCGTTTCCATCAGCTTGACGCCGGCCGCGAAAATGAACTCGGAAAGTTCGGCGCTGTAGACCGATGGCACTTCCATGTCGACCATGTCGAGCACATTGTCGATACCATTCTCGGCGAAACTGACCTGGTCCGATTTTTCGGAAGAGAAACAGATCGCACCACCTTCACCGAATCGCAGCTCGTTACCGAGCAGGCGACGCAGCTTGTCTTTCGCGGTGACCACCGCGACTTTCGCGCCAGCATCCTGAAACGCCTTGAATATGGTTGGCGTGCGCAGCAATTCAGGCTCGTTCATCATGACTTCGCGATCGTTAGCCTTGTCGTAATAAAAATTACCGCAGATACCGTGTATCACCGGTGGTACCCCGGTTACGATCGAAATATTATTCGGGTTGGTAAAGCTCGGTACCACGCAATTGGCCCGCAGATCACTGCCCTGCTGCTCAACTACTTTTTTCATCCACGGCATTACGCCGGCTGCGACTGCCTGTTCGATATAGTCAGGTTCTGAGCCATCGATACAAACCACGACACGCGGGCTGTCGGGCCAGCGGTAATCGCGGCCATTGACGTTGACGTTAGATTTTTGCGAGTTCATTTCCGATCCGTAGTTGTGAGATTCAGGAGGGACAATATACATTGAACTCAGTTAAGGTTAAATCGATATTACATATGTCATCTATCGATCAGGCCTATGTAGAATCAATTGTTTCTAAGCTGAGTCTTTCTGACTGGTACCGATCATTTCGAGAAAGGCGTCGTTGACGCGCAGTGAGCGCATTTCCTGCAGGCAGACAACGTATTCGGCGTGTGCCAGCTCGGCATTGTTGACTGGCAACGCGCGCAGCCTCGAATCGGCGAGCAGTTCGTTCTCGGCGACGATACCGATGCCGAATCCGGCTGCAACCGCTTCTCGCACACCTTCGCGACCGCTGATTTCCATGACGTCAGCCAAGGTCTGCCCTGCCTGTGCGACCGCCTCCTCGAAAATGGAACGTGTGCGTGAACCTTTTTCGCGCAGAATAACCCGCTGGCTGACCAGTTCCTCGATCGAAACCGAACGCCGCTCGGCCCAGTCATGGTCCTGGCTGACGAACACGACCAGCCGATCTGGCAACAGGGGTATCGAATAGAGCCGCTCATCCTCCTGCGGAATATTGGGCAAAAATGCCACATCGCAGCGTCGCGATTCGATCCATGACATCAGTTGCTGCGAGTTGCCATACTGGATCGAGATCTGAATTCCGGGATAGATTCGCTGAAATTGCGCCAACAGGGGTGTTGCAATATAAGGTGAGTCTGCGGCGACGCGCAGTTCACCGGAAGTCAGGGCACGCGCCGATTGCAGTAAATGTTCGACTTCTTCTTCATGGCGAAACATCGGGCGGGTAATGCTGAATGCGGACTTGCCGATATCGGTTAGTTCTATACGACGACCATGGCGTACGAACAGTTTGGTGCCATAACGCTCCTCCAGCTCTTTTACCTGACCGGACAGAGTCGGTTGGGTGATATGCAACATTTCAGCGGCGCGCGTGAAGCTGCCGTGGGTTGCAACCGCGTGAAAAGAGCGCAGGTGGGCATGAGATATCGGCACAGTCTATTCGAGGCATTTGTATTATCGATTTGATAGATAGTATATATCAAAGGTATAAATGGCAACTACTCAACCAAATAGCTTTCGCCAGGGCAAAATTAATGACCGACAACACCACCAAGGATATCGCCAGTTCACCCAGCGGTGACCCCTATCTGCTGACCCCGGGTCCGCTCACTACTTCGCTCACGGTGAAGCAGGCAATGTTGCATGATTATGGCTCCCGCGACGCGAAATTCATCGATATAAACGCACGCATCCTCGAACGCCTGGTCGATATTGTTAATGGTACGGGTAATTATGTCAGTGTGCCCTTGCAGGGCAGTGGTACTTTCGTGGTCGAAGCCATGATCGGAAACTTCGTACCGGCCGACGGTAAGCTGCTGATTTTGATCAACGGCGCATACGGCAAGCGCATCGCCAAAATCTGTGATTACTACCACCGTGAGTATCTGGTGCATGAGACTGCAGAGGACGTGCCGGTCGATACTGCCAGGCTCGATGCCACGCTCGACGCCGATGCAGCCATCAGCCACGTCGTCGTCGTGCATTGTGAAACCACGTCGGGAATCCTGAACCCGGTCAAAGAAGTCGCCGCCATTGTGGCGCGTCACCAGCGCAGCCTGCTGATCGATTCGATGAGCGCATTCGGCGCGCTACCGCTCGATGCAACTGAAATTGAATTCGATGCAGTCGTGGCTTCGAGTAACAAGTGTCTCGAAGGTGCACCCGGAATGGGATTTTGCATTGCGCGCGAAAGCGCTCTTGAAAAGACCGAGGGTAATTCCCCTTCACTGGTGCTTGATCTTTATGAGCAATGGCGCGCTATGCAGAAGAATCGGCAGTGGCGCTTCACTCCACCGACCCACGTGTTGCTCGCCTTCGATCAGGCGCTAACCGAGTACGAAGCCGAGGGTGGCGTAGAGGGCCGTGGAGGCCGCTACCGGGCCAACTGCGACCTACTGGTGAACGGCATGCGAGCGCTGGGGTTCAAAACCCTGCTGCCAGACGAGTTGCAGGCGCCGATCATTATCACTTTCCATATGCCGGGCAACTCCGAATTTGATTTCGATGCCTTTTACGACGGACTCAAAGACCAGGGTTATGTTATTTATCCGGGTAAACTGACCGTGGCCGACAGCTTCCGCATGGGTTGTATCGGGCGGCTCGATCAGCAGCAAATGCAGGGTGCGCTCGATGCCGTCAAACAGATTCTGAATCAGTTTGGCATCGACAGAATAACTAACTAGTTCGGAGCAACTTGTTTCATTGCGACAGTCGACCGGGGATACTTCCCTGGTCAGATTCGTATCCCGTTGCGTACTTATAAGTAGGGTCAATCTGCTTAACTAACGCGGTGATGCCACATTCTTTATTATTAACCTCGTGAGCCAGGTCTGACAGGCCTTTCCGCTATCGATTCCGATATAGAATTTAACCCGCGAGTGTAGTCACCAAATCTATTTGCCATCGGCAATTTAACTAATGCAAAATAGCGCCCCAGTAGCAATTTATCTCAGGGGTAGTCGAAATCATGGCAGTAGCAATTCCGGATCGCGCGTCAGCGATCATTATCGGTGGTGGGGTTATCGGTTCCAGCGTCGCTTATCATCTCGCCAAACTGGGCTGGACCGACGTGGTACTGCTGGAGCGCAACCAGTTCAGTTGCGGCACCACCTGGCATGCGGCGGGGCTGGTAGGCACCATGCGCGCCAACGAAACGCATGCACGGCTATGCGAATACTCGATGGCCGTTCTAACCGAACTCGAAGCGGAAACCGGTCAGTCAACCGGCTTCAAACAGGTCGGCTCGCTCACTATTGCGCATAGTGAAGCTCGTTTCGAGGAATTGAAGCGGGTCGCAGCAATGAATAACGCCTTCGGTGTAACCCGGGTCGATATGGTTACCGCCGAGGAAGCGAAATCGATTTACCCCTACCTCGAAACCGGTGACTTGCTCGGTGCGAGCTGGGTTGAGCAAGACGGTACCGCGAGCCCGGTCGATGTGACCCAGGCTTTCGTCAAGGGCGCTCGCGGCCGCGGTGCGCTCTGTCTGGAAGGCGTGCGCGTTACCGCTATCAGCCAGGCCCACGGCCGTGTCACTGGCGTGGTTACCGATCAGGGTGAAATCAAGGCTGACTACGTGGTCAATTGCGGCGGTTTGTGGGGACGCGAGATCGGACGCATGGCCGGGGTTAACGTGCCATTGCACGCTTGTGAACATTACTACGCACATACCGAAAAACTCGACGATCTGCCCGGCAATCTGCCGGTGATGCGCGATCACGATAACTGCGCCTACTACCGTGAAGACGCCGGTAGCCTGCTGATCGGCGCGTTCGAACCTAACGCGGTTCCGTGGGGGCAAAATGGTGTACCCCTCGATTTCGCCTTCGAAGAACTCGAAGGTCACCTCGATGAACAATTTATGCCGGTACTCGAACAGGCGATGTACCGCGTACCGATGTTGCAAGAATGCGGTTGGCGCAGCTTCTTCTGCGGTCCGGAAAGTTTCACCCCGGATGACCAGTTTCACATGGGCGAGGCGCCCGAGTTAAAGAATTTTTATGTTGCCTGCGGGCTGAATTCGGTTGGTATCCAGACTTCGGGTGGTCTCGGGCGCGCGCTTGCCGACTGGATGCATCTCGGTTACCCATCAATGGATTTATGGGGTAACGATATTCGCCGCATGTTTCCGTTTCAGTCGACGCAGAAGTATATCGAGCACCGAGTCACTGAAACCCTGGGTCTGCTCTACGAAAACCATTTCCCCTACCGGCAGATGGAGACCGCGCGTAACCTGCGGCATTCACCATTGCACGAAAGATTGCAGGCGCGTAACGCCTGTTTCGGCGAGGCTGCGGGCTGGGAGCGCGCCAACTGGTTCGCGCCCGAAGGCGTCGAACCAAAATACGAGTATAGTTTCGGCAAGCAGAACTGGTTTGAGCATAGCGCCGCCGAGCATAAGGCCGCGCGCGAGAATGTAGTGCTGTTCGATCAGAGTTCCTTCTCGAAGTACCTGGTGCAGGGGCGCGACGCCTGTCAGGTACTGCAACGTGTCTCGAGTGCCGATGTCGACGTGACCCCTGGACGTATGGTCTACACACACTGGCTCAACGAACGCGGCGGTATCGAGGCTGATTTGACCGTAACCAGGATTTCAGAGAATGAATTCTGGGTGATTAGCGGTGGAGCTCAGACCATCAAGGACCTTCACTGGCTGAAATCACATATTGCGGAAGATGAATATTGCTGCGTCAGCGATATCACCAATAGCTGGGCGATGCTCGGAGTCATGGGCCCACAAAGTCGGGCGCTACTCGGTGATACCATCGATCACGATCTGAGTACCGAGAACTTCCCGTTCGGTGATTTCCAGGCGGTCGAACTCGGCATGAGCCGTGGCTACGCGGCGCGGGTGTCCTATGTCGGTGAACTGGGCTGGGAGTTTTATATTCCGGTGGACCAGGCGCGACATGGATTCGATTTTCTGTGGGAAAAGGGCCTGTCACATGACCTGACCCTGGCGGGCATGCATGCCCTCAATTCCTGTCGCATGGAAAAGAAGTTCGTGCACTACGGGCATGACGTGGCCGATCATGACACGCCACTCGAATGCGGTATGGGTTTTGTGCTCGCCTTTGACAAGGAGGTTCCGTTCATCGGCCGTGACGCGATGCTACAGCAAAAGGAATCGCGCAGTTTTATGAACAAGCGCCTGGTGCAGTTCCTGCTGCAGGATTCGGAGGCTATGTTGTATCACCATGAACCAATACTGCGTGACGGTAAAATTGTAGGGCACCTGACCTCTGGTGATTATGGTCATACGCTCGGTGGCGCGGTTGGCCTGGGTTATGTCGAAGTGGATGAAGAGATCACGCGTGAATACATTGAGGCTGGTAAATTTGAAATCGACGTGGCCGGTGTTTATATTCCCGCAACCGCCAGTCTAAGCGCGATGTACGACCCTAAAGCGGAGCGTATGCGCGGTTAAAACAGGGGGCTTCTTTACTCGATCCTGCTTTAACCGGGGGGTTAGGTGCCGCGCCAGGCCTGGGTTCGGCGCACCAGATTGCGCGAGACGAACTGGTGGATCAGTCGCGCGCCGACATTGGTATAGAAAATCATCATGCCCATCGCCGCGGCCGGGGCGACATCGCCAGCGTCATCCATGTTGAGCACCGCGACCGAGGCCAGCGTGGTGTCTGGTGAATACAGGAAAATGACCGCCGACACTGTCGTCATCGCGTTGACGAACAGGTAGATCGATATATCCAGGATCGACGGCAGGCATACCGGTACCGTCACCTTCGAAAGCAACTTGTGGAATGGCTGTTTCAGCGAAGCGGAAACTGACTCGAATTCCCGGTCCATCTGCTTCAACGCGGTAACCGCGGTCAGGTGTGATACCGTATAAAAGTGGGTGACAGTGCAGATCACCATGATCGCGAGGGTTCCGTAAATCGGGTTTAACGGGTTATCGGGACTGTTAAAGAAAAAGATATACGCGAGGCCCAGCACCATGCCTGGTATCGCCATCGGCATCATCGCTAGGAACTGGAAAGCCGAGCGCGTGGCAAAAAACCCATTGGTCTTTTCGACCATGTAGGCACCGGTGAATACGATAACCGTGCCCGCCAGCGCGGTAAAGAGCCCCAGCTGAATCGAGTTGGTATAGGAATCCCAGCCGCCACCGTCCATGACTTTGAAATTATAGTTATCGAGGCTTAAAGACAGGTTGTATGGCCAGAACTTGATCAGCGCAGCGTACTGACAAACTGCAATCAGGCCGACGATGAAGATCGCGATCATTGAGCAGTAACCGAGGCAAATCCAGTCGAACTGCTTGTGCGGTTTGGGTATATACGGCACCGAGCGTGATGACAACTGCGCCACCTGTTTCTTTTGCACGTAACGGTCGATGCCGAAAGCCAGCAAGGCCGGGACCAGCAGCACCACAGAAACCACCGCGCCCATCTCGAAGTTCTGTTGACCGATGACCTGCTTGTAAATATCGACCGCGAGCATGTTGTATTGCCCGCCGATGACCTTGGGCAGGCCGAAATCGGTAATTACCAGGTTGAACACCACGAACGCGGCGGATATCAGGCCGTAACGCGCACCCGGGATGGTCACCGTCCAGAAAGTGCGCCAACGGCTGGTGCGTAGCGCGGTCGCGGCTTCGTACAGGCGCCCGTCGGAAATCGCAAGCGCAGTGGTGATAATGATCAGTGCGTGCGGGAAAGTGAAAAAGACCGATCCTATAACGATGCCGATGGGCCCGTAAATCGACTCGCCCAGTAGCATCCCCTTGATCATGCCCTGGTTACCGAACAGGTAAACCAGCGCGATCCCGGGCAGCAGCGACGGTACCAGGATTGGAATCATCGCGATCAGTTTGAACAGTCCCTTGAAACGCATCGTACTGCGATTGATTGCATAGGCGAAACCAAACGCGAGGCTGACGGTAATGATGGTGCTCAGGATCGCTATGAACAGCGAGTTTTCGATCGAGCGAAATAGCGCCGGTGTTGAAAAGTAAGTGCGGAAGTTGTCGAGACCGGTGTCGCCCGATGCGCGTATCACGATGCGTCTGAAATCGTTCGAACTGTACTCGTGCCACTCGGTGTCGTCGACGCGCTCGGTGCCGAACAGAAATGAGGTGTCGCCCCTGACCTGCCTGAGCTTGTACAGGGTCGGGCTGCGGAAACTGAAATCCGGGAAGAACTCGGTCGTTGCGAGGCGGCCGTCGGAGCTGGTGACCAGGTCCGCGGGCTTGAACTTCTGTATCTTGTCGTTCTGCGCCGCTGCGCTGAATGTCTCGCTCCAACCGTCACCGGTGTTGATCTGGAACTCGAAATTGGTGAGATCGAAAGCATAGGTCGAAAACGATTTCGACAGCATCGCGTAAAGCGGAAAAGCGAGCGTGATCAACAGGTACAGACAGATGACCAGGATGAAACCGACCATGATGCGGTCGTCCTTGCTGGTCTTCGGTTTGATCAGCGGTGCGGCGTCAGCAGCGATGGTTGCGGATTCATTCATCGGTCAACGTCAGGTGTTTGCTGAGGGTGGGAATATCCAGAGCCTGTCCGCCGGCAATTTCACGCGAATCGTCGAGCCCGTATTGACCTCAAGACTGCGTATCGCGTTGATCGACATGTCTGCCATCAAGGTCGCATCACCGAGCGCGCTGCTGCTCAACGAAACGCGCCAGAAGGAGCCGAGAAACTCCATATCTTCGATTTCCGCTTCAAGGCTATTTTCCGTATTGGAGTCGCTACTTGAATAGTCCCCCATGCCTTGTGGCACGATGTCTTCCGGACGGATAGCCGCGACCACCGGGGTATCGCTTGCGAGCCCGTGATTGCGCGATGTGAAGCTTAACTCGCCGATGGAAACACTATTATCACCATTGATACGTCCCTCGACCTGGTTCATCGCACCGATGAAGTCGGCGACGAACAGCGTATCGGGCTCGCGGTAAATATTGGTCGGTGTACCGACCTGTTCAATGACGCCTTGATTCATGACGACGATTCGATCCGCCATGGTCAGCGCCTCTTCCTGGTCGTGCGTCACCATCACCGTAGTTACGCCGAGACGCCGCTGCAGGTCTTTTATTTCGTGACGCAGATGCGCGCGTACCTTGGCGTCGAGGGCTGACAGCGGTTCATCGAGTAACAGCAATCCTGGTGAGGTTGCCAGCGCGCGTGCCAGCGCAATACGTTGTTGCTGGCCTCCCGATAACTGTGCCGGATACTTGGGACCCTGATCGGGCAGGCCCACAAGGTCCAGCAATTCGTTAACACGTTTGTCGACGGCCGATTTTCCAAGCTTCTGATTTTCCAGTCCAAAAGCGATATTGCGTTCGGCCGTCAGGTTCGGAAACAGTGCATAGGATTGAAACACGATGCCGAAATCGCGTTCTGATGGTGGTAGCGCCGAAATATCGGTATCGGCCTGGCGTACCGTGCCGGATGTCTGGATATCGAGACCAGCGATAGCACGCAATAAAGTCGTTTTGCCGCAGCCTGAAGGTCCGAGAAAACAGACGAATTCACCTTCGTATACCTCGAGCGACACGCTGTCGAGTGCAACGAAGTTGCCGAATTTTTTGGTGAGGCGGTCTATTTGGAGATAGACCTTTGAACCCGAGTTATCCGTGATCTCGTCTGACATGATCAATTACCCGCTGAATCGGTTCTAGCATTGTGATGTTCAGTGCCACTATGATAAACGGCCTGATCTCTTTCAAGATCAGGCCGTAATCTAGCAGTTGTCGATGCTTACTTGGCGTCTGATTTAGAATCGTAACGCTTGAGCCACTCGGCCAGGATAGTTTTGCGGTTATTGGCGGCCCACTCGAAGTCGTTTTTGATCATTTTCTCCAGCAGGGTGTCCGGAAAGAACTTGACCGGCTTGGCCACGCCCGGCATACCGACCACCGCGTAAGCGGTGTTATACATTTCCATGGCTGTGCGTGAAATCGACCAGTCCATCAGAGTCTGCGCGGCTTTAAGGTTGGCGGTGCCGGCAATAATCCCGGATGCTTCCATTTCCCAACCCACTCCCTCTTCGGGAACGATAATATCGATAGGCGCACCCTTGGCTTTGGACCTGGCGCCGCGGAAAGCGAAGGAAATCCCGATTGGAATTTCACCGGCGGCGGCCAGCTTGCAGGGTTTGGAGCCGGAATGGGTGTAGCGTGCGATATTCTTGTGCAGGCGATCCATGTAATCCCAGCCGCCCTGTTTCTTGCCGAACATTTGCAGCCAGCTGGATACATCGAGGAAGCCGGTGCCCGACGAGTTCGGATTTGGCATGATCAGGTGCCCCTTGTACATCGGTTTGAGCAGGTCGCTCCAGGTTTTTGGCGGTTCCAGGTTATGCTTGGCCGATTCCACTGTGTTGTAGCACACGGCGGCTACCCACGCGTCCATCCCGGTCCAGCTCGGCACGGCGCTCTGGTCGACAAATTTCGGATCCAGTTTTTTGACGCCCTTCGGCGCGTATGGTTCGAGCATGCCCTCGCTCTTCATCAATAACAGCGAGGTCCCGGCGAGGCCCCAGATTACGTCGGCCTGCGGGTTGTTCTTCTCGGCCAGCAGCTTGGCGGTAACGATACCGGTCGAATCCCGGACCCATTTAATATTGATATCCGGGTGCTCCTTATTGAAGGTTTCAGCGTAGCGGGCGAGATCTTCCGCCTCTACAGCGGTATAGACGGTCAGATCAACCGCGCTCGCGGTAGTCCCGAATGCGGCCATCGATAGCGCAGCTATCGAGGCTATTAATGTGCTTTTTTTAAAGATTGTTTTTATCATGTTACTTCCCCTCCCGAGGTTTAGTAGGTGCCGATTTCCAGGGTAGCCTTAATGCCATTATTTCTGTTTATGCAAGTATAAATTTTTTTACCCAGACGACATAATACCGGCTATATAAGGTTTGGAACAAGCTTAAATGAATCACGCTATGATTGATTCGATCTATGATCAGCTTGCTATCGCCGCACAAACCAAACCGGAACTGGTGTTTTGTAGCTGTTTTTTCTAGCGATGGTCAACTATGCTACCCGTCCTCGTATTTGTAAAAGCGTATAATTTTATAGCTGGTATAGATTACATCGATGAATAGTCTGCTTAAGCAATTTAATCCGGAAAACATCTTAGGAGCGGCACTTCAATGGCAATAACAACTACCTGCATCGGCGCTTACCCCAAGCCCGATTTCGTTAAACTGCCGGACTGGTTCAACCATCCCGATGGACCGGATACCGCGGATCCAACTTCGCTGTGGGATAAGGCAATGGCTGACCTCGGTCCCGATGCTGATGACATCATCGCCAGGGGGGTGGCGCAGGCGATCGACGATCAAATCGAATGCGGCATCGATATCCCCACCGATGGTGAAATTTCACGTGAAAATTATATCCATTATCATTGCCGGCACTTACTGGGTTTCGACTTTGCCCACCTGACGCGCAAGGCAGTTCGTGGTGGTACCTATGAAGCGAGCTTGCCGACCATCAATGGCCCGATTTCGATACGCGATCAATTCCTGGTAGCCGACTGGCAACGTGCGCAGGCGAACCGCAAGTGTGCGCTGAAGATCACCATGCCCGGACCGATGACGATTTCGGATACCAATCACGACGCGTTTTATAATGACCCCAAAACGCTCGGGCGTGATATCGCCGAGGCCTTGAATGTAGAAGTACTGGCACTTGCCGATGCCGGCTGTGTGCACATCCAGATCGATGAACCGTTGTTCGCGCGCAAGCCCGCGGCAGCGCTTGAATATGGTTTTGAAAATCTCGAACGGGCGTTCCACGGCTGCCCGAAGAAGGTCCAGCGCACGGTGCACATGTGCTGTGGTTATCCGGACAAACTAGACCGTGAAGACTACCCCAAGGCAGACCCTGATTCCTACCTGCAAATAGCGGACGCGATCGAGTACTCAAGCATCGATGCGGTGTCATTCGAAGATGCACATCGCCACAACGACCTGTCTTTGCTCGAGCGTTTGCCGAGCACAAAGGTGATTTTTGGCGTGGTTGCGATTGCCAGAAGCGAAGTCGAGAGCGTTGATCACATCCGTGAACGCCTCAGCCAGGCACTCGATCATATCGATGCCGAACGCCTGATTGCGGCCCCCGATTGCGGCCTCGGCCTGCTAGGCCGTGAACTCGCCATGGCCAAACTGAGGAATATGTGTGAGGCCGCACGTTCGCTCTGACCCCCTCTGTCATACCGCGGTCGTGAGGCTAAGGAGGGGTCTGCGAGAGCAGTTATTTGACTGGATTTCGGCGCAGGCTGGAATGAAAGGGTTGATAAAAGGGGCTGAGCTTTTTCGAGTCAGATGAGCAGGCCGGCTTCGCGTTCGAATTTTTTCACCAGGATGCCGTCGTCGCCGCAACAGTTGGCGGCACACTTGTTGATCTCATCGAGTGCGTCGGGATCAAGCTCCAGCCACGCCGACACAGGCGTATTGTCGGTCGCGCAGTCGCAGGAGATATCGGTATGCGCGTAGACGTTTCGTAGTCCTGCCGCACGCCCGGCTGCCGCCGCCGCGTCAATCACCGCGGTATCGGTTGCCGGTAAATGCGCAAGCCTGTAGGCGGGGAAAAATCGGGTCACATGCCACGGACTGTCCGCCCCCAGGTTGTCGTGAATCCATTCAGCGATGCCTTTCAGCTCCTCGGGATTGTCATTTTTAGTCGGGATTACGTTGGTACGAGTCTCCACATGAATGCCAAGTTCGGCGGCTTTCCTGATTGACCCCAAAACCTGGTCGATTGTGCTCACCGGGCAGATGTCCTGGTAAAACTCGGGCGATAGACTCTTGATGTCCGAGCACAGCACGTCGATATGCGGCGCCATGACTTCGAGCGCTTCATCGGTGACGAAACTGTTGGATACGTAAACCGTGAACAGTCCGGCAGCATGCGCGAGCCGCGAGACGTCGAGCACATACTCGAGCCATACCGCGGGCTCGGAGTAGGTGAAGGCAATGCCGTCAACTTCGTGCTTCAAAGCGGTATTGACGATTTGTTCGGGTGTGGCATAAGCCTCGCTGGACTGTCCGCGCGCGAGCTTGTCGAGGGCGTCGACCCCCCAGGAAATCTCCAGGTTGTGGCAGCCCTTGCAGCGAAAATTACAGCCGTAGCTGCCGATCGACATAACCCGGCTTTGCGGGCGGTAGTGATACACCGGCTTGTTGAGAATTGACTCGATCTCGATTGCGGAAATTATGCCATAGGACAGGTTATACAGCTTGCCATTGCGATTGACATGCGCCTGACAGAAACCGCGTTGTCCATGGCGCAGGCGGCAACGCCACAAGCACAGATTACAGACTACATCACCGTTTGCTAGCGGCTGCTGCAACAGGGTTTCTACTAGCTGATAGTTTTTGGGTTGGTTACTTTCGGGCATACGGGCATTGGCTCGGGGTTGCGAATGAACCCAGTGTAGCCGTTAAGGGCTACAATACAAACGCGTGATTGCAAGGGTTATTTTTTACGCAAATAATCCCTGGCGAGTTTGTCCTCGGGTATTGGTTCGGAAACATAAATACCCTGAATGGTGTTACAGCCGACCTCACGGCACAGCGATTCCTGCCATTCGGTTTCCACTCCTTCGGCGATGACATCGAGTCCGAATCCATGACCGGCCAGGGTGATTGCCTGCATGATAATCAGGTCATCCTTGTTGCCAGGCGCTTCGTGCACCAGGCTCTGGTCAATCTTGACACCGGATAAAGGCAGTTGCTTGAGATAGTTCAGTGACGAAATTCCGGTGCCGAAATCATCGATGGAAATATGTACGCCGGCGTTGTGCAATACGGTCAATGCCTTGATCACCCGCTCGGTTGACTCGAGTAACAGGTTCTCGGAAATTTCGATACCGATCTGGCCTGGTTTGAGGTTATGGCGTTGTACGATCTTTAAGAAGCTGTAAAGCACGCCCTGATCGCCAAAGTCCTTGTGGGAAAGATTGATATCTACGCGAATTGTTTTGTAACCCTGGTTTTCCCATTCGCAAAGAATACGGCAGGTTTCATTGAGTACCCATTTACTGATTTCAATTATTTGCCCGGTTCTTTCGGCAATCCTGATGAAATCGGCAGGATTGACGTGTCCGCCGTCTTCCTGCGGCCAGCGAATCAGTGCCTCGCAGGATTTAACCGCGCCGGTCTCAAGATTCACCTGCGGTTGAAAGTGAAGCCGCAGGCTATTCTGCTCGAGCGCTTCACGCAGATTGTTCTCGACCCATTGGGAATACTGTAGTTCAAGGTTCATTTCAGAATTGAAGAACTGGTAACAGTTGCGCCCCTCGGCCTTTGCGCGGTACATCGCCAGATCTGCATTCTTTAACAACTCCGAAGGGTCTTTACCGTCTTCCGGGAAAATACTGATTCCGACACTGGTGGTGATCTGCACCGAGACACCGGGTAGGTCGAATGCCGATACGAAGCTTGCAATGATTTTTTCCACCACCTGGATTACGTCCGAGCGCTCGCTCAAGTTTGACATGATCATGACGAACTCATCACCGCCAAAGCGGGCCAGCAGATCATAGTTACGAGTTACTTCCGACATGCGCGTGGCTACCTGTTTGAGCAACAGGTCCCCGGTTTCGTGGCCGTAAACATCGTTGATGCTCTTGAAATTATCTAGATCGAAAAACAGAGTCGCAAGCATTTTATCATTACGCGAGGACTCCTCGAGTTTGCGCGTGAATTCAGCCTGCAGCAGGTAGCGATTTGGCAGGTTGGTCAACTGGTCGTAAGCAGCGATTTGCTCCAGACGTTCCTCGGCGGACTTGCGCTCGCCGACTTCGAAAACCAGGTTGCGCTCACGTTCGCGGATACGAAGGAACAGGCGGTTTGAGGTTATCCAGGCCACCACCAACACAATGATGATGCCGAACAGCATAATAGCGAGGCCGTTGACAATGTCATTGATTAGACGCTGGTAAAAAACCGGGTTTGCGTAAATCTTGAGAATGGCTATGAGATTACCGCCGGCACGATCATAAATCGGGTTTTCGGTAATAATGCAATTGTTACAATTGGTCGTGCCTACACTGATATTAACCATGTCGTAATTAGCTGAAAAAGCATCGTAATCAACTTCCAGGCTTGCGCCATAATAGAGATTTTCATCGGTATTGGGGTCTTTGATCAATAGCATTTCATTGATCGAATTGTGGATCGCCGTAATATCGGTCTGGCCATGGATGTTCTGAAACTGTAGTTCGATCGCGCGCGCATAGGATGCTGCCAGCACCCGAGTGTTTGACTGGGCCTCGTTGACCAGCCGCGGTTCGACATCGTAACGCCAATTCCACAGGGTCAGCAGGATTATCGTCAATCCGATACCGAGAAATAGTAACGATGACCTGGAATCAACTATCGAAGAGAACTCCTTCAATATTGCCGGTTTACTCATGAGTCACCCACAGGACTTCAACAACCGACAGGTCGGGATCAGTGTCATTACATTTGCCACTGCCTCTCGCGACGGAGCCGCAAGTGGTGAGATTGTCACAGAGCAGATGGGTGGTTAATAAGCGAGAAAAGCGATTCATCCTGGATGCTCGGTTAAACCCGAAACCAGCGGGTTTTATTTATCCTTTTTGAAAATCCATTACAGTAGAATCCTCAAGCGAATCAGTAATATAGACAGGTTAAATAAAATGACGCAGGAACTACGTCAAGAAACGATTGGATCCGAAAATGAACGGTAGTTTTTTACTGACGAAACGGCTCTGAAATCACGTAAACGTAGCCAGAATGCGCAAAAGCAGGTAATTTTACCGATGCTGTTGCGTGCCT
>Ga0070723_10000154_pt1 | contig 18468 bp, 15 predicted proteins | sample tdAd002_FD_67277 | JGI IMG/M metagenome (GOLD analysis project Ga0070723, IMG submission 67277) | Marine sediment microbial communities from the Atlantic coast under amendment with organic carbon and nitrate - tdAd00.2 | ecosystem: Environmental > Aquatic > Marine > Coastal > Sediment | place...
TCAAATTCTTTGTAAAGGTTAATGAATTTTCTGATCCGGGCTGATTCGGGAAGGTCTTTGTTGGCTTGTCTGATCTGTGTTTCCAGCAAATCATAAACCCCTCCTTTTTGCGAAAGTTCCGGATAGCTCGTGTAGGTGAGTTTCTTTTCATCCGCCCACTTGCCCACCACCGAATAGTCGATACAGACGACGGCTGTTACATAGCCCCGTTTGTCTCCAATCACCCACGAATCCCTCATATATGGGCTGAATTTCAAGCGAGTTTCCAGATACTGCGGGGAAAAGGGTCTGCCGTCACTCAAGGTCATTACATCTTTTGAGCGGTCAAAGACAACCAGGTGACCATCATCGTCTATAAACCCCTTGTCACCTGAATATAGCCAGCCATCTTTCAAGGTATTTTCCGTGGCCTCAGGATTCTTGTAATAACCCAGGAATACCGACGGACTTTTGGTAAGTATTTCGCCGTCTTCAGTAATACTGACCTCGGTTTCCGGGATGGCAAGGCCCACCGTGTCAAACTTGATGTCTCCGCTGCGGTGGACCACGGAAATCCCGGCAACCTCGGTCTGGCCGTAAATTTGCTTGAGGTTTACCCCCAATGCATGAAAAAAACGAAAGTGGTCCGGGCCCATGGCCGCTCCACCGGTATAGGCATTGCGAACTCGGGAAAGTCCCAGGTGGTCTTTCAGCTTTTTTTGCACCCCGATGTAAGCCAGCCATTCCAGGAACGCCCAATACCAGGGAATCGGCTTCTTTTGGAATTTGAGGTCGGCCACATGATAGCCGATCTTGGCTGACAACTCATAGCATTTACGCTTGATCCAGGCAGCGTCCAGGTACTTTACTTGAACCGTGCGGGTCATCTGCTCATACATGCGCGGTGGCGCGAACATAACATGGGGGCCGATCTCCCGGATGTTATCCTGTGCCGTTTCAATCGATTCCGGGAAATTGATGGTGTATCCGATCTGCAGCCCGCAGGAAATCGACATCATCTGCTCACCGATCCACGCGAAAGGAAGGTAAGAAACATAATCGTCCGTATCTCTGCATGGATCGACGGCCATGAGGTTCCTGCCCATGGTCAGCATGTTATAATGGGACAGCAAGGCGCCTTTGGGAAGTGCCGTGGTGCCCGAGGTGTAAAAAAGCAACGCCACTTCGTCACCACTGCCTTTTTGAATGATTTCTTTGAATAGATCGGGCTCCTTTTGTTCCAATTCCCTGCCCATGCGTTGAACTTCTTTGAAGCTGACCAGGTAGTCCTGTTCATAATTTCTCATCCCTTTGGGATCATCCCATATGATCTTTTCCAGCTTAGGACATTCATTAAAGATGGAAATGGCCTTGTCGACCTCTTCCTGCCCTTCTCCGAACATAAAACGGGTATCCGAGTGGTCTATAATATACTTGACTTCCTCGATGAGGGAGTCCTGAAAGAGCCATACCCCCACCCCGCCGGCACACAGGGCGGCCATTTCGGCCCACAGGCCTTCAGGACGATTGTCACCGATCATGGAGACCTTATCCCCAGGCTTCAGGCCAAGGCTGATCAGACCGAGAGCGATTTCTCTGACGTTTCTTAGATAATCGTCCCATGTCAAGGGGCGCCATATGCCGTACTCCTTCTCCCGCATGGCCACCCTATCTTTGCCGTATCTTTCCGCCTGTTGTAAAAACAGTTTGGGAATTGTCAGATCTTTTGTAATTTCCATACTAGGATCGGGTTTATTTTTGCCTTAATTCGTTCTTGTAGAAAAACACCTTTTTGAAGAGGCTCGCAACACAGTAATTGGGCGTCAGATGCATTTTTATGATGGCTTGCAATTATCCTCTTGTGACATACAGATCCTCTTCGCCCAGATAAGCCTTGATCACTTCAGGATGATTCTGAACCTCATCGGGTGTGCCGTCAATGATCATATTGCCGAAGTTGAGCACAAACACATGATCGGAAAGGTCCATGACCACACCCATATCATGCTCCACCAGGAGGCAGGTAACCTTCCATCGTTCCTCTTCATTGATGTCGAGAATAAACCGGGCCATGTCTTCAACTTCTTCGAGATTGAGGCCGGCCAGGGGTTCATCCAGAATTAACAGTTCAGGTTCCAGCGCCAGCGCCCGCCCCAGCTCGACTCTTTTTTGCAAGCCATACGGAAGCATGCCCACCGGTTTATTACGGATATGTTCGATCTCAAGCAGGTCAATTATCTCTTCTTCAATAAAGATCCGGTGTTCATTTTCTTCCCGGGCGGTTTTACCGAGATAGAGCGATCCGCTGGTAATGCCCGATTTAAAATGGATATGGCGGCCAAGACGGATGTTATCAAGCACTGTCATGCCGCCGAAGATTTCGACTTTCTGAAAAGTCCTGGCTATGCCAAGGTTGGCCCGCTCAAAAGGCTTGAGTTTGTTGACCTTTTGTTTTCTGTAATAGATATTTCCCTTCTGCGGCTTGTAAAGACCGTTAATAATATTCATCATCACTGTCTTGCCGGCTCCGTTGGGTCCTATTACAGAATGAATTTCTCCTTTTCTTATTTTCAGGCTGATGCCGGCCAGGGCAAGAACCTTTCCGAAACTCATATGAACGTCCTCTAGTTCCAGCAGGACATCTTGATCTGCAATTTCACTCGACATCACCAATATTATTAGCCTTTCTTGGCCTTGAACAAAATTGAACGCTTCGCAAAGGTCTCTCTGCGTAATCGTTTGTTTTTAAATCGTTTTCTTTTTGTTTTTACAACCAAAATAAATTCTTCATGAGAAATTCGGGATAGGTTTTATCGGCATACAGCCGACATACTTAAACGCCTCATGTCCCGCCGTTAAATCCAATGGTAACATTATCCTGGTCCACAATCACCGGAACCTTGCGCGTACCGTCAGAATATTTAAGCATGGAATCCATTTTATCGGCATCTTGCCGAACATCGTAATATTCAACCTCCCGGCCTTGTTTGGCAAAAGCTTCACGAGCCTGGTTTGTATAAGGTCAAGTATCTTTACCAAAAATTAATATTTTGTCAGCCATTGTTCCTACCTCCCTGAGTTAAAATTAATGCCTGTGCAAGACAAAGATAATCACTTGTATTTCAATATTTTGCAGATAAACGTTTTAGAAGAGGACTACTAACAGGTATTTAAATTCTTGTCAATGATTACAGATTGACAAATACCATGGGGGTTGATAAAAATTTTTATGGTCACAAACAACGCGAATAGTGGAATTTCAAGAGATGTTACCATTACAAACGCTCTTGGTCTTCATGCAAGGTCCGCGTCTAAGATAGCAAAACTTTGTAAAAAAGCAAAATCAAAAGTGTGTATAATTAAGGACGGGAACAAGGCGGATGCTTCCAGCATTATCGATATACTTACCCTGGCCTGTGCGCAAGGTTCAAAGATAACTTTAAAAATTGACGATCAATCGGATCTTGAAATTTTAAACGATCTTGTGCAGCTGGTTGAAAGTAATTTTGGAGAATAACCAGGCATGTTAAATACAAACCAAAGGGAAATACAACTCAACGGCATTAATGCTTCTTCGGGTATTTGCATCGGAAAGGCTTACCTGGTCGGCAGAGAAGGCGTGGATGTTGTGGATAAATATTTTATAAGTCAAGAGCATTTAAAAAAAGAGATAAAACGTTTCAAAAAGGCCGTAAAGAAATCAAAAGATGAGCTCCTTTCTGTAATTGAACAAACACCTAAAAAAATACGTCCGCATGCCTCCATTCTTGAGATCCAGATGGCGCTGTTCAAGGACAAAAGGCTATATGGCAAAACTATCAAAACCATTGAAAAGGAACTGGTAAATGCTGAATGGGCCTTCAAAAAAGTGGTATCGAACGTCAAAGCGATGTTTAATAATATGACGGACTCCTATTTACAGGGGCGGGCGGCCGACATTATCCACGTATCAGACAGCATCATGCAGAACCTGGTTGGGGTCAAAACCGAAAGTATTGCCGCAATCGATAAACGGGTCATACTTGTAGCTACTGACCTATCTCCTGCAGAGACCAGCCAGATACAACTGGAAAACGTAAAAGGATTTGTAACTGATCGCGGTGGCAAAACATCACATACAGGCATCGTTGCCCGGACTCTCGAAATTCCAGCTGTTCTGGGTCTTGAAAATGCAACCCGTGTAATAAAAAACGACGACATCATCATTGTAGATGGTACCGCCGGTATCGTTATAGTTAATCCAACCGACCAAACTCTGATTCAGTTCGAAGAGCGTAAGGATAGATATGAAGCATATAAAGCTGGTATTGCCCGATACAGCCATCTCCCGGCTGAAACAATAGATGGTGTCCTTTTCCAGATTATGGGTAATATCGAACTATCCGAAGAGGTGGTATCGGTTATTGATTACGGCGGAGATGGTATCGGTCTTTACCGAACGGAATTTCAATATTTTAACCGTCCCGATTTTCCCGGTGAGCATGAGCTTTTTGATAAATACAAGGATGTGGTCGAGGTAATGACACCAAGGCCGGTAACGATTCGAACCTTAGACATCAGCGGTGATAAAGCGGTTTCCTATTCTTCGGATTCTTATGAGACCAACCCTGCTCTCGGGCTTCGAGGTATCAGGTACTGCCTGAGAAAACCAGATATTTTCAATACCCAGCTCCGGGCCATATTAAGGGCCTCTGCATTCGGCAACGTCAGGGTTCTTTTTCCCATGATATCGTGCCTTGATGAAGTCCATCTTGCAAAAAGAATGTTAAATGAAGCTGCCGATTCTCTGGACAAAGAAGGTGTAATCTTTAACGAAAATATTGAAGTCGGGATCATGATAGAGGTTCCTTCGGCAGCGATCTTGGCGGATGTGATGGCAAAAGAAGTTGACTTCTTCAGTATCGGAACCAACGATCTGATCCAGTATGCCCTGGCGGTGGACAGGGGCAACGCACAGGTTGCGCATCTCTATCAGCCGCTCCATCCTGCCGTTATCCGGATGATTAAACATGTCGCCGATGTGGCCAGAGACCACGATGTGAAGATCTCCATGTGCGGTGAGATGTCAAGCGATCCTGTTAATATGCCGATACTTTTAGGGTTGGGAATAAACAGATTTAGTACGAATCCTCAGTCAATACCGACGACTAAAAGTATAATAAGATTGCTTAATGTTGAAGAGGCCGAACTGTTTATTAATGAAGTTCTTAAAGAAACCACCGAAAACGGTGTCATGGAACTGGTGCTGAGTACATATGGCAGTATTTTGTTTGAGATAGGATATACCGAATAATAATCTCTTTTTTTATATTTAGGAGAAAATAAAATTTGAGCAAAAACCATATTAAAATTGTAACTGAAAACAGAAAAGCCAGGTATAACTACTTTATCGAAGATACTTACGAGGCTGGAATGGTCCTTTTAGGGACCGAAGTTAAATCAATCCGACTCGGCCGCATTAACCTTAAAGATTCTTATGCCAGGATTAAAAAAGGCGAGGTTTTTGTGCACCAGATACACATCGGTGCTTATCCCTTTGCCTTTTATGACAATCACGATCCTTTAAGAAAAAGAAAACTCCTTTTGCATAAGCTTGAAATCAAGAAGCTCTATGGCAAAGTTAATGAAAAAGGATATTCCCTGATACCTTTAAAGGTATATTTCCAAAACGGAAAAGCAAAACTCACCATAGCCCTTGCCAGAGGTAAGCGCAAGCATGATAAACGAGAGACTATTAGACGACGCGATGAGCAGAGAGATCTTGAAAGGTCCAAAAAGGAATACTGAGATTTAAAGAAATGGATATTGAACGTGAAAAGATCGATTTTGATGTGCTTTTTGTAGGCGGAGGTCCTGCAAACCTGGCAGGTGCCATTCGGTTGATGCAGCTCGCCGAAAAGAAAAATATGAACCTTGAAGTTGCACTAATCGAAAAGGGAGCGGAAATAGGGTCACATGCTTTGAGCGGCGCCATTCTGAACCCGGTCGCACTAAAAGAGCTAATTCCGGACTTCTTAGAAAAACAGTGCCCCATGGAAGATACCGTAAGGGAAGACGAATTCTACTTTTTAACCGACAAAAAACAGTATCGAATCCCCATTATTCCCCGTTATATGCATAACAAAGGCTTTTACATTATCAGTCTTTCCAGGTTTACAAAATGGCTCGGCAATATTGCCGAAGACCTAGGCGTAAATATCTTCCCTGGTTTTGCCGGTAAGGAAGTTCTTTATGCCGAAGATCAAAAGACTATCTTAGGAATTCGTACCGGTGACAAAGGTCTCGGAAAGGACGGTCAACCCAAAAGCAACTTTGAGCCGGGCATAGATTTACTGGCCAAGGTTACGGTATTCGGCGAAGGGGCAAGGGGAAACCTGATGCGGGATGTTGCGCAAAAACTCGAAATCTTTTCAGGGAAAATGCCCCAGGTGTTTGAAACCGGCATCAAAGAAGTTATCCAGCTTCCTGAAAACAATTTTTTTACCTTTAGCCGGGGCAACGACATACATACTTTCGGATATCCCCTGGGCCTGAACACACCGGGCGGCGGTTTTATTTATGAGATGAAAGATAACAAGGTTACCTTGGGGTTTCTTGTGGGACTCTGTTATGAAGACTCTATGCTCGATATTTATAATGAGTTCATAAAATTCAAGCGGCATCCATTTGTGGCAGACATAATAAAAGACGGCAAGGTCATCGAACAAGGCGCAAGAACGGTAGCCACCGGAAGCTATTTTACCATCCCCGAGCTTGCGGTGGACGGCGCTGTGTTTGTGGGAGGCAGTGCATCCATGCAGAATACTCCTGGACTCAAGGGTGTCCATCTATCCATGAAGTCAGGAATGCTGGCGGCAGAAGCGATAGTTAATGCCTTTGAAAAGAGCAGCTTCACCAGGCAAGCCCTCGGGCTTTATCATGACCTGTTTGAAAATAGCTGGGCAAAAAATGAGATTTTTGAGGGCAGAAATTTTGCTCAGGCACTTGCAAAAAAAGGGTTGGCTAAGTTTCTCCATCTCGGAGCTCAGTATGTCACCAAAGGACGTGGTTTTTGCGATAAAATGCCGATTGAACAAGATCACAAAGCGCTACAGCCTACAAAGGAGGGCGTCGATGATGTTATTAAGACCCCTGAAAAAAAGACCTTAGACGGTGTCTTGTATGTTGATAAACTTACCGGCGTCTACCTATCAAAAACCATGCACAGGGAGGATCAACCCAACCACATTATCGTGCATGACCAGAACCTGTGCGTCAATGAATGTTTTAAGACATACCGATGTCCCTGCACCAGATTCTGCCCTGGAGATGTGTACGATATCGAGACAGACCAAAAGACATCGCAACGCCGGCTGATACTGAACCCGTCAAATTGTCTACACTGTAAAACCTGTGGAATAAAGGATCCTTACCAGAATATAACATGGACGTGCCCGGAAGGAGGAGAAGGTCCGGGATATACTATGTTATAATCTTCCTTTCCTTAAAATAGCGACCAGAAGCCATATCCCCATGATTGCTGCGGTTGAAAACAAAACAATTCCGATCAAGGATATTCCGTAAAACAGAGGCGGGATTTCGGAAATAACGATAAGAGCTGAACCGATAATAAGAGCAGCAATGATAATTGAAAAGGATATCCTGTTGCTGATCCTGTCATGGGTCGCCAGTATTGTTTCAAGCCCTTTATGCTCCCATTTCAAAGATAGTTTCTGCTGCCGTATCAGACGTGTAATTTCAAGCGTGTCTTTGGGAAACTGCTGAATGAATTGAAGCATTTCCGATCCGAGCTTTATGATATCGCCCGCGACTCTTCCGGGGTGGAACCTGGCAAGCTTTACCCGCTCTATAAACGGTGCGGTTTGTGCAATCATGTCAAAATCCGGATCGAGCACAAGTGCAACACCCTCTATAGTGGTCAGCGCCTTCATCATAAGGAAGATGTCCGGCGGGATCATGAGATGATAACGGGAAGCAAGCTCAAGCAAATGGTTCAGCAGTTTACCGATTTTTATATCTTTCAAAGGCTTGTAAAGATGCTGTCCCATGAAGTCTGATACATCCTTCTCAAGCAAACGGATATCAGGCTCGTCATCCCAGTAAGTCACTTTCAGGAGCATCTGGGTTGCTCGGGCTTCATTCCGATGGACCACGCTGTCTATCAAATCGACGAAAATTTCTCTGTTCTGCCGGTCCACCGAGCCTGTCATACCGAAGTCGAGCGGACAAATTACGTTGTCAGGCAATACAAAAATATTTCCTGGATGGGGGTCGGCATGAAAAAAACCGAAATCGAATACCTGCTTCAAATAAAAATCGGCTCCCCGGGCGGTAATCGTCTTTCTATCAAGCCCGGCCTCTTCCAGTATGTCAATTTCTGATATCTTGATACCGCTTACCAGTTCCATGGTAATAACATGCTCGGTTGTCTTATCTCTGAAGACTTTGGGGATATAGATGGTGGAATCGTCTAAAAAGTGTCGGGCAAACCGCTCCATGCTGGTTGCTTCAATGTTGTAATCGATCTCCTTTTCGAGTGTCCTGGCAAATTCTTCAACAATTTTAACCGGCTGGTAAAGCGACATCTCTTCTATGTGGCGTTCCATAAGGGTTGCCAGATGGAGCATGATCTCGAGATCGATTTCGATGATCTTCCTGATGCCGGGACGCTGAACCTTGATCGCCACCATTTCACCGTCCTTCAATCCGGCCCTATGCACCTGTCCTATAGAAGCGGAGGCAAAGGGTGTTTCATCAAAAATATCAAAAAGTTCTTCCGGCGGAGAACCGAACTCTGTTTCTATGGCCTTACTCACTTCGCTGAAAGGAAAAGGAGGGACTTCATCTTGGAGTTTGGAGAGTTCGCGCGTAAAATCAGCCGGTATCAGATCCGGACGGACGGAGAGGATCTGGCCGAATTTTATATAGGTAGGTCCCAGTTCTTCAAAGGCCATTCTAACCCGTTCCGCCCTTGAAAGCTTTTCAAGGCGGTCCCGCCGATTCCTTGCAATCAACTGAAGACCGATTTCGATGTATTGATCAATCTTTAACAGCTCTACCAGATCTCCAAAGCCATATCTGAAAAGAATAGCCAGAATCTGACGATATCGGTTAAGATTGCGGTAGGTTCGGCCTACGACGCCGATCTTTCTTATACTAAGCATCTTTTAAAATTAATACCCGGAAGTTGTAGCTTTCTATACAAATGTAAGCTATTTAGTCGTGTCAGCACTCTCACTGATCGCTTTTTTCAGTTCTCTTATCTCCTTTTTCAACCCACTCAATTCATCCCCGGTTACAACATCCGCCTTTTTCATAAACTCTTTAACGGCCTCTTGTATCTTATCTTCGAGTTTCTTTTGAGTTTTTTCATACCTTTTCTGCAGATCTTCCAGAAATTTCATCCCTTCACTTTCAGACATCTTTCCCTTTTTTACAAACTCTCTGGCCAGATCTTCCACCTCATCCTTTGCGATTAAAGCAAGGCCGATGCCGGTCAGCATCGATTTTTTAATAATATTAAACATCAAATCCTCCTTTTTTGTGACTGTTCACGGTTCAGAGATTCATGGTTAATAGCCTTGAAATTTTTTCATATTTTTACTTTTAATCTCGTTGCAAGCTTGCTCGGCAAATCCTAAGGCCTGAATGAATTCTGCATTGGACTCAAAATCAAAGACTTTAACTACATTATCAGTTGAAAAATTTGAATCCTGAACCTCTGAACGCTTACCCTTTTTTTAAATTATTACTTCAACTTTCCGATAACAGCACTTGCAATGGTGTTCTTCTGGATCTCTTTAGTGCCTTCATAAATCTCGGTGATCTTGGCATCGCGATAAAAGCGCTCGACTTCATACTCTGCCATGTATCCATACCCTCCCAGAAGCTGGATGGCTTCGTCGGCAACTTCAACGGCAGTCCTGGCCGCATACATCTTGGCCATTGATGTCAGCTTGGGATCAATTCGTCCCTGGTCAAAGTTCCAGGCGGCTTTATAGGTGATAAGCCTGGCAAGCTCAATTTTTGTGGCCATATCGGCCAGCTTGTGCTGGGTCACCTGGAATTGAGCAATTTTTTTCCCAAACTGTTCTCTTTGCTTTACATATGCCAATGCACGATCAAAAGCGCCCTGAGCTGTTCCCAGTGCCTGGGCGGCGATCAGTATCCTGCTTTCATCAAAAAATTCCAGCACATGGTAGAAGCCTTTTCCTTGTTTCCCGATAAGATTTGAAACCGGAACACGGACGTCTTTAAAGTTTACCTCTGATGTTGGCACCATATGGATACCCATCTTTTGTCCAACATCAGTGGCAGAAACACCTTTACGGTCTGCTTCAACAAGAATCAAGCTAATACCTCGATAGGTCGGCTTGCAGTCAGGATCGGTCTGGCATAGAACACAGAAAAAGCCGGCAAGTTCACCATTGGTAATGAATATTTTTGAGCCGTTTATAACCCATTCCTCCCCATCCTTTTCTGCCGATGTGTCCATAAATGTAATGTCAGAGCCGTGATCGGACTCTGTAAAAGCACCTGCAGAAAGCATTTTACCTTCTGCGACAGGCGGTAGAAATTTTTCTTTCAGTTCATCGCTGCCAAAACGTAAAACACATTCAGATGCAAAATCGGCAAGGATTAGAGCAGCGCCAATTGTGGAATCTTGCCTGCAAAACTCTTCGGCAATAAGAATATTCTCCAGAACACCAAGCCCCTGGCCGGAATATTCTTCGGGAAAGTGTATGCCGATGAACCCAAGTTCAGCGGCTTTTTTCCAGATCTTTTCAGGAAATTCGTGTTTTCTATCGAGCTCAAGTGCGAGTTCCTTGTCAAATTCACCCTTTGCAAAGTCCCTTGCCGCTTTCTGAATTTCTTTTTGTGATTTCGTAAGTTCAAAATCCATCCTAATGCTCCATCTGTTGAATTGTTTTTATTTTTTCGGGATTTAGCATATGCCCCGAACTATTGCAAGGAGTTTGAATCTTTTCAACCTGTTCAGATGTTTCAAACGCAGCAAAAAAGAAAAGGTGCTTGACTGATCCGTTCTACTATTCTAATTAGTTCTTGCGTAACACTTTAGCTTTTTGAAAATATTACCGCTTCAGGTATAATTAAATTTTTACTGAAAAATCACGCCTAAGGCGGATAAAACTTAAAACCTAAAACTTGATGAAAAGGAAACTAGACAATATGCCGTTCTCAATTGCTCTTGCAGGAAAGGGAGGCACCGGGAAAACCACTATAGCGGGAATGCTTATCAAATATCTGGTAAAGATGGACAAAATTCCTGTCCTGGCTGTGGATGCAGACTGTAACGCAAACTTAAACGAGGTCCTCGGTCTTGAAGTGGAAGACACTCTCGGCAACGCACGTGAGGAGATGAAAAAAGGGGTAGTGCCCAACGGAATGACCAAGGACGTTTTTATGTCCATGAAACTCCAGCAAGCTATTGTCGAGGACGACGGTTTCGACCTTATCGTTATGGGACAACCCGAAGGCCCTGGATGCTACTGTGCGGCAAACACTCTTCTGACAGGATTTCTGGATAAGCTAACCGGTAATTATCCATATGTGGTCATGGATAATGAGGCTGGAATGGAACATATCAGCCGACTAACCACAAGTAATGTCGATATCTTTCTTACTATTTCCGACACATCCCGCCGCGGGCTTCAGGCGGCCATAAGGATTAATGATCTTGCAAAGGATCTTAATATCGGTGTTTCAAAAAGCTATCTTATAATTAATCAAACTAAAGAAGCGCCGTCTGATATGGCTCTGAACCTGATTAAAGATAAAGGTCTGGAACTTGCCGGAACCATACCCGAAGATAGTATGATATACGAATACGATTTAAACGGACAGCCGACCGTTGAAATGCCGGAGGAGAATAAAGCCGTTAAAGCCGCATTTGCAATATTTGGGAAAATCATCAAATAAATGAAAAGCGCGGGATACAATTTTAAAGCTCAGGAAGAATCCGGAGACATCCCGTACAAGAATCTTTATATATACTATATTCAAGGCCGATTAAAAGCGAACAAAAATAATTTTAGCAACCATTTTATCGGCAACTGGCAAGAGGACGAATTCTCTTTTCTTTTCTTTTCCGAACCCTCCCGCACTGAAGTGGAAATAATTTTAAGCTCACAGCCTTATTTGACCCTTATTGACGAATTCTATATGACATACGACCAATGGCAGGGAGAAAAGATCTCTTCTTTAAAAATCGGCAGGTTTCGCATAGTGCCGCCCTGGCAAAGGCAATGGAAGAAAATGAAGTCATGCCTTAAAGAACTGCCCATTATTCTTGATCCGGGTGTTGTATTCGGCACCGGAGCCCATACCACAACACATGACTGTCTCCAAGCCCTTGAAATCGTATTCAGCCGGGAAAAAGTAAAGTCAGCTCTCGATCTCGGAACAGGGACCGGGCTTCTTGCTCTGGCAGCATCTCGACTCGGCTGTAAAAGTATACTGGCAGTCGATTTTAATTTTTTAGCTGCGAGTACGGCCTTGAGAAATGTACATCTAAACCGGTTAGAAGACACGGTTCTGGTTGTTCAGGGACGGGCCGAAGATTTTATTGACTCAGCTTCAGATCTTGTGATAGCAAACATACACTATGATGTAATGCAACATCTGGTAAATTCCAGAGGTTTTCTTAGTAAAAAGTGGTTTATTCTGTCCGGCCTGTTGCGCAGCCAGGCAAGGGATTTGCTTTATAAATTATCTCAAAATCATGTCAGAATCGTAAAAAAATGGGAACGGGACGGTATCTGGCATACTTTTCTCGGAGCAACATTTTAGGTGAGAGGTTATTATGTATATCAAGTGCTGGGGGTCAAGAGGTTCTACTCCTGTATCAGGGTTAGATTATATCAAATACGGCGGTGATACAACCTGCATTGAGATCAGAACCAAAAGCAACGATATCATAATCGTCGATGCCGGAACCGGAATACGGAGGCTCGGCAACATGTTAATGGATGAAAACCGGCATAAGTACAATTTCCTCTTTACCCATACCCACTGGGATCATATAATGGGATTCCCCTTTTTTAGACCGCTGTATAGCAAAAATGTCGAACTCACATTGTATAGATGTCCCTTCCACAGCAAATTCGTGGAAACCATACTCTCCAAGTTTATGGCTCCGCCGTATTTCCCTGTCAGGTATTCCGAGATAAAAGCAAAAATGGAATACCTGGGAGCATTCACTACAGAGTTTGAAATAGGCTCTGTAACCGTAACGCCTATTCAGATCAATCATCCCGACAACGGCAGCGGATACAAATTTACCGAAGATGGCAAATCTTTTGTATTTATTACCGATAATGAACTTGGTTTTGGACATCCCGGAGGTCTCCCGTACAGCGACTATCTTGAATTTTCTGCAGGTGCTGATCTCCTTATTCATGATGCCGCGTACACCCCGGAAGAATATGAATCAACAATAAAATGGGGCCACTCGGTATTTAACGACACCCTTGATCTTGCCCTTGAAGCCGGAGTCGGTCGGCTGGGTTTGTTTCATTTATACCAGGAACGAACAGATCGGGAAATGGATCAAATTGTCAAGACCTGCCGGCAAATTATTGCTGAAAAAGGGAATAAACTTGAATGTTTCGCCGTGGCCTGCGATATGACTTTTACTCTATAGCTCGAGTTTTGGAGAGCGATGATCCGGGCAGACCTTTACGAGAAAAGCATCCATATAGATTCCTATGTCTCTTCCAGTGACTGTAGAGCCTGCGGATTCCACAGTCGAGCAGAGTTTATAGACAGCCTTCGTGCCGGACGACTCAAGCCCTCAAAGTGCAAGATGGCAAGGAGGCGTTTCCTTCCCTTACTCTGGGCGGCAAGGCCCAATGATATCCTACCCGAAGTGGAGGTTTTACAGCTCCCAAACCCCGGCCCCACCGGACTCTTTCCTATCAACCAGCCGGAAAAAAATTCGCCGATCCTGGTGTCGGGCAACTCAAAGCTCACTGTTGAGGTTCTCACTGCGGTACTCTCCACGACCTTGAGCCCGTTCTGGTACATGGTTGTGGATACGGATGGACATACCGTGGACATGGCCATGGTATACGAAGCCCTGACAGCCGAGCGGGTTACGAAAGTACTCACCCGAGAAAAAGCAGATCAAATTGCTCCGGAATCAACCCTTTTCCTGCCGGGCTTTGCGGCACCGATACGTGACACTTTGGCTGAGCAAAGCGGTCGATCTGTGACAGTCGGCCCTGTATGTGCTGCTGAGCTTCCTCTATTTTTTGGGAAAATGAACTGGAAGGTGGCTTGATCCGGATTAACCCAAGACTTTATCCTTTGGTAACACTTTAGTTTTTTGAAAATATTACCGCTTCAGGTATAATAAAATTATTACTGAAAAAAATAACTATTACATCCTGAGACCTTTGAAAAACCTTTAATTTTGTTCAAGGCCAAGAAAGGCGAAAATTTTAACCACAGGAATACATTGAGTATTTCGAGGATTAAAATTTGAGCCTGACGCCGGGATTGGGCAAAAGGGGGCGTTTTTCAAAGGTCTCATCCTTTGTATTTGTTCAGATACCCCCTGAACATTTACTATTCTTTTATTTTCTTTTTCCGCAACTGAAGATAGACATCACGAAGTGCTGTATATGGATCTATGGACGCTTCTTTGAGAGACTCGTAATCCCCGATTCGAAAGGAGGTTTTATTAACTATATCGATACTCCTAATGCCCAGGGCTGCTTCAGTCGGTTTAACATAGCTGACAGGATCTAAAAAAAAGTCTCCCGCCAGTCCTATTGAATCGCGCAGGGTGGACGCCCCCAAAACAGGCCACACAAGGTAAATCCCGTTGCCAAGGCCGTATTTGGCAAGAGTTTGACCCAGGTCTTCTTAGTCCCGAGGGATAAGTTCGGGGTATTTGTCAGCCGGGCTCCCAAATCCAAGAACACCTACAGTGGTGTTTACAAAAAACCTTGAAAATTCAATCACCGCGGCACTCCCTTTCCCTTGAAGAATGCAGTTTGCCAGCCTTATCGGAGTTGCAAGATTTCTGAAAAAGTTATTTACACCGGTTCTGAAAAAATCCGGAGCAACCGCCTTGTATCCTCTGGCCAGAGGTTTGAGCGCCCAAAAGTAAAGTTTGTCATTGAAATGAAACATGGCCTTGTTCCAAAGGGAAAGGGGGTCTGCCACCTGTACTTTATCTTCTTCAAATTCCTCGTCAAAAAAATTGTCATCAGAATTATCTGCCATGTCAGGGGCTTGTGAAATCTGTTCTGTACCGTCGCTTGTGATTTGTCGGTTCTGATCAAGTTGTATATCTTCCGATACTGCCAAGGAAGGTGTAACAGGTCTGTGAGCACACCCTGTGGACAAAAAGAGGAAAAACAAAAAAAATCAGTATCAGATTATTAAACTGTTTTTTGCTCATATTATCACATACCTTTTTAACCCTCTTTGGCTTCCTGCCCAAACGGTTTAAAAACGACTATCAGTTGCGGCAACAGTGTCAGGGCTGCAATTAAGGCAATCAACATGGCCAATCCTGTGAGCAGGCCGAAATAAATACTGGGAATAAAATTGGACAAAACCAGGATCGAAAAACCCATGATGATCGTTATTGATGTATAATACATGGCGTAGCCGATGCTTCCGTGACAGCGATGAACGGCCTTAATATAATTCCGATCAACTTTAAACTCGTGTCTGTATCTATGGATATAGTGAATCGTGTTATCGACGGCAATCCCGATACTGATCGCCGCAATAGTAATGGTCATCATATCAAGAGGAATATTCATCCATCCCATGACGCCAAGGACTACACCAATGGAAAGCAAATTGGGTGAAATAGCGATCAACGCTATTTTCAATGACCTGAAAAGGATCAGAAACATACACATCAGCGCCAGCACTACTACTCCTAGAGTCAGGATTTGTGAACTGAACAGACTCTGCAGCATATTGTTATATAACACCAGCATCCCGGTTAAATGTACGTTCTCTTTCTTTAAACCGGGTTTGTTGGTCAGTTCGTGCTGGATTTTTTTTAGTAACATGTTCCGTTTTAATGATTTCTCTGAATCCCTAACACGAATTGAAAAACGAACCTGATCATGCTCCACGGAAACATAAGGTGTTAACACCATGCTTCTGAAGTTGTCAGGTAATTCGTTGTACAGCACAGCTAATTCAAAATTGTCTAGCGGTTTACCGTTGTTTAACTTTTCAGCAATCTTCATCATCGTCCCCAATGACAAGACCTTACCGGTTTCAGGCAGACTTTCAAGATAATCATGGATTTGCTCAACCAGGGCCATCTTGTCAGAAGTAAACCAGTATTTATTCTCGCTTTCCGCTTCGTCAAATTCATCAAACTCGTCGAATTCATTACCATCTTTTGTATCTGAATCAGATATTGCGACAGGTACTGATGCTTCAGCCTTCTCAAAATCGACAATCACATCAAACGGGGTGGTGCCGCCCAGATTTTGGTCAATAACTTTCATGCCCTGATAAATCTCGGTTGTATGTTTAAAGTAATCGATAAAGCTGTTTTCAACGACCAGTCTTGAGATTCCGATAGCACTTATAATAAGGGTGATGCAACTTGTTACTAGTATCATGACACCATGACGCTCGGTAAATCTGGCGAAAAGTGACGTCAATGAGAAGTATGAACTCCTTCTGGCCCGCGGAGTTTGTTTTTTAAGCAGCATTAACAAAGAAGGAAAGAGGAGAAATGTCAATAATAGCGAGACGGTAATACCGGCACACATCATCCAGCCAAATGTTATGACAGGCAGTATATCGCAAAGCAGCAGTGAGCCAAACCCTGCAATTGTAGTTAACGCGGCATACAGACAAGGCCTCATCATGAAACGAACTGTATCGAGGATGAGTTTTCGCTGTTCAGTTTCGGGATTATTATACAGGAGTTCCCGGTACCTTACGATCAGATGGATCGTAATAGCCATAGTGATGATAAGCTGCAAAGATATAAAGTTAGAAGATATCACTGTAACCTCCCAACCAAACATTCCCAACAGCCCTATCATGGAAATTGCAGACAAAGAGCAGCAGAGCATCGGCAATAAGATCCAGCGCTTTCTCCTAAAAATAATGCTTAAGGTTAAAATCAAAAAACACAATACCCCGAGGCCGAATATCTTCAGATCGTTTTTGATAAAGCTGACCAGGTCGTCTGCAATCATGCTCACACCGCCCAGGAAAAGCTCGGTATCCTGACGGTATTTTTCCATAATTGCACGAATTACAGCAATATCCTGATGCCGGGCCTTCCTCATCTTATCCCGGTGTTTTTGAAACTGTTTGCTGACTTTTTTGAATTCAGCGACTTCCACCGCAGTAAGGGACCCTTTGGCCCGTTTCTCCCGAAAATGGTTGCGACGGGCAAGTAAGTCCCGATAGATATTATCGATCGGAAAGTAGATAAGAAGTGCGGTGGTCTTAAGGTCCGGGCTGACTAGAAGGTTTTTGTAGATAGGACTGTTTTTAAACTCGGTTTTTGCCAGCTTTTTGTCGACGGTTGACGATTCAAGTGTCTGAATATTGCTGGCCAGTTCCTTTATCGGTATAGGCGGACTTTCCAGCAGAGGGACATCGAGTATTGAAACCACCGATGATACTCTTTCAAACCGCTTTAATTCATCCCTAAGCCGGGTCAGATTGGATAGTACCTTGACTGAGAACAGATCGCCTTTGGGGGCGTAGGTCATCACTAAATAATCATGCAGACCATACCTTGAATCGATAAGTCGCGAGTAACGCAAATCTTTGTCATGCTCTAGAACCAGCGTTTCCGCTGATGCGTCAAGCTTGAAGTCCTTTACCTTATAGCCAAGAAAAGAAACCACTGCCAGAAGTAAGATAATGATAAGTTTAGGTCGCTCAATAATAACCTTATCGAAAAACCTTGTTGGCAGAGAATAAAGTTTTGTCATATTGATTGCTAAAACAGAAACATTCTGGTTAAGGGCTCGCTCAAAAAGAGGTTATTTATTTTTAGGTTTTTCCAGTTTTAAAAGAAGGTCGTCGATAGTGCCTTTACTGAGAACCTGATCAAATTGAGACCGGTAGGTCGAGATAATGCTGACACCCTCAACCTCGATATCATAGATCTTCCAGCTATGCTTTGATTGATGAAACTTGTACAGCATCGATATTTTGTTGTTTTTCGAGATCAGTTCGGTGGGGATCTCAATTTTTCTTTTACTATGAACAGGCAGTTTATAGACGACCTTTTCATCCGTATAAAGAGTCAGTTTGTCGACATACGACGCCTTTAGACGTTTAATAAAAAGATCGGTAAATCTCTCTTTTTTTTCTTTTGAAAGGCCGGGCCAATATTTTCTCCCTAAAGAGAGTTTGGCCATGAGTGGAAAATTAAAGATCGGTGTTACTATTTCGATTATTTTTTTGTTCTTTGCCTGTTTTTCAAGATCTTTTTTCTGCAGTACCTCAATTGCC
>Ga0070723_10000155_pt1 | contig 18454 bp, 17 predicted proteins | sample tdAd002_FD_67277 | JGI IMG/M metagenome (GOLD analysis project Ga0070723, IMG submission 67277) | Marine sediment microbial communities from the Atlantic coast under amendment with organic carbon and nitrate - tdAd00.2 | ecosystem: Environmental > Aquatic > Marine > Coastal > Sediment | place...
AGCCGACCTGGAATTTCTGCAGGGGTTCGAAAAGGTTAACCGGGTGGCGCGAAAGTTGGTTTCTCAGCTGTCTGAAAAGGGCATTTTTGCGGTGAATCACTCGGTGGGGTTTCCCATGAATCTTGCGGCGTGGCCGGGAAAGATATGGTCGGTTTCGCACAAAACGGTCGCTGTAGCTGCCGGTCTCGGCCACTTGGGGCACAATCGTCTGGTTATCCATCCCCGGTTCGGAAACTTCGTGCTTCTTGGAACCGTTTTAATCGATCAGGCCGTGACGGTCTATGATCAGCCCCTCGATTACAATCCGTGCATCAAGTGCGGTCTGTGCGTATCCGTCTGCCCGGTGGGGGCCATTGCATCCGATGGGCGATTCAATTTTGCAAACTGTATGACCCACAATTACCGCGATCGTCTGGGCGGGTTTTCAGACTGGGTGGAAAGCATCGTGAAGAGCAAAAGCGTCAGCGACTATCGCAAACGGATAACTGACTCCGAGACGGTATCCATGTGGCAGAGTTTGAGCTATGGGATCTGCAACAAGTCTTCTTACTGCATGGCGGTTTGTCCGGCAGGGAAAGATCATATTGAACCGTATCTGACGAATCGAAAGGAATATTCGAGTCAGGTAGTAAAACCTTTGCAGCGAACAGCGGAAACCGTCTACGTTCTGTCCGGCTCGGATGCCGAAGCCCATGTGTCGAAAAAGTTTCCCCACAAAAAAATCAAACGTGTAGGCACGGGCCTCAGGCCGGCCTCGGCGGCAGGGTTTCTCGATAGCCTGGACCTGATTTTTCAAAGGGAGCGGTCCGAGGGACTCGAAGCCACCTACCACTTTACCTTTACCGGAGATGAGCAGTGCACAGGAACCGTTATCATCCGCAACCGGACACTCGAGGTGACGACCGGACATGTGGGAACAGCGAATATAGCGGTAACGGCCGATACCCGAACTTGGCTCGATTTTCTGGCCAAAGAAAAAAATTTGTTCTGGGCGCTGTTGCAACGAAAAATTCGCGTTAAAGGTTCTCCAGTTCTGATGAAAAAATTCGCCGGTTGCTTTCCCCTATGACAAAGTGAATAAGGATTTGAGTGAATGGCTGGTCGAGGCTCGGCGCTTCGTCAAAACTCTTCCGGGCAAACCTTGTGAAATAGATTTGCCTCTTAAGAAATAGTGCTAATAGCCTCTTATTTTGGAGTTTGCTGAATTTGTTTTTCCATCTTTCGTCGCTCTGTTATATCAAAGGCATAGTGTAAGTATAAATCCTCATCAATTGGGTGCCAGTAAGCATCCCATGTGATATACAAAGTTTCGACTTCCAGATGTTTAGGTTTGCCTGTCGACCAAACTTCCGGAGCTAAACACCATGGACACGGTTCACTCCTCTGCGCCCAAGTTTCATAACAGGTGGTTCCTGGAACGGCGCCAGCCTTTCTCCCAGCTTCGTTAGAAAAAATAATTTCACGAGTCTTTGGACGAATCAGTAGAGCTACACAAGGGATAGCATCAAGGAGGATATTGTTCAAATGCATCTTTTCTTTTAGAGACTCCTCGGTGTTCTTGCGTTCAGCAACCTCTTTCTCTAATTCTTTAACCCTCTGTTCTAATTCTTCATAGGTTGGTTTCTTGGCCATTTGAAAATCCTCCGATTAATCGGGATAGATGATAGAAAATAACAAAATATATAGGGTGAATTCAAGTTCAAAGTGCACCATAACCATATAAATGAATAGTGGACATGACAGGCTGTCTGGTAATGTGAGGAGAACCACCATGAAAAAAAGAAACATTTATCAGAACCGAAGTCAAGAATTACTTAGTCTCTTTAAGGAAGCTAGAAACAGCGCAAAAGTTATGGCTGAGACTGGTTCAATGAAGTTTTGAAAAAACCGGCCTGGACCGGAACAGGAGGCGTGTTGCCTAAATAAATTGAAAAAAAAAGCTTGATTTTTTCTTGGTACTATTGCAAGTATCTATTTTCACTCACAAAGAGATACGATAATGATATCTTAAATATTATGAGTGAGATCAGCGAGGAAGAAATTCGGATGTCGGGTGTATTCGATACCCATTATTACAATTATCGTTGGCGGAATTACGGGTATGACGCCAAAGTAGAGGATGTCTTGGTCGATTCTTTTCCGCCTTCACCCGGGTCCAAGCACCGCATGCCTGAACTGCAATGTTTTTGTGGTGGTGACCTGTGTTATGTCAAAGATCTTTAAAGCCCGCACCGAAGATGCACTATGTTCATGCAAATAAAGAACGAACGAGAAAATACTAAATACCTAACTCTGCCAAAATCTTACAAAGATGTATATCCGTTCAAAATTGGATGCACATCGTTTATCTATCCTGATGGTTATGCGCAAAATGTAAAAATGCTGGCGCCGTATCTGGATGAAATCGAACTTCTGCTTTTCGAAAGTGCTTATACCAGTCTACCTTCAAAAAATGAGATAAAAAAGCTTTCCTTACTATCAAATGAATTCGACCTTTCCTATAATATTCATCTACCTATAGATATATTCCTTGGGGATCAGGATCCTTTACTACGACATCATGCGGTGGAAACGATAAAAAAAGTTTTCGACCTTACTGCACCTATTTCTCCCTCTACCCATACTCTTCACCTCTCATACGGGGAGGCCGATTTTGAAAAGGAGCGTATTAAAAGGTGGCAGGAACGTCTTTACAACAGTATTGAGCAATTGATTTCCACTGGAATAAACAGCGAAATGATTTCGATTGAAACTCTTACATACCCGCTGGAGTGGGTGGAGAATATCTTGAGCAATTTCAACCTTTCAGTCTGTATTGATCTTGGTCATCTGATGTTACAACAGTTCGATATGGAATCTGTTTTCAACCAATATGGCAAAAGAACATCAATTATCCATCTTCACGGCGTTGAAAACCAAAAAGATCATTTACCATTGGATAGATTGTCAAAAAAAAAAATGGATATTGTTATGGGGATCTTAAAACGGTTTAACGGGGTTGTATCGTTGGAAGTTTTTTCATACGACCACTTAAAAGACTCATTAACATATCTGGAAAAACTCTGGTAATAACAAATCAAACCAAGTTAGCTCGCTTTGCCCCACCTGCCATTGCAAACTCGCCCGCCAACAATGCCCGACGGCTTTCAAAGCGATATGCTTAAAGCATCCGGGTGGCAGTAATAGTGTGCCTTTTAACCCAAATCATGAAACTATCAAACAATTAGGCCTTGATAAGCTCTGAAGAAATGGCAGGCCGGCAAACCGGTGTCGCTGATAAAGAATGAATATATTCCTTGACAAATCTGTCTTCATTTAGTCTAAGTAACACTCGTTTAGTTTAGGTGCTTGTTTGAGCTTAATAGGGAATCCCGTGAAAATCGGGAGTGGTCCCGCCGCTGTGATCGGGGACGAAATCTGCAATAGACCACTGCTTGGTTCAAACCTTGTGGGAAGGTGCAGATAGTAGGTTGATCCGAAAGCCAGAAGACCTGCCTTTACTGATGACCATTTTTCTTCGGTAAACAGAAATGTGGCATACAGAAGTGGCAAAGAAAACCGGGTGCAGCCCTTCAAGCCGATTTTAGGTTTGAAGGGTTTTTTTATTTTGATGTATGCGGCGGGACCTCCAACAGATCTTATTAAAAGGAGGATTTAGTGTGAAAAAAATCCTTTGTGTCTTCGTGTCTTTGTGGCAAATCATTTTTGACTTTGGCTTGCCCAGATTGAGGAGTCGATTGTGAATAAAACAACTCTTATCATCGGCGGATGCAGGAGCGGCAAGAGCCGGCATGCCCTTGAACGAGCAACAGAATTCCCCGAAAACGATAGAATCTTTATCGCAACCTGCGTGCCTGGCGATGATGAAATGAAACAGCGGGTTCGGCATCACCAGAGGGAAAGAAGCCAGGCTTGGAAGACCCTTGAGATTCCGGTCCATTTACCAGAAGCCATTGACAAAAACGGTAGCAAAGGAAATGTAATACTTGTTGACTGCCTGACCCTATGGATTAGCAACCTTCTTCTGAAAACCACCGACCTGGATAAAATCGAAGAGCACATCCGGAGACTGACCCGTTCGCTAGAAAAAGCCCAATGTCCGGTTATTCTGGTATCGAACGAGGTGGGAACCGGCATTGTCCCGGAAAACAGGCTGGCCAGGTTGTTTAGGGATGCTGCAGGATTTGCCAATCAGAAAGTTGCTGCATGTTCCGACAGCGTCATCTGGACGGTCGCGGGTATTCCGGTGACGATTAAAAATTGAAAAATTTTGCAAAATAATTATTTTGTCTTAAATAATTTTACCAATGATATTAGAGCTATATATTAAACGTCTTATCGCCGCAATTGGGTTTATTACCATTTTGCCTTTGGGAAAATCGACGATATATGATCCCAAAGGAATGATTCCCTACTTCCCGATTGTGGGTATGATTTTGGGAACGCTGGTATCCATCTTTGATCATGTTGCGCTGCAATTATGGTCGAAGCCTGTTGTCGCCATCCTCGATGTCATCCTTCTTCTGGTCTTGACCGGCGCTTTTCATCTGGACGGCCTGGGTGACTCGGCTGACGGGCTCCTGGGGCACCGATCCCGTGAGAAGGTGCTTGCGATCATGAAAGACAGCAGAATCGGTGTAATGGGACTGGTTGCCATTGTCAGTGCATTATCCATTAAATGGGGCGGAATTATGGGTTTGGACTCCCACAGGAGCCTTTTACTTGTTATCATACCTGCCTATGCGAGAGGAAGTATGATATTCGGCATACGATTTCTCAAATATGGCAGACCTGGCGGAGGCACAGGGCACGCGTTATTTGACGAGACCTTGAAGCCCACCGCTTTTCTTGGATTACTATTGCCTGTTGGCCTAACATTTCTTCTTGGATGGAAAGGGATCTGGCTGATTATGGCATTCGTTTGTCTAACGGCGATTATTATTCTGTTCTATAAAAAAAGGATCGGATGTATTACCGGAGATATGCTGGGAGCAATGGCCGAAACTTCAGAATCATTACTTTTCTTACTTGTTTCAACAGGAGGTTTCTGAAGTCCGAATTGCATTTAAAAAGCGGGAAATTAATTCGCTTTTAGTTCAAAAACTTTTGGAATTTTTCAATTAACAGGAAATCACCGCTATTTAATTTGGAGGATATTTTGGATGGAAGAAAAAGTTATAGAATGTCCGGTTCGCGAAGAGATAAATGCATTTTGCTCCTGTCCGAAAACGGACTGTAAGAATCATGGGCTTTGCTGCGAATGTATTATTGAGCATAAAAACAGATTGGACGTTCTGATCTTAATACGATTCCCACACTGCTTAAGGGATCTTGTAAAGGAGGCAATGGATGAATCGACGGAAAAACCTGAAAAGCCGGTTTTGAAACACTCAAAAAATGAGCGTATGGTTTCACCGTGCTCGTGAACCATCCCGGTCAAATTATGGCCTTGACTTTCATTCACTTTTATTTTATGGAGTGAATAGCTGTTCAGATGCTTGTTTAAAGCTTAATAGGGAACCCCGTTAAAATCGGGGACGGGCCCGCCGCTGTAGTCGGGGACGAACGTCGCAAGATGCCACTGTCCGTTAGGATGGGAAGGCGCGGTTAGTAGATAGATCCGAAAGTCAGAAAATCTGTCTGAACAGATGGTATAGCCATCGTGGACTGAGGTTTGCCTGAAAGATCTTGAGGATAAAAAAGGGACATCCCCGGATCGATTAAATTCGGTCCGGGGATTTTTTTTGCTCCGGACCTGGAAAGATTCGAAAGGAGGTACTCAGGTGAAAAAAAGAATACTGTTAACACTGTTGTTTACTTTCTTGGCCATTCCCGGATTCAGCCAGGCAAAAGAAGAATCCCAAAAAGCGCATTCAATCATATCCATGGATGAAGTGATTGTCACGGCGACGCGCCAGGAAGAAAAAATTTCTTCTGTTCCGGCAAATGTAACCGTCATCAACGAAACGGACATAAAGGATTCCACGGCCTATGACATCCCGGATCTGTTGCGATCGCAAGTCGGGGTCCATGTCAATGATATTGCCGGCAACCGGCGAAACTACACAGTCGATTTGCGCGGCTTCGGAGAGACCGCATCCCTAAACACTCTCGTACTGGTCGATGGACGACGGGTCAATCAGGCGGATTTGAGCGGTACGGATTGGACCCTGATCCCCTTGGATAGAGTCAAAAGAATTGAAATCATCAGAGGCGGACGGGGAAGCGTTCTTTATGGGGATAACGCCGCCGGAGGGGTCATTAACATTATTACCAAACAAGGGGAAGACTTTGAGGTCGGTGGTGAATTGATGGGCGGAAGCTATGATACATTCAAAGGAAACGCTTATGCAAGCGGGAGTTCAAAGGACCTATCCTATGCCATATCGACAAGCTATCTGACATCAGACGGCTACCGGGATAATAGTGACACCGACGCCAAGGATGTGGGGGGCAACTTGAATTACGATGTCAGCGACCGGATGAGTTTGAACTTCAGCGCCGGCTATCACAAAGACGACACTGGCATGCCAGGGGCGATTAGAAAAAGCGAGTTTGAACAGGGAGCATCAAGAACAGATACGTTCCATTCAGACGATTATTACGATGTTGAGGATTACTATTTTAAAGGAACCCCTGAAATATTTTTCTTAAATGACAGTTTGTTTAAAATGGATCTTTCTTTTAGAAAAAGGGAGCAATTGTACTTTAGTTCCTTTTTCGGAGGAACTTATGAAGGTGACACGGAAATCGAAACAGTTACTGTTTCTCCCCAGATTGTTTTAAAAGAAAAGTTCTTTGGATTCACTCACAGCTTAATTCTGGGATTCGATTTTGAAGATGCTGAAGAGAACATCACAAATACTGTTTTGGGTCTTTTCCCCAGTACAGATAAGCAAAAATTAGAAAAAGAAAATTATGGATATTATATTCATGATGACATTGATCTTTCGAACCGTCTGTCCATATCCGGTGGTTATCGGTATGATCGAGCCGAATTCAAATTTGACCCTTGGACACCGGATCACGCAACAATGGATGAGAATTTATATACAGCAGGAATTAGTTATAATTTTTATAAAAAATCTTATGCATATTTCAGCTTTTCACACAGCTTCAGATACCCAGTACTGGATGAATTTTATGATTATATTACCAATACAGTACAAACGGATTTGAAACCCCAAACTTCAGACGATTATGAATTTGGTGTTCGACATTATGTTACCGAAAGCTTATTTGCCAGCTTAAACATTTTTCGGATCGATACAGAAGACGAAATTTACTTCAATCCCACAACTTATACCAATCAAAATCTCGACGGCAAAACACGGCGGGACGGTGTGGAAGTTTCGCTAACCAAAACGTTTGATTGGGCAACCTTAAGTGGAACCTATACGTATACAAAGGCAACCATTGAAAGCGGTCAACATGAAGACAAAGATTTTCCCAATGTTCCTGAACATCAATTCACATTCAACACCTTGTTTCCTTTGCCGTACGGTTTTTCAGTTGGCGTCGGCGGGGTATACGTCGGAGAGCGCCCGTTTATCAGTGATTTTGCCAATGCCTTCGACGATCAGGAGGATTATTTTGTTCTCAACACAAAAATTATGTATCAGTGGAAAAAGCTAAACGCATTTTTAAATATCAATAATTTAACAGATGAAGAATATTCAGAATATGGTGTTCTGGGTTCTTTTCCGGATGAGCGAGCATATTATCCGTCACCAAAGATTAACTTTCTCGTCGGCGTGTCGGGTCATTTTTGATTGGCTGCGGGAGTTCCATAAAATCGTTACGCAATTTTATTTGAGGAATCATTATGATCAACATATTTATCAGCGGAGGGCCGGTCATGTATCCGCTTTTGGCCTGTTCCATCATCGTGATGACCGTGATTATTGAACGGATTTTCTTCTGGATCGGCATGGATATGCGGCGGGACAAGCCGCTTGTTGATGATGTTCTTGAGCTGTGTCGCGCTGGGAACTGGGAGACGGTGAGAGAAAAGACCAAAGGTTCAAAAGACTATATTATCAGGATCCTTATCACCGGAATTCTTCATCGAGAATTTTCCATAGCCAAAGCCATGGAAACGGCTGCAGCAGATGAGATCAAGAGGATGCGGAAATATATGGGTGTTATGGACACCATGATTACTGTAGCACCACTTCTGGGTATTTTTGGTACGGTTATCGGGATCATTGCATCCTTTGAAGCGCTGGGTTCAGCGGGCATCGGAGACCCTCAGGCCGTTACGTCTGGAATAGCTCAAGCTTTGATCACGACAGCAACAGGGCTGGGAATTGCGATTCTTTCGGTTTTTCCTTACAACTATTTTAATTCACGGGTTGAAAGTGCTGCGCTGACCATTGAAAAATATGCGACCAGTCTTGAAATTGTTTATGAAAAACTAATTCAGCCGAACCAAAATACACAAAAAGGGGAACCAAAATGAAGATAAACTTTCAGGCAAATAAAAAAGCCCGAATAGAGATGCTTCCCCTAATCGATATCGTATTTTTACTCCTGGTGGTTTTCATATATGCCATGCTTTCAATGGCTGTTCACCGCAGTCTGCCGGTTATGCTTCCTACATCAACCTCTGTTAAAATCGACAAAGAATTGCTTCTATCCGTCACTGTGAAAGCAAATGGAACCGTATATGTGGACAGAGAACAGGTTGCCCTTGATGCTTTAACAGCAACTTTAGCCAAACAAACCCAAGCGGGAAAAGAGCCCGGTGTCCTGCTTTTTGCTGACCGTAACCTTTCATACCAGAAGCTTTTTTACGTTTTGGATCAGATAAGAATGGCTGACATTCATCGGATTTCCCTTCAGGCAGATACTGAGCAATAACAGTGAAAAGAATACTACCAGCGGCATTACTGGCTCTGGGAATTCATGGATTCCTTCTGGGAATGGAGTGCCGGTGGTTAGAGAGAATACCTCTTGAAAGAACTAAGGACCCGGTCATGACCATGACATTGGCGGTAATGGAACCCCCCCGGGATCCGATAAAAAAAGTTGAGCAAAAAACGCAGCAAATTCCTGCAAAAAGACCTACCCGGTCCAAAGCTTTAAAAAAAAATAGGGAAGACAAGCGTATCCCAAAACCCAAACAACAAAAAACCATTCGGCCCCCTGTTCAAGCAATGAAACAGGATCTAACAGAAACCATTGTTGATGTTAAACCCGAACCCTTGAATGGAATTGAGCAGATTGAAATAGAAACCATTCCTGAAGCAGCCGCGACAAAAAAAATAAGCGTGCCGGAAATCAAAACGATCATCGAAGCCAGGCCCCTGTATCGTTCGAACCCTCCTCCCAAGTATCCAACAATGGCCAGAAAAAGAGGCTATACGGGAAATGTTGTTCTTGAAGTTCTTGTGGGTCGAAATGGAAGCGTCATTGACCTTCGTGTATTCTCTTCCAGCGGACACACGATTCTGGACAAAGCCGCAATCTCCTCAGTGAAAAACTGGACATTCGAGCCTGGCACGAGAGGGGATGAAAAAATTGCGATGTGGGTCAGAGTCCCGATCCGCTTTGAATTAAAATAAAATGGGGGTGAAATTAAAATGAACTCAAAAGAGATGGGATTGAAAGAGATTATAGACGGAATCCGGCCTGTGGACACCCAATGGATTGAAAAGGCAAAAGAACGAACCACTCAACTGGTCATGCCTACAAGAGCGCTGGGACAGCTTCATGATATTTCAGAACGGCTGTGCGGTATACAAAAAACACTCAAGCCATCAATAAATCGAAAGGCGGTTATCGTGATGGCCGGAGACCATGGGGCAGTGGCAGATGGAGTAAGCGCTTACCCTCAGGAAATCACCGGCGCCATGGTTCAAACTTTTTTATCCGGAGGGGCAGGAATTAACGTTATTTCCCGTTATGTGGGCGCAGACGTATGGGTGGTGGATATGGGCATTATTCCTGATCTGGATCCCGGCTCATTGAAGGGCGGAAATCAGTTTTTAGTGCGTAAAATCGCAAAAGGAACAGCTAACTTGGTCAAAGGACCGGCCATGACACGTGAAGATGCTGAAAATTCAATATTAACCGGGTTTGAACTCGCGTCCGAGCTTTTTGAAAAAGGAGTTGACATTTTGGGAACCGGAGACATGGGAATCGGCAACACAACCCCGGCGGCGGCGATTGGGGCGGTGATTACGCATACCAGCCTGGAAGAGATGGTCGGTCGCGGTGCCGGTGTGGATGATGAGGGCCTGATCAGAAAACGAGCAGCCATACGTCAGGGAATCGAAATCAATCAACCGGACCCAACGGACGGCATCGATGTGTTATCTAAAGTTGGCGGATTTGAAATCGGCGGAATTGCGGGATGCGTTCTCGCCGGTGCCTACCATAGTCATTCCGTAGTAATAGACGGTTTTATTTCAACTGCCGGAGCCCTAATCGCCGAAACGCTATGCAAAAACGTAACGGGTTATCTTTTCGCAGGACACCGCTCTGCAGAATCGGGTCACCACGCGATGTTGGCTCATTTAGGCCTCAACCCTATTCTCGATCTCGGAATGCGTCTCGGGGAAGGAACCGGAGGCGCGCTGGCCATGGGAATCATCGACACAGCCGTGCAAATCTTAACCGATGTTCTCACTTTTAAGGAAGCCGGTGTGCCTGATAAAGAGCCCTGATTTGGACGATCATATCTACAATTTACTGAAACCTCCCAAATTACGCCTCATGGACAAGAAAGTGTGGAGGCTGGTTTTCCTGGGAAACTTGCATCGGCCTTATTTACTCCGGACAGCTCTTCCAGAACGAGCACCACTTTGGGCTCTCAGCCCATTCAGGTCATCCCCTGAGCAACCAATCCAACCTGTTGAATATCATTCTGAAAAGTCATAGCCATGCCCCTTTCCGTTTGCGAAAATGAATTTCAATACATGATATGGCTCACTATAATTTATCGTGAAAAGATCAATATTATTGATGTACCTGGGGTGTACCGACGCAAAAGTTCACCTGTTTTAAATTCTTCTAAAAACCACCTGTTTTTATCTGAAAAATCATCTTTTGGACGATTTTCAGATAAAATATGTTATACTAAAAGTTTTTGATGATGGAATGAATATGGCGGGGATTTATTTTTTGTGTGACAGTCTTGGATAAGCTCAACCAAAATCTTTCGCACATGGAGGTTACCCATTGGAATCCAATATAAAAAAACAGCGATTTGTTTACCATACCGAGGGTGTCTGTCCACCGGAGATCCATTTTCATATACAAAAGGAAGATCTCAACGAAGTTCGTTTTGTTGGGGGAGGTTGCCCAGGTAATGCGCACCTAGTGAGTCGCTTAATGGAAGGAAAACCTTTAAACGAGGTGTTAGAACACCTTAAAGGAATTACATGCAGGGATGACACTTCATGTCCGGATCAGCTGGCTAAAGCCATTATAGCTGCAAAGAGTGGCGAATTAGATCCCGCACCCTCATTCCAGGTCTTGACAGACTCTTCTCCCAGGAATCGGATCGGCATGATCGGCGATTTGGCGGGTAACAGTGATGCCCTGGAGATTCTCATTCACGAGATGCGGGCGAAAGAAGTGGATGTCATTTATTGTCTCGGAAATTTAACCGGAAATTCAAGCAATAATAAAAATATAATTCAACTCATCCGAAAAGAGGGGCTCATCGCCATTCAAGGAGAGGGGGACTGGCGATATGCACATGAAGAACCGGACGGCGGTTCACCTTACCATGAGCATAAGGTGAGAGACTACCTTTTTCGTCTTCCCCATGTTCTTTCTTTCCAGATGGGGAGAAAAATGGGCATTGCCTTCTTTGGTGAATATATTCAAAATCTTCCCGGGTTTTCCGACTTTGATCCTTTTGCTCTGGAAATGAATATGGTGTGTGGTTTAACCCGGTTTATGCAGGATGAGACGGTATTTCCTGCCCTCGAAGCGATGATACCCCAGTTTAAGGCACAAATTATTCTTTTCAGCCAGATCAAGAAGTGGGGCTATCGGCAAATCGGCGAAACGCACTTTATATCTTTAGGACCGGTTTCGGATGACAATGGGTTGTCATGGGGTCTATTAGAGACAAGAGATGAAAAAATCGATTTTAGAATCATAAATAGCAGCTTGTCAACTGGAGGATAATATGGAGCAAAAGGTTGTTGTGGATGTACTCCTAACCGATTTTCATCAATGATTGGCTTGCGTCTATATGGCGAAGGCGGTAAAGGATTTACCTGAAGATATTCAAAAGATTGTCGATGTTAATGAATGGGATATGCGTACCCGGGAGGGAATTCAGCGTTTTAGAGAGCTCAAAGCCAAATCTCTTCCCAGCGTTGCATTAGATGGAGATCTGGTTTATGAATCTCTAATTCCGATGCAAGAGGAGTTGTGTGGTGAAATACTGCGACGGTACGATGAAAAAAATGAGGACTCCTGATTATTTTTAGTAAGGTGATCATATGGATGCATCAAAAAACATTTTTCTCGAAGATGTATATATAGAAGGCTTTAAATCTTTTTCAGAGAAAACGGATATGACCTTTCAACCAGGCATCGGTGTAATCATCGGTAATAATGGGGTTGGGAAGTCGAATATATTGGATGCAATTGTCTGGGCGCTCGGTGAAGATGATTTATCCCGGTTACGATGCCATGATACTGATGAGTTATTCTTCTCCGGCAGCAAAGACTATCCTCCTGCCGGTAGGATACGTGTCGAGTTGAATTTCAGAATAGGTGACCCTAAAAAGGGAGAAATTATTCAATTGGTGCGCGACATGGAAAAAAATGGATCGGATAATTATTGGGTGAAGGAGGAGCCATATCAACGTGAAGAATACCGGCGGAAGGCAGATGAATTAAATCTGAAGCATGCACTAAAGACCATTGTCAGGCAAGAACAGATCAATGATATGATTTTGTTGAGTCCGCATCACCGTTTCAAGTGGATCGCTTCATTCTTTGGGACCAATCTTGACGGCAATTTATCACATCGCTTACAGGCGGATATTGATCCCCTTTTTCGTGAGTATTTGAGATTTTTGATGCCCCAAGGTGAAGGGTGGCTTCGAGTGCTTAACCAGAACGGACGGCATGAACTTGAAATCGAAATTGCCTTTTCAAAGGATCGCATTCGCAGAGCACACCAGCTTTCCGGTGGTGAGAGGTCTGTTGCCAGCCTTGCGCTGAAACTGGCTGTTTTCGAGCAGCTTGAAAGTCCATTCTTTCTGCTTGATGAAGTCGAACCTTCCTTGGACTATACAAACCACAAATCCATGCAGGCACTGCTTAAGTCTGTTGCCAATGGCAGGCAACTCATAATGATAACCCACTTGCGGAGCACAATAGAACTTGCGAACACGCTTCACGGCGTGAGAACCCGATGGGATGGTTCGTCGTTTATGAAGTTCTATTTTGTCATGAATGAGCGTCTCTTAAGGCTCTATAAATGCTGTTAAGGTTTAGATTTTCTGACTCCCTTTGTTGCCAATAACCTCCTTTTTGTTTGACACAAAAACACTTCTATTTTAGATTGGCGGGTTATAATAAGCTTCAATTAATATCAAAAGGAAATTATGATGCTCATTGACTGGCGAAGTGATCTCGCTCGCGAAGGTCATCGGGTTTTTATCAGTGGCCAACCTATCGCGATGCATTGTCATCATTACAATATCAACCTGCATAAGACGATGGAAGATACTCTGGGAGAAGAGGGTGTCCAGCTACTGTTCAAGGCGGCTGAGGAGGCTGGCTTCATTGGTTTTCAGTCTTTCCTGATTCAACATAACCGGATTAAGACCAATAAATCGAAGTTGGAGCTTGCGGCAACAATTTATCAGAATTGTGGACTGGGGGTTATCCATTTCAAGAAAGTGGATTCCCAAGGAGGAGAGATTGTGAGCCCGTCCAGTCATCATGTAACTGGATGGCTTGCCAAACACGGTAGACGCAAAACACCTGGTTGTCATTTTTCCAGAGGATGGATTGCCGGTGTAATGTCGGTAATTTACAATCGGCCACTTGGAAATTATACGGTGGAAGAGCGGATCTGCAAAATGATGCGACAGGAAGCGTGCGTCTTCCGGGTAAAGGGGCGTTAAGTGGCTATTGACGGGAGCAAAATTATCCATGCCATTATGGAGGGCAGCAGGATTCGGGATGCAAAGGGAATTATCCCACTTTTTGGGGTCTATCTCTCTCTTTTTTTTACGCAATATTACAATAGGCTCTCTTTTGATTTTGAAAAGAAAATGGGTAAGAGCAGAGAGGCTGAAGCAGAGGCTCTTCTCATCGAAGCAGCCCAGGAATGCGGGTATGCGACGTTTCATGGGATACGCAATTCCTGGGAATGGGAGGAAATTGTGGGCCCCATGATTGAAAGCAAAGAAGATCAGATTTTTGGCTTTACGGCCGTGTCTGTGGCTTTTGGCTGGGGAGATTTGGAAGTAAAAGAGTTGACTCCAAAGGAGAAACTCTTGATACATGTGGGTGATTCATACGAAGCCACCGGTTATATACAGCAGCATGGTTCTTCGAACTCAGGACAATGTTATATGCTTCGGGGGGTTACAGGCGCCTTTATGGACTTGCTTTATGGAGAGGATTACCCCGATGGGCTTTTTACCTTTTCTGCCGAAGAATCTCTCTGCCGGGCGAAAGGAGATCAATATTGTGAGTTCGTTGCACGAAGATCATCTCATTGATGTGTCTCTCAATTTAAGAGCAACCATCGGCAGACAAGCATGTTGGGAGTTTCTTGCCTGCTCCAAGGTGCTTTGTCCGGCGCACGGTAAACATATTGCTGCCTGCTGGCTTATTCCGAGAACACATTGCTGCAATTATATTGAAGAGGATTTTTTCCAAAAACTGCCCACATGCCTTACCTGTTCATATTTTAAAGAGAAAGGGGAAATCCATCAAAAAGGATGGAATCATTTTTTCGCAGAGCAGTTACATAACTACAATGTCACTGCACTGGAGATGATATATCAAAAGGAAGAGAGTTTTGTTGAGATTCTGAATCGAATTCCGGACGGACTTTTTACAACAGACCAGGAGTGGCGAATTACCTATTTTAACCCGGGTGCAGAGAAGATCACCGGTTTTTCTGCTTATGATGCAGTCGGGATGTTCTGCAAGGATGTTTTTAAGAATCCGATTTGCGAGACTGACTGCGCCCTCAAGCGGACAGTTAAGGATGGAAGCGATATTCACAACCGGGAATATCAGATTACTAATATCGATGGTAAAAAGATCCCGATTATATGTTCGACCTCGGCTTTTCGAGATGATTCGGGACGAATGACCGGTGGCATTGAAGTCTTTAAAGATATAACTGAACTGAAGAAACTCCAGGAAGAGATCGCCAGGCGGGAGAAAAAATATCGTCGCATTTTTGAAGGCAGTCACGATATGATCTATACGAGTAACCTGAACGGGGAGATTATGGACGTAAACCAAGCCGGTGTGGAGATGCTTGGTTTTCAAAGTAAAGAAGAAATACAGGGAATTACGTCGGCACGACGGCTTTACCGGAATGTTCGGGATCGGGATAATTTTCTGAAAACAATAAACAGAAAAGGATACGTTAAAGATTTTGAGGTGGATTTTAAACGAAAAGATGGTGTTCCGATTCATGTGTTAATATCGAGTCGGCGATATGAAAATCCGGTATCCGGTGATATCGAATACGAGGGGATCATCAAAGATATCACCCGCCGAAAGCGCACCGAAGAAGATCTCAAACAGCGAAATCTAGAGCTTTCCATTCTGAACAGTGTTGCTGTGGCATTGAATCACACCACGGAATTAAACCATATCCTGAAAATAACCTTAAAAAACGTTCTTAAGGTGTTGCGACTGGAGAGCGGGGCAATCTTCTTAATCGACCGGGAAAAGAAAAAAGCCAGACTTAAAGTGAGGCAGGGTGGTCACATAAAAGCCCCCATGGGCTCGGAAGAAATCATTTTCAAAGATGCCCTGCTAATGAAATACCTGATAGAGGAGGAAGTACAACTTACGCCAAAGCCGATATTTCCATCTTTTAAGGTAGGTTGTCCAACAAAAGAGGGAGAAATTACCACTTGGCTATCCTGTTATCTCATCACCTTCAAAGGAAGAGGCGTCGGATTTTTTGGCCTTTACCTTCCATCGTCTCATAGTCTGAGTCCACATGAGGTCCATTTGCTGGGATCTTTGGGGAACTTTTTGGGCGAAGCCATCGAAAATACCCAATTGATGGATACGATTCGCCTTCACCGGCAGGAGTTAAGGAGACTTACGGAAAAGCTGTTTCAGAGCCAGGAAAAGGAGAGACGCCGCATTGCTCAGGAACTGCATGATGAAGCCGGTCAATCTTTGACTGCCATTAAATTTGCCTTGGAAAGATTAGGAGAGAAATATACTTCCAAAAAGGAAAATCTCAACGAAGAAATCGGCGAAATCAGGAAGATGATCAGCCGCACGTCATCTGAAATCAGACGGCTTGCATATCGCCTTCACCCGACTCTGTTGAATGACCTTGGGCTGGAACCCGCGCTGAAACTGTACTTTAAGGAAGTAACAAATCACTCGGGTCTGGACATTGATTTCAATATGGTTGGATTTGATGACAGGCTGGATGTGGACACGGAGACCGTATTTTATCGTTTCAGCCAAGAAGCGCTGACAAATACCCTGAAGCATTCCAATGCAGAGAATTTCCGTCTCTCTATTATTAAAAGCTATCCCAAAATTATTTTTCTGGCGGAAGATGACGGGGTTGGATTTGATGGTGAAATAAGGGGTAATGACAAGAGGAGTTTGGGACTGATCGGTATGCGGGAAAGAGCCTCTCTTCTCGGCGGTCTGTTTCAACTTCGGAGCACACCGGGAGAGGGGACCCGAATTCGAATTGAGATACCTTTAACCGAGGTCAAGAGCCGTGAATAAGCTTATCCGGATAATTGTTGCGGATGACCATACGATTGTTCGTCAGGGTTTGGTGCGTTTGTTAGAGGATCAACCGGACCTGAAGGTGGTCGGGGAAGCCATCAATGGCCGGGTCGCCGTAGAAAAGGCAATGGCATTACAACCGGATATTGTCATTATGGATATCGCCATGCCCCTTATGAACGGCATCGAGGCAGCCAAAAGAATTCGAAAACATTTGCCAAATACTAAGATCCTGATCCTTTCAATGTATTCCCATGAATATTATATTCATGAACTTTTGGAGACAGGAATATCGGGGTATCTTCTAAAAGATTCGAGCGGCCGTGACATTCTAAAAGCAATCCACGCTGCAATGAAAGATGAAACATTTCTAAGCCCTTACATATCTAAGATGGTAGTTGACTCATATCTTTCACCTCGAAAAGTTTCGTCCAGGGAAGAGCGTTTCAAGAAGTTAAGCAATCGAGAGAGAGAAGTGTTTCAACTGATCGCAGAAGGGCATTCCACAAAACAGATCGCAGATATGCTTTATGTCAGTGTGAGCACGGTGAAATCTCATCGATCCAAGATAATGGAGAAGCTTTCAATTGACTCTCCGGTCCATCTTGTTCATTTTGCCATCCAGCTCGGGTTGGTCGACCCTGATCTTTAGTTTCGGGTTTCAGGTATCAGCTCTTGCGTTTCTCATTTCTGACAATTGACACCGGACACCAGAAACCAAAAATCGGAAAAAAACAAGATTAACATTCAAGTGTGAGGTAATTTCACAACCTCGAATATTTTACAATAAAATTAAGCCCAATGAAGAAAATAGGGATAATCACGCTTACCAGACAAACCAGTTTGGCATATTCAGTTTTAAAAAGAATTGTTGAAGATTTGGGTTATCAACCGATATGCGGGGAGGCCATTGGGGCGGATTGCGTAAATTTTTCCTTAGAAGAACTGACGCTGGTTGGTTACGATTATTTGGGTAAATTTTTTACAGAGGCAGGATTTGCCGATTCTGATATCATTTTGATTTCCGCGCCATATTCTGTAAACTTGTTTGTTTTGCCAAAAGTTATATGGTGTTTAAGAAACATAAGCTCTGCGCCTATAATACTGGGAGGAAATGAGGCATCCAATAATTATAAAAATTTAATGTTGTATCGATTTTCAACTTTTGTGAATAAAGTAGTAGATATCGCTCCCGATTTTATTGTGAGAGGATCTGCTGAAAGTGTTTTGACCCCTCTTTTATCTCTCCTCGACAAAACGATCCTGAAAAAAAAATGGGATAAAGATTTTATAAAAAAATTACTTGAAATTCCAAATATTGTCTTCTGGCTGCCTGACAGAAAAGCTTTAGTTTCTACTGATTTTTCATCTGAAGGTTTATCAGAAAGAGATATTTTTGCATATGTAAAGTATGGAGAAAAGTCTATTGCTGTGACACTTCAGAGAGCCTGTATCTGGGCCAAAAAATCGCGTGGGGGATGTCTGTTCTGTGCAATTGCGAGTCAATTCGGAAAAG
>Ga0070723_10000156_pt1 | contig 18260 bp, 17 predicted proteins | sample tdAd002_FD_67277 | JGI IMG/M metagenome (GOLD analysis project Ga0070723, IMG submission 67277) | Marine sediment microbial communities from the Atlantic coast under amendment with organic carbon and nitrate - tdAd00.2 | ecosystem: Environmental > Aquatic > Marine > Coastal > Sediment | place...
CAACTAGCATTTTCGAAGTAGATACTAATGGATACAAGCTATTATTTTTTATAGTATGGATTAGTTTTAATAATCTATAGAATTAGTCAGCATGGGTCGACGATTACCTCCACTGAACAGCCTCAAATGTTTCGAGGCCGCAGGTCGTTTATTGAGCTTCACCGGGGCAGCCAGGGAACTTAATGTCACCCAGGCGGCGATAAGCCACCAGATCAAGGTAATCGAAGAATACCTTGGTTTTTCTTTATTTTTACGCTACCCGCGACGCCTGGCCTTGACCGAACAGGGCAAGGCATTGCTGCCCGAGGTTATCGAAGCCTTTGATCGGGTCGCATTGGCGATTGGAGCACTTGGCAAGGAACAGCATTCAAATCTGCTAAGTGTTCGTCTGGCGCCATCTTTTGCTGCAAAATGGTTATCACCTCGACTCAAGTACTTCTGGTTACAATACCCGGAAATTGACCTGTGCCTGTTTCATGCACATGCCGCCGTCGATTTCGAACGAGAAGAAATTGATATCGCGGTCACTTACGGCAAGGGCGACTGGCCCGGCGTCGTCGCCGATAAATTGTTGAGCCTCGATTTTTTCCCGGTGTGTTCGCCGTCATTCATGCATAACGACAAGCCGCTGACCGAACTCGATAACCTTCGTTACTACAGCCTGCTGCATGACGCCAACTATGAATGTTGGCGTGACTGGATCAAACTGGCAGGGGTGACCGGAATCGATTCCGACAAGGGCACCATCATCGATGATACCAATGTCTTGATTCAGGCCGCGATTGACGGGCAGGGTATTGCCCTGGGTTCGACCACTTTTGTCGACGAACATCTCGACTCGGGAAAGCTGATCAAGCCGTTCGATATAGTGCTGGTAAATGAATTCAGTTACTACGTGGTATGCCCACAATCACATCTGCAAAACCCGGCTGTACAAGTTTTCAAAGAATGGCTACTCGGCCTGGTGGAATGACAGTATTATGCGCGCTTTGTAATGATCGGGAGTAAATCGTGGCAAGCCATGACGAGTTGAGACAGCGCAATCGTAAACTACGTGCCGAACTTGACACCAGCCAACTCGAAGCTGCCGCAGACTCACTGGCCGGGCGTATTCTGGCGTTAAGCGAGTACCAACAGGCGCAGCGAGTCGCTACTTACTTCGCGGTTAATGGCGAAATTGGATTGAAGCCGGTAATCGATCATGCGCTGGCCCAGGGCAAGCAAGTCTACCTGCCCAATCTGGACCAGCAGGCGCTGAGATTCTCGCCTTACTTCCATACGCAAAAAATGCGTATCAACAAGTTTCGTTTGCCCGAACCAGATGTCGACGACAGTGAAATGCTGGCACCCGATGAACTGGATCTGGTGCTTGCGCCGCTGGTAGTTTTTGACGCTAATCGAAATCGCATTGGTATGGGCGGTGGATTCTATGACCGCAGCTTCGCTTTCCGCAAGAATCCAGGGTCTATCAACCCGGTGTTAATCGGCGTGGCCCACGAATTACAGAAAGTAGATCAGATCGTCCCTGAGGAATGGGACGTACAACTAGATATGATTATTACCGACCAGGCAGTGTACAAATAGCCCGAATCCTTTTTGAGGCCTCGAACCGCGGCATCCATGTCTCTGTTTAGCACGGTATTGATTTTAGTTTGGAACATATCCCCCGGGGAAACCGTTGCAGCTTCTCGCGCCTGACCGGTTGGCCTGCGGCTTCCCGAAAAAGCCTCTATTTTAACGGGCAAGGCGAGACTCAACATCCCTGTCTCGACCCGCCACAGGCCGCGTCCGTGCGTCCTGACCCGCTAAAATAGAGGCTTTTTCGGCAACCGGCCTTTACGGCGCGAGAAGCTGCATCGGTTTCCCCTCTCATTGGTTAGTGGCAACCTTGGGACGCCAGTAAACTTGCGTTCAGATGTTCGCCTCGGGCAGCAAGTGCACGTAAGCGGGAATGTTGTATCGAGGTGAAGGGGATAGAGCTGAAGGTCTGTCCCCGACGGATCGCGGTTTAGAAGTCGTACTTGCCGGCGGAGTATAGTTTGGCTGCTTTTTCCCAGATCGGGCCGGGCTTACCGTCGCCTACCGGCTTGCCGTCGAGATGAGTTACCGGAACAACTTCCTTGCTCGAGCTGGAAATCCAGACTTCATCGGCGTCCCAGACTTCATCCATCGTGATCACGCGTTCCTCGACCGGGATGCTGCCCTCGGCAGCTAACACCGACAACAGCAACTGGCGGGTAATTCCGGGCAGAATCTGGTTGTCGAGGATCGGCGTGGCGACCACGCCATGCTTGACGATGTAGGCATTACAGGCGCCACATTCGGTCAGCTCGTTATTTTCGTTGTAGAGCAGGATTTCACCGTCGCCCTTGCTGTAGCCCTGCTGATAGTGCATGACATTGCCAAGCAGTGAAATCGATTTGATATTGCAACGATCCCAGCGCATATCGTGACCGGTCGAACAGGTGTAGGGGTGAATTTGCTCGCGATCCGGAATTGGTGGTGCAGGAATCTCGAAAGCATAGCCGAATACGGTGGGCTCAATTCCTTCCGGGTAGGCGTGATGGCGTTTGCTATCGGCACCGCGGGTTACGTGGAGATAGACTCCGAGATTGCCGTTGCCATTCTTTTCCAGCAGCGAAGTGCACAGGTTACGCCATTTTTCGTCATCCCAGCCGAGCTTTATTTCAATTGCGTCGAGCCCATTCTGCATACGTGCGATGTGTGGTCCGAAACCGACCATCTTGCCATCGTAGGAAGGGATCACCTCGTAGATACCGTCACCGAACAGAAATCCACGATCCATTGGTGAAATACGGGCTTCTTCGAGCGGCATGTAATCGCCGTTTAAGTATGCAATGGTCATGTGTGCCTCAAATGGTAATAGCGCTTCAAAATGGCTCGCAAGTTAAGCAGAAACCTGACTTCGCGGAATAGAGCCACAATACAAAAATCATTATGCCAGCTGTAAGTTTATTCAAGCTGGAAAGTTTACAGAAGGTGGCTTCGAGGGGGCTTCGAGGGGGTCAGAGCACGGTTTTCGGTGATTTCGGAGCGAAGGTTGAAAACTATGGCGAAAACGTGGTCTGACCCCGAGGGTTCAGGCCTGGGAATGTCGGTTTACTTGATCAATCCGCAGGTGCGGCGCAATTCCAGCAACACCGATTCGCCCTCGCTGACATTGAGTCCGTCTTCGGTCAACTGGTTGATCCGGGTGACACCATCGACGCTGCCGAGCTCGGAAATGTACCTGAGGATATAGAGTGGAACGATTTCGGCGAGCAGATCGCGCTGGTTCCAGACCGATAAAAATGAAATGATGCCATAGGCGCCCCAGTTGGAGACGTCAGCAACTATCAACTCATCGCAGGTCGTGGCCGATGGCACGATGTCCAAATCCTGTAACGCGGCGGCGACATTGCCCATGCCGATTTCATTGCCACCATCGCCGATCGCTATAGTCGGGCAGTCACTTTGATTCATGAAAGTATCGAAACAGGCGGTGTTTTCGCTGATATTCTCACCGCGCATATTGTAATAACCGCCGTCGGTTGCCTGTCCAGGTCTTTCAATCGAAATGATCGCATCCGGATGGAAGTGTTGCAGTGCGTCCTGGGCCTCATGCTCGCGTTGATCGTGATTGCCTACCCTGATTTCATGAACCCGGTACTGTGCCGCGAGCGCCTGCGAAAGCGGTCGTCCACAGACTATGGTTGGATTCGCGCCCAGTTTTTCGAAGGCTTCATACATCGCGATTGCGCCAACCGGACCATCGGTTTCAAAGGTTTTGACGACTGGAAAGCCGGTGCCGATCAGTATATTGCCCCGGCAATGTTGCAGCATGCGCGCGGCACGCATGCAGTACCCGCTTTCGAGATGTGGCTGTATCGTCTTCATACCGCGCAGATTCCGCGCCACCAGGATATCTTCGATGCGGCGGCTCAAAGCCAGATCTTCGCTTTCATTCATGGTTTGTTGCTCAGCATTGTTGCAAACTGGTGCGCTGGTAACGCGCTTGTTCCAGGCAGTGGATATTATGCGCCTGCTCAATACTAATTGCTTCGAAGTACACCTGCGATCCGGGTGATAGCTGGGACAACCGCGCAGTATCGCGTGGTATGACAGAGCCGATTTTTGGATAGCCGCCGATAGTCTGGCGATCGTTCATCAACACGATGGGTTGGCCATCAGCAGGTATCTGAATCGCGCCGTGGCAGATCCCCTCAGATAACATGCCGACTATGTTCGAATGCACGGTTTCGCCTTCGAGGCGAAATCCCATGCGGTCGCAACGTTCGGTCAGCCGATATTCTGAATTGAAAAAGCGCCATTGCTGCGCCGGGTCAAATGCCGCTTGCTGGTATCCCGGTACGAGTCGCAACCTGGCAGGGTCCCCGTAAACCGGGCGATCCGCTTCGGTGAGACAATAATTTACAGCAAGCCTGGAGCCGCTGCAGGGCAGATGGTCTCCGGCCTGTAACTTATCGCCGTGCAGGCCACCGATTTTTTCGCGTATCACGGTCGAGCTGCTGCCGAAACTTGCGGCGATATCAAAACCACCGCTTACCGCGAGATAGCTGCGTGTGCCCGAGGTCGCGAAACCAATTTCGAGCTTGTCGCCTGCCTGGACCGATTGCGTCTGCCATTGTTCGATGTCTTCATCATTGAGCCTGCAGGGCGCGGTAGCACCAGTAATGACGAAACTAGTATCGAGTTCGGCCTCGAGGGTCAGGCCACCAAAACTGACTTCGAGACAGGTAGCATTCGGGTCGTTGCCGAGCATCCGGTTGGCCCAGTCGAAAGCGATAAAATCGAGTGGCCCGCCGGTGGTCAGACCCAGGTTATGGGCGCCGTAACGACCACGGTCCTGCAGCAGGCTGAGTAACCCCGGTTGTTTGATGGAAAATCCGCTCACAACTCACCACCCTGGGCGATGAACTCTTCACGGCTGATAGCGGCAAAACGAATTCTGTCGCCGACCGTGACTGGCATGCTAGGACTTTTATCCACGTCGAACATGCGCGTCGGGCACAGACCGATCAGATTCCAGCCACCCGGGGATACCGCGGGATATACCGCGGTTTGGCGATCCGCGATAGCGACAGCACCGCGCGGTACTTTTTGTCGTGGGGTAGCCAGGCGCGGCGCGGCGATGCGTTCGTCGACTTCACCCAGGTAGGCGAAGCCGGGCGCAAAACCGATCGCGTAAACCCGGTATTCCTGCTGTTGATGTATTGCGATGACATCCTCGACACTGATACTGCCGAGCTCGGCTATCACTTCCAGGTCAGGTCCCGACTCGGTGCTGTAATAGACCGGCAAGGTGACGAGGTTGCCGCTGCCGGCAGCCGCGCTATCGAGGTCAGTTAACGCATTGCGCAGCATTTGCTTGACCGCGAAATGGTCGCTGCTATCGAGATCAAAGATGACCAGCAAAGAGGCATAGGACGGCACCAGATCGATGATGCAGTCCTGCATGCAGGCCAGGATATTGCTTACCGCCGTCTGGATTTGCGCGGAGACTGATGCGCTGGTTTGTTCGGCAAAGTACACGATAAATGCATTTTGCCCGGCGATTTCGATTTTCATGGGTCGATCAGGAGTAAATTATGCTGCGAATTTCTTTGATTGCCGTGACCCCTTCGTCGTTATCACCATGCACACACAGGGTGTCGGGTTTTAATTCCAGGGTTTGGCCACTCACTGTCGTCACGCTACCTTCACCACAGATCTGTTCGACCTGCGCGAGCATTTTATCACGCGTATGCACGGCACCTGGCTTGGCCCGCGACAGTAGTTTGCCATCATCGTCATAGCAGCGATCGGCAAAGGCTTCGAACCACAGCTCGATACCGTGTGTGGCGGCTTCGGCACGATGTTGATCGGCCTCTGGAGTCGCCTGCAACATCAGGCGCACCGGTTTGTGGAAGTCGGCAATGGCCTTCAATATCGGCGCGCGTACTGCTTCTCTCGACATCATGTCGTTGTACAGAGCGCCGTGCGGTTTGACATAGGCCAGCTCAAGGCCCTGGATCTGGGCCATGCCTTCGAGTGCTGCAATCTGGTAGTGCATGAAGGCGGAAATCTCTTCCGCCGAACAGTGCATCGGCCGGCGGCCGAAACCCACCAGATCAGGGTAGGCGGGGTGCGCCCCAACCATGACCTTGTTCAGTTTGGCCATAGCCAGGGTTTTTTCCATCACCAAAGGATCACCGCCGTGGAAACCACAGGCAATGTTGGCCTGGTCGATATGGGGCATGACTTCGTCGTCGCGACCCATCTTCCAGGATCCGTAACTTTCACCAAGATCACAATTGAGCATTAACATGATTAACTCCGCTTACATTATGGCCAGGTGGCTGTTGGGTAAATCCGAAACCAGCATGCAACCGGGAGAATGCGTGATACAAAATGGCGGTTGTGCCTGTTCGACCGCCACCTGAGGGGTAACACCGCAGGCCCAGAATACGGGGACTTCATCATCACGGATGCTAACTGCGTCGCCGAATTCAGGCTGGTTGATATCGCGAATTCCGATTCTGGCGGGATCGCCGAAATGCACCGGCGCACCATGTACCGCGGGAAAGCGGGTGCAAATCTGGATTGCGCGGATTGCATCCCCGGGAATCATCGGGCGCATACTGACTACCATCTTGCTGGCAAAGCGGCCTGCCGTATTGCAATCGATATCGGTGCGATACATCGGGACATTGACAGCTTCGCTGACGTTGCGAACTTCAAGTCCATCGTCGATCAATGCCTCTTCGAACGAGAAGGAACAACCGAGTACGAACGAGACCAGGTCATCGCGCCAGATATCGCTGATGTCATTAACTTCATTGACGAGCTCACCCTGTTCAAACACCCGGTAAGCGGGAATATCCGTACGTATATCCAGGTCATTGCCTAGTTTCGGGATGTGGTAATCACCGGGCGTCGAGGCCATGCCGATCAAAGGACAGGGTTTGGGATTCGCCTGGCAGAACTGCAGAAACTCGTTCGCGTAATCGGCTGGAAGAATACACAGATTGCCCTGCACAAAACCGCGTGAGTAGCCGGAGGTGTTAGCGGTAAATTCGCCACTGCGGATTTTATGGCGTAGCTTGAGAGGTGAAATATTTTGATTCATATTTTATCGAAGTTAAGGTGTAACCCGAGTTTTACAACTCTTTGGCCCGTTCACGCAATACATTTTTCTGAATCTTGCCGGTTGCAGTTTTCGGCAGTTCGCCAAACACGACCTTCTTCGGTCGTTTGAAACGCGCCATCTGGTCTGCGCAAAACTCGATCAGTTCATCTTCGCTCGTAACCGCGTCGACTTTGAGCTCGACGAAAGCGCAAGGGACTTCACCCCATTTGTCGTCGGCGAGCGCTACCACGGCGGCTTCTCCGACGCACGGGTGCCGGTAGAGCACACCTTCAACCTCGACCGATGAAATGTTTTCGCCGCCGGAGATGATGACATCCTTGGCGCGGTCTTTGACCTGGATATAACCGTCCGCGAAGATGACCGCGATATCACCGCTGAAAAACCAGTTATCCTTGAATACCTCGGCAGTTGCCGCTGCGTCCTTCAAATAACCTTTCATCACGGTATTACCACGGATTACGATTTCACCCATGGTCTCCCCGTCCCAGGGTACCGGACGGCCTGTTTCAGGATCGATAACATCGACCGCCTCGGTCATCGCGAAACGTACTCCCTGGCGTGCTTTGAGCTCCGCCTGGCGCTCGATAGACTGTTCGTGCCAGTCTTTCTGGGGCGCCGAGTGCAGGATATGTCCGTAGGTCTCGGTGAGCCCGTAGACATGCATGACTTCGAAATTAAACTGCGCCATGCTCTCGAGAACTTTGGCCGGAGGCGGGGCTCCCGCAGTCATGGCATAGACGGTGTGAGCAAATTTTTTCTGCTCCGCGGCAGGCGCATTGGCGAGCATATTCAGAATGACGGGTGCTCCGCCAACATGCGTAATGCCGTGTTCCTCGACGAGTTCGAAGAACAGTTTCGGAGTAAACGCACGAATGCAAACCACAGTGGCGGCAAGCGCGGTCATGGTCCAGGCATGTCCCCAGCCGTTACAGTGAAACATCGGTACCGTGTACAGGTAACGCGGATGTGGCGGCAAGGCCCAGGAGATGACGGTGCCCATGGTCATCAGGTAGGAGCCCCGGTGATGGTAGACCACGCCCTTGGGCCTGCCGGTGGTACCTGAAGTATAATTCAGCGTCAACGCCTGCCATTCGTCTTCGGGCGGGCGCCATACGAAACTGTCGTCGCCGCGATCGACCAGGTCTTCGTAAAAAGAGAATTCCACATCGACCGGTAACTCGGGTTTCTCAGTGGCATCGATATCATCGATAATGATGATTTCGGGGCGAAGTTCACAGCTCTGTAGTGCCTGTTGCAATACTGGCCAGAGCTGGCGATCACAAATGAACAGCTTCGATTCAGCGTGATCGATAATATAGGCAACCGTCTCGGCGTCGAGTCGGGTATTGATAGTGTTCAGTACCGCACCCGCCATTGGCACCGAAAAATGGCTTTCAAACATTTCCGGGGTATTAAAGGCAAACACCGAGACCGTATCGTTTTTGCCTATGCCGCGTGCTGCCAGACTCGATGCAATTCGCACGCAGCGATTACGCGTCTGTGCCCAACTGTAACGGCGCTGGTTATAGATCAGCGCTTCGCGCTGCGGGTAGATATCCGCGCTACGATGCAGAAAGGACAACGGGGTTAGCGGGACGAAGTTAGCGCCATTGGGTTCCAGTCGATCGTATTCGCTAGTCATAATTCACCTGGTTTAATTTCTTATTGGCGATCCAGCGTCGAGCATGCTGTTGATACGTTCCCGCGTGGCATCGGTTGCGACCAGGGACAGAAAGGAACGCCGCTCGGCATCATATAAATCCTGTTCACTCCACATCGTACCGGGGGCGATGTCACCACCGGTGACGATTCTGGCCAGTTCGCTGGCAACTTTGACATCATGCGGCATGAACAGGCCTTGATTACGAGATTCCTCGAGCCATTTGACCATTTCGTCGAACACAGGTCTACCGGGCATGGCCAGGGCAGTGCGGGCGAAAGCAACTTGACCCGCGGGGTCGTCGATCGCTTTGATGGCTTCGCCGAGGATGCGGTCACGATTGATTACGAAACGGTCGTGTGGACGCAGCATTGCCTGCCGTTTGGCAATTAACGGAGAAGTCGCGGTGTTGCCATAACCGAGGTTCATGAATGCCTTCCAGCAGGCCGGTGTAATATCATCGCCGCATTGCAATAACTCGATCCATCGATACAGGGTTTCCTTGCAACCCCCACCCCCGGGCACGACGCCGACCAGTGACTCGACCAGACCGGTAACCGAGTTTGCATGGCAGATTACCTGCTTCGCATGTAGCACCACTTCAAAACCGCCACCTATCGATAATCCGACCGGGGCTGCCACTACCGGAAAAGCCACTCTTTGCATGCGATGCACCGTATCCTGGAAAGCCTTGAGGAATTGATCGAGACCATCCATGTCGTCGCGGCGAAAGAAGTCGCGAACTGTTTGCAAATTGACTCCACAGGAAAAGTGCTGGGCATCGTTATGTATAATCAGACCACGCATGCCATCGGCTTCGACTCGGCTTAACGCGACATCGAGCACAGCCATCGAGTCAGCATCGAGGGCGTTTGCCTTACTATGAAATTCGACCAGTGCGATGCCATCCAGATCAAAGCAGCTGGCTTTTGAATTGCTGATAACCGGCATCATCGTCTGGCGCTTTTCGCTGAAGCGGATTACTCCGTGCGGACGTCTTATGGTTTGCCAGCTGTCACCACGCTGTCGTGCCTGCAAGCTAGTGTTGTTGATTCGGTAAAAACTTGAGCCAGCGGCCTCAGTGAGAAATTCGGGAATCGGTAGCTGATCAGCTTCGAGGCGCGCGATAAACCGGTCGACCCCGATTTCATCGATCAATTCAAATGGGCCCTTGATCCAGTTATAGCCAAGCTTCATGGCATCATCGATGCCGACCGGGTTGTCGCTGACTTCGGGGATTAGCGAAGCGGCGTAGCTGAGCGTACGAGACAGAACTCGCCAGGCATAGCGTCCGTACGGACCGTCGTCATCGAGCAGGAGGCTGATACCTTGTTGTTCGGCTTTTTCGGCGAGTGGCAAATTCAGGCGTGACGCAGTTTCGTAGGTTGCTGAAACGAGATTCAAAACCTCGCGTCCAGTCTTCACGTCGCGATAGAATCCCTGGCCCTGCTTGTTACCGGTTTGCCCGTTAGCGATCATCTGTATCATCAACGCAATGCTGCCGGCTTCCGCGTGAAACGGATCGCTTTCCGGCAAGATACTGACGAGGCTCTGAACGACATCCGACATCAGGTCGATACCAATCAAATCGTAGAGTCCAAAAACACCGGTTTTCGGGAATCCCATCGGTCGACCGAAAATCGCATCGGCTTCTAACGGAGTCAGACCCAGTTCGAACGCGGCCTGCAATGCGCATTGAATGGCGAATACGCCAACCCGGTTGCCGAGAAACCCGGGTGTATCGCGACAGGCTACGACGCCCTTGCCAAGCTGTTGCTCACAAAAATCAGCGAGCAGGTCGATCACGGCAGCATCGGTATCTTCGCCGCGTACCAGTTCGAGCAGGCGCATGAAACGCACCGGGTTGAAAAAGTGCGTAATCGCAAAACGCTGGCGAAACGACGGCGGCATATCCTCGACCAGCAGGTGGATCGGAATGGTCGATGTGTTCGAGGTGATAATCGCACTGTCGTGGCAAACCACCTGTAGACGCTGGTACAGGTCTTTCTTGATATCAAGTCGTTCAACCACAGCTTCGGCAATCCAGTCGCAATCAGCAAGCTGATCGAAATCGTCATCCGTGTTACCGAGGTGAATCAATGATTCGGCTTCTTTGCTGACTAGTCCGGGTTGATTGGGGTCGAGTAATCGCTCAAACCCACGTTGTGCCAGCGCATTGGGATTGCCATCCGTGGGCAGGTCCAGTAGCCAGACTTCGATGCCAGCATTGGCAACCTGGCCGGCGATCCCGGAACCCATGGTGCCGGCACCAATCACCGCGACTTTCTGTATATTCATTAATAACCTCTAGGCGGCATGTTCGAGTGCGGCAATCATTTCGCGTAACTTTTGCAGGGTCTGGCGTGGAGCTTCTATTGGCAGCATATGGCCGTAACGTTCGATTACGCTGACTTTGGCGTTTAACTCCCCGGCAAAGGCCATTCCCGCCTTGACCGGAGTGAGCCGGTCATTACGCGCCAGAATCATCTGCGCGGGCACCTCGATAGATTTGGCGGCCTCGCTACCGTTGGTATAGTCAGCGCAGGCGACCAGGTCCTGGTAAAGCGGATTACGCGCCATGATCTGGCGCCCGATTGCGATCGGCTGCATTCCCGGAACCGCACTGATTCCATATTGCGCATCGGGTCCAAAACCCCACATCAGCAACATTTCTGCAGCGTCACCGGCCCTGTTTTTAGCGGCTTCGATCAATGCCGGGTTGACCGGGATAGCGCCCGCGGTACCAATTCCGGTGATAGACTTCAGTAATTCTGGAAATTGGCGGGCGAGTTCCAACACCTCGAGGAAACCCTGTGAATGCCCCACTGCATGTAATTTGGTAACCCCTACGGCGCGTATGAAATCCGCCAGCCAGGCACCCATTTCTTCGATGCTCTTGAGCGGCTCACCCGTCGACAGGCTGTGCCCGGGTAGATCGGGCGCCAGCACCGCGTAGCCGTTATAGGCAAACCAACGGGTTTGCAGAGCCCAGCTGCGATGGTCAAGTCCGCTGCCATGCACGAACATGACACCGGGCAGGCTGGGATCAAATTCCTTGCCTCCGGTAGCTGCATAGGCTTTCTGACCGCGAACATCGAGATACATTATGCTGCCCCCGCTACACGTTTTGCCGCCTTGAAGCCACGCGTGAAGTCAGCCTTGATATCGACGATATCTTCGATGCCAACCGAAACCCTGATCATGTCTTCGCTGATTCCCGCAGCTTGCATATCTTCCCCGGTCAAACGCGAATGGGTAGTACTTGCCGGATGCAACACCAGGGTACGTGCGTCGCCGACGTTAGCCAGGTTGGAAGCCAGTTGCAGTGAGTCGATGAAGGCGGCACCGCCAGCACGACCACCGCTAACTCCGAAACACAACATCGAGCCGGCGCCATCGGGAAACAGGGTCGCGGCGAGGTAATGGCTCGGATTCGATTCCATATCGGGGTAATTAGTCCAGCTGACCCCTTCCTGTTGCTGCAACCATGTGAGCAGCTCGCGCGCATTAGCGACATGCTGCTTCATACGCAGGGTCAGGGTTTCGACGCCCTGCAGGATCAGAAAAGCATTGTGCGGGCTCATAGTGGCACCGACGTCGCGCATCGATTCAGCACGCATTTTCATCGCCAGCGCCGAGGGTCCAAATTCTTCCCAGAATCGGATGCCATGGAATGGAGCATAGGGCTCGGTCAATTCAGGGAAGCGACCACTTTGCTGCCAGTCGAACTGGCCGCCATCGACGACCACTCCGCCAATTGCGACACCGTGACCGCCCATCCACTTGGTCACCGAATGCACCACTATATCGGCGCCATGATCGATCGGGCGACACAGGCTAGGGGTGGCGAAGGTGGCATCGACGACCAGCGGTATGCCGGCCTCGTGGGCTATCGCACTGATGCCGGGTATATTGGCGATTTCCAGCCCCGGGTTACCGATAGATTCGCAAAAAACCATCTTGGTATTGGGCCTGATCGCGTCGCGCAGCGCCTGATCGTCGTTTATCGGGACAAAGCTGCAGTCGATGCCGAGTCGCTTTATCGTGTGCTTGAGCAGGGTTGCGGTCGAACCATAAATCTGGGTTGCCGAAATCATATGATCGCCGGCCGAGCACAGCGTGATAAAAATCGTAAACAGCGCACTCATGCCCGAAGCGGTACAAATTGCGCCACTGCCACCTTCGAGTGCGGCGATACGCTGTTCGAGCACCGCGACCGTGGGATTGGTTATGCGACTATAAATGTGTCCGCCCTGTTCGACGTTAAACAACGACGCACCTTCACTGACGCTTTCGAATACGTAAGAAGTAGTCTGGTAAATCGGAACCGCACGCGATCCATGATCGCTTTCCGGTACATAGCCGGCGTGCAGTGCCACCGTGTCAGGTTTTAGATACGAAGATCGACTCATGCTGGTCTCCCGGGGTTAGCGAATCGCGTTAAAATCGAAAGGCAGATCGACAATGTTACCAATTTTACCGTTTATGGATATGCTCGAGTTTGCGTTTAGAAAATCCCGTTTCATCATCGCCATGGCCAGGTACTTTTGATAGCGTGGAGACCATACCTGTGAGCGCACATCACCCACGACGTGATCATCCACAGTAATGTTGAAATCATCGAAATTCACCATTTCATCGAACACCAGGCCTACCAGCAGATGCTCCGAGGTATCCTTTAGCTGGCGCAATGCCGGCAGGCTCATCGACTCGATATCCGCATCCAGATCGATGAAAGCATCGAGACCGCACTCAAACGGATTGTGCCTGCTGCTCATATCGTTGCCGAAAGACAGCAGGCCGCTTTCGATGCGTTCGATCGAATTCGGGCCACCGGCGCGGACATTCAAATCCTCGCCCTGGGCAAACAACTCATCCCACAAAGGCTCAGCGAGATCGGCGTCATTGAGGTATATCTCGAATCCGCCCTGTTTACTGTAACCCGAGCGCATCACCATCATTTTCCGGCCGTGAAATTTGAGCATCTTCGAGCGAAAGAAGCGAATTGCGGGAACCTCGTCGCCAAATACCCGACTAACCAGTGTTTCGGCCTTCGGACCCTGTACCGCGAGTGGCCAGATTTCCGCCTCGCGAACCTTGACGTCGAGGCCAAATCCATGGGCGAGCCCACGCGCCCACAAGTCTACGTCGCTATCGGCGATGGATACCCACCAGTGGTCACTGGCGAACTTGATCAGTACTGGATCGTTAATCACGGCACCATTTTCGTCGCACAGCGGGGCGTATAAACCCTGCCCGATAACAGCGCGTGAAATATCGCGCGGGGTCATCAACTGTATCAGGCGTTCGCTATCGGAACCGGAAACTTCGATCTGGCGCTCGCAGGATACGTCCCAGACCTGCACGTCCTGGCACAGGCTCCAGTAGTCCGCTTCATTGCTGGTGAAAAAAGTAGGTAAAAGCATGTGATTGTAAACGGTATAACCTTTGACACCAGCAGCTTCCACGCGGCGGGTAAACGGTGTTGCGCGCGTACGGCGGGAAATGCTTAATATTTTATCAGTCAATCGAGGAATCCAGTCGGGTTATGCAGCAAGACCTGGCGTTGCCAAAGCGCAGCAATGCTATTACTTTTTGATTTGTCTGACAATCGAGTTGTAGTTGCCTGGCCCGATTTTTATCAGGTCACGACCTGTTCAGGATAGTGCGGGTTGATTGTCTCGATTTCAGCTACCCGCGGACCATAATGCAGAATACTTGATTCCTTGCTGCCGAACAGGTTCGGTTTAGTGGAGTAGCCGAGAATGGCCTGAATCCGCTGGCGCTTGCCTTCGACCGGGGTTACCCGGTGCAATGAATAATGGCCGCGAAATAATGACAGGGTGCCCGCTTGCAAGTGGTTGCTGAGGACTCGTTCGCTGTTACCTTCAAGCACCGCCTCGACCGCGTCGAAGTTTTCCCCGGTTTCGGAACGGATACCTGGCACATATTCAAATACTCCACCGGCTTCCGGTTCCTGTAACAACAACGTGGTTACCATGTGACCACTGTCGAAATGCCACTGTTGACAGCCGTCCTGATCCATCACCGAGATGTTTAGCGACTGGTAAGGATCCTGGTTGCGATAAATTGTTTTTTCGGTAACCGCAGCCAGGAAATCGAGCATCAGTTTGCCGTGGTAGAGCTGACTCAGTAAAAAGTCTGTCGGGATCAGGTCGGCGGCAACCTGTGCGAGATTGCGCTTGCCTTTACGTTTGAGTGGGTGAGATGAAGGTAGCTCTTCGCCCTCGCCAAGTCGATAGTTGAAGAAATACGGGCTTACTTCGGTCGGACCGGGATAGGCGAGGTGGGCTATGGACTGTGCCTGTTGAGTCATTTCGGCAAGTACCCGGGAGGTCACAAAATTCGGCAGAGTACAGGAACCATCCTGCTCGAGTCGAGTACGTAGCTGCGCTATCCAGTCCTGCGCATCTGGCGTTGACAGTTGATCCACCGGGTAAAGTCCGGTATTGATAATCTGTTCTGACATCGGCTCAAAAATACAGGTTTTTTGCAACGATGCAAGCGCGTAATACTTGTGCCATGCTTCACTTATCACTTAATCTTTATTGACTATGTTCAGGCAGTTACCCGTGCAATATATCGAACCATTGTTTCGCCCGCCAAGCGAAGCCCGCTCGCTGATCTTCCAGGTGACCAATGGCTGCAGCTGGAATCGCTGTACCTATTGTGAAATGTACACCGATACGCAGAAGAAATTCAGACCGCGGGCTGAAACCGAAGTACTGGCTGAAATTCGTGCCTGTGCGCAGCAGGGTCTCGAACCACGGCGGGTTTTTCTCGCCGATGGAGATGCGTTGGTACTTTCGATGCGTCGCCTGCGCACGATTCTCGGTGAAATAAAATCCTCGTTGCCGTCGGTTAGCCGAGTGTCGTCGTATTGCCTGCCGGCAAACCTGAAGAATAAATCTGATGAAGACTTGCTGGAACTGGTTGAACTGGGTCTGAAAATTATTTATGTCGGCGCTGAGAGTGGTGACGACGATGTGTTGCAGAAAATCGATAAGGGGGAAACCTATGCAACCACCGCCGACGCGTTGATTCGTGCTAGTGCGGCGGGTATCAGGACCTCGGTGATGATACTGAACGGCATCGGCGGCAAGGGCCTCAGTCGGCAGCACGCCTTGGCGTCGGCACGACTGGCCAACGATACCCAGCCGGATTACCTGGCGACACTGGTGCTGACATTTTATAAAGGTCGGCAAAAATTTGAAGCCGGTTTCGATAATCATTTCGATGAGCTGGATACGGTTGGGCTGTGCGAAGAAATGAAGATACTAATCGATGCTACCGAGCTTGAGAATACAATTTTCCGTAGCGATCATGTCTCCAATCATATGGTGCTGAAGGGTGTTCTCGGCAAGGACAAGCATCGCCTGTTGGCTCAGATTGACACATCGATAGCCTATTTTAACAATCACCCTGAATTTGATCATGGCAACTTCGACTACTGATCAGATCCCCGGCGTCGCATCGCCGTGCATACGTAAATGCACTCTCGATCGCGATGATGTCTGTGTCGGCTGTTTTCGCAACATCGATGAAATCTGCGCCTGGGCTGGTGCCAGCAATACGCAGCGACAGGAGATTCTCGAGCTGGCAACCGGTAGACGCGAGCGTAAGGCGAAGCATGCCTGATTTTGATCAGCTTAGCATCGAGGAAATTCGTCAACGCCTGCATGCGCAAGCCGATACCACCTATGATGTACCTCCGGAAATGTTGAGCGATGATGCCCGCGAAGCCGCTGTGCTGGTACCTTTCCTGCGTATCGAGGACGCCTGGCATATTCTTTACATCCGGCGTGCCAATTATGCAGGTGATCGCCACAGTGGGCAGGTTGCCTTCGCCGGCGGTAAACGCGACGATGTAGATGATAACCTGCTGGCAACCGCATTGCGCGAGGCCGAGGAGGAGGTTGGTATCGCCGCCAGCGATGTCGATGTGCTTGGCTATATAAACCACCATCACACTATCAGCGAATTTCAGGTGCGCCCCTATGTTGGCGTGATGCCATGGCCGTACCAGCTGAAGCTCGATGAAATCGAAGTGGCGCGTGCATTTACGATACCGCTGGACTGGCTTGCACAAACTTCCAATTACCGTACCGAAGAACGTCAGCACCCGGAATCAAGCCGACCCTGGCCGATCGTGTATTACGATCTATACGACGGTGAAATGTTATGGGGCGCGACCGCGCGTATGACGCTGTCCCTGATCGAAATTTTGCAGGCTAGTGATACTTCTCGGTGGTGAAATGGCCGGGATCGCGGCGACGGTGTTTTTTCATCCCTCTCGAGACTAGTTCAGCGCTGACATCGGTGATCATATTGGAACTGCCGCACATCATTACGTGTGAGTTTACGGCATTAATATCGGTGTCGGTATGTTGTTCGAGGCTGGCATCCTGCATGAGTGTTGGTACCCGTTTGCCCAGGCCCTGCGCAAAACTTTCCCGCGTGACAATCGGTACGTAACAGAATTGCTCCCCGTGGTTACTGGTGACCTGTTCGATCACATCCTGGTATGCGAGTTCTTCGGCATAGCTGACCGAGTAGCAGAGTATGATCTTGTCAAATTTCTGCCATGCGGCTTCGCTTTTAAGGATTGACAGAAACGGACCGATGCCGGTACCGGTTGCGATCATCCATAAGTGATTACATTGCGGAATTTCGCTGACCGTCAGAAACCCCGAGGGGTTATCGGAAATCAGTACATCGTCCCCGACCTTGAGGTCGAATAGTCGCGGCGACAAGGGGCCATCTTCGACAATGTTGAAATAAACTTCGAGATGGGATTCCTGCGGGGTACTGACCAGTGAATACGGGCGTGCGATGACTGTATCATTATCCTGCAGGCCGATGCGTACAAATTGCCCCGCTTCATAGCTATCGAGTGCTACATCGATAACCAGCGAAGTCAGATACCGGTTCAGGCGCCGATTTTCGACGACTTTGCCGTCAAGCCAGTTAGCCATATTTTTTCCTCGCTATTTTCGAAAATTCTAGCGTCATTCCGATGCGTCAAGCCGCCAGCCGATTAAAACTGTAGGAGCCATTCTTTTGCATCGCACTGAGATAAAGGTCTTCAAACTCATCGACTACCGAATCGCGGACTTCGGGTAATGCCAGCAAACGCTGTGCCCAGGCTGCGACCCGCGGCATGCTTTCAGGATCAAGCACCGATAGCTTGTTGTCAGCCACTGAATTTTGTCGAAACAGCGGTGCAAAGGCGGTATCTGCGAGCGAAAATTCATCACCATTAAACCATGGTCCATCACCGAGGTGTTTTTCAACGCGGCGGAACTGGCTGACGAGCAAATCGCGATACTTGTTAAACCGGTCCTCGTCCTTGCTCATTTTCATCATGTAGAGGTTGCCGAGCATGTTCGAAGCAAATTCGATCCAGGCACGATTTTTGGCGCGTGCCAA
>Ga0070723_10000158_pt1 | contig 18111 bp, 16 predicted proteins | sample tdAd002_FD_67277 | JGI IMG/M metagenome (GOLD analysis project Ga0070723, IMG submission 67277) | Marine sediment microbial communities from the Atlantic coast under amendment with organic carbon and nitrate - tdAd00.2 | ecosystem: Environmental > Aquatic > Marine > Coastal > Sediment | place...
GGCGAATAAGCCTTGCCGGGGTACAGGCTCTCGAAATCCTCAGCTTGAGGAGTTCCACCGTCATGTTGTGCCAGCGCCATGCCGGGCAGGAACAGGCAGATCAGGCTGGTTCGGAACAGGATTGAGATATTCTTATTCATCGATCGCTCCTTAGAATTCTGATTTTTAAGCATCGAGCATCGACGAATACTACTCCATTTTTAAAGGCAGTGTCGCCGGAAGGCGACTCGTATCGCACAACGGCCAATACTCATCTGTCAGCCAATATCGTAAAGTGTGTTCGCATGAGAACGTGCATTGCCTTGCTGCTCATTGCCGTGCCACTGACTGTGGCTGCCGACGGCGAAGCGCTCTACAACCAGTGGTGCGCCGCCTGTCATAGCGTGCCCCAAAATACCTCGCCGCACATTACCTCACTCAACGCCATGAACCGGGGCGCTTTTCTCGCGGCGTTGGATGGCGGCGTCATGGCCACGCAGGCTGTAGAGCTATCAGGCGATGACAAACTGGCAATCGCCGACTTTGTTGTTGGCAAGTCTGATGGGCAAGATTGGGACTGGCGAGAGCTGCGCTGCGAGGGTGGGTTCGAGCTGAACAACACAGGCAATCGCCACTGGGGATTCGATCCATCGAATTCCCGCCACGTTGAATCCGGTCTGTTGGGCGAGCCCGAGCTGAAATGGGCTTTCGCCTATCCGAACGCAACGCGTGCGCGCTCTCAACCTGCTTACGTTGACGGCATGCTGTTCTTCGGAAGCGACAATGGCACGGTCTACGCGATGGATGCCGCGCGGGCCTGCATACACTGGACATTTGCGGCGGGTCACGAAGTTCGCACAGGCATAACTGTTATTGGCGACGTAGAAAATCCAATGCTCGTCTTTGGTGACTTCGCCGGGCGTGTCCACGCACTGAATGCAACAACCGGCGAACAGTTGTGGCGCGTTCGACCGGAAGTACACGCGACGGCAACGATCACCGCACAGCCGCAATACCACAACGGTGTTGTGTACACATCGATCTCATCGCGGGAGTTCCTGGCTGGTGCCAGCCCCGCATACGATTGCTGCACATTTCGTGGTTCGGTGGTCGCGCTCAATGTGAGGTCGGGCGAGACAATCTGGCAGAGCTACGTAATAGAAGAACCTGCATCCAAAGTTGGTGAACGAGAAAGTGGTACGTCGATATTCGCACCATCTGGTGCCCCCATCTGGAATACCGCGGCGATCGACACAAAACGGAATCAGCTTTACGTTGGCACGGGTGAGAACTACAGCCGCCCGACCAGCAAGACCAGCGACGCGATCATCGCGATGGATCTGGATACGGGTCAGATCAATTGGGTTCGGCAGACTATCGAAGGGGATGCCTGGAACGTCGCGTGCAATCGCGGCAACCCAAACCCAGTCAACTGTCCTTCACCTCGCGGTCCCGACCTGGATTTTGGTGCGCCACCGATTCTTGTATCCACCGAACGTGGTGACATCCTCGTCGCAGGTCAAAAAAGTGGCTGGGTGTTCGGATTGTCGCCGGACAACGGCGAGGTAATCTGGAGCACGAAGGCTGGGCGCGGTGGCGGGCAGGGCGGTGTGCACTTCGGGATGGCAGTCGCCGATGGCAAGGTGTTCGTACCGATATTCGACGGTGCATCAGTCGTGGATATGGCATCCGAAGATCCGCGCATGCCCGGAATGCACGCGCTTGATGTGGAATCCGGCAAATTGCTTTGGTCAACCATCGCCGATGATGTCTGCGAAGGCAGGCGTTTTTGTTCACCCGGCATCTCTGCGCCAGTAACCGCGCTCAATGGCTACGTGCTGGCCGGCCACAGCGACGGCCGCTTCCGTGCGTACGATGCCGATACCGGGGATGTGCTCTGGACAGTCGAAACGGACAGGGAGTTTGAGACCATAAACGGCCTGCCGGGCTCGGGTGGATCTATGGGTGGCGGCACTGGTCCGGTTGTCGCTGACGGCATGGTCTACCTGAACTCCGGCTACAGCTCGCTCAGGCACATGCCCGGCAACGTCCTTCTCGCCATAAAGATCTCCGGTAAGTGATTGACTCTGTCTTCGTCGTCCTCGTGACGGGGAGTTTTGTTGCAGCCGTCTTCGGTGCCGCATTCTCGGCCGGTGGGGCGCTGATCATCCTTGCCATCACAAGTACGGTGCTACCGGTACAGGCCATCGTGCCCATTCATTCGACATTGCTCATCGGCTCAACGGCAGCGCGCACGGCGATGTTCTGGGAATACGTCGACTGGAAGATCGTCTGGCCGTTTCTGGTCGGCAGCCTGGTCGGTGCGCTGCTCGGGGCCCGCATCTACATCGAGTTGCCCGAGGCGATCATCGCGACGTCGATCAGTATCCTGATGATTATCGCGATCTGGCTGCCGAGTATTTCGTGGCGGCCAAAGCTGAAGCACCCATGGGCGATCGTGGGCTTCTTGCACACATTGATCTCGACACTGTTCGCTTATGGCGCGTTGTTTCATTCAGTCATTCTGCACACATCGCTGCGTCGCCAGCAGATCGTCGGCACGATGGCAGGAGCGCTTGTCGGTATGAGCGTTCTGAAGATTGCGGGGTATGTCTGGTTTGGCTTTGACTACTCGCCGTACTTCGCGATCATCGCAGCTGCCGTTGTCGCGAATATCGTTGGAACGGCGGTGGGCAGGCGACTTGGCGAGTTTCTGCCCGAGAACGCGTTCCGACTGGCCTTTCGCGTTCTGGTCACCGTAACAGCCGTACGCTTGTTGTACGCGGGTCTGGTATAAGAAACACACCTTATATAAGGACAATAAGAATGCATAAGTGGTTTGCGAAACTCGGCCCGGGCCTGATGCTGGCGGCCGCTGCCGTAGGTGTATCACACCTGGTTTTCGCCACCCAGGCCGGCGCTGAGTACGGGCTCAGCTTCATCTGGCTAATCGTCCTGATATCAGTCCTCAAATACCCGGCGTTTCGCTTTGCCATTGACTACGCAAGCCTCACCGACCGTAGCCTCGTGCATGCTTATGCGCAGATAGGACGTGTTGCCATGGTGTGGTTGTTCGTGGCACTTGCCGTCGATATTTTTATCGCTACGGCCGCCGTAGCCCTGGTAACGGCGGGCTTGTTCATCAGCGTCTTCGAACTCCCGTACTCCGGGCCCCAGGTTGCCATCGCTTTGTGTCTGGTAACGGGCGTCATCCTGATCAACGGCCACTACCGCAAGGCAGAACGCATCGTCAAAACACTCGTACTGGTATTTTCGGTGCTGGTGCTCGTCGCGACAATGCTGGCGCTACCCGAGCTCGGCAGTGGCGGCAGGGACCTGTTCGGCGACATCACGCCAAGTCGGTCACTGGCCGTCTTCGCAATCGCCATGACGGGCTGGATGCCAATGCCGATTACGGGTGCCATCTTCATTTCCATGTGGGCACGCGAGAAGAAGGCGTCGAGCAATCTCGCCATTGAGCACGAGAGTGCGAGGCATGATCTGAATTTCGGATGGATACTCACCATCGGTCTCGCGGTCTGTTTCGCGATTATGGGTGCGGCCATCCTGTTCCAGACTGACCGGGTGGCTCCGGCCAGCGCCGGCGCGTTCGCGGCCGAGCTATTGTCGATATTCACAACGGTCGTCGGCGACTGGTCTTACATCGTCATCGCAATCGCTGCCATCGCGGTGATGTGGTCGGGTGTATTCGCATTGATGGATGCGATTCCCCGTGTTACGGCCCGGATCGTTGATCACATGTCGGGCCGGGGCGAAGAAGCGTCGTCACGCTATTCGTTGTTCCTCGGCGTTCAGTTCGCTGGTGTCACGTTCATCCTGCTGTTCCTGATGGGGAGTTTTGGTACGTTCATCGCGTTTGCAACGAGTGCTGGCTTCATTACCGCGCCGGCCCTTGCGTACTACAACTACCGCGCAGTTACGTCAAAGGAAGTATCTCAACACTATGTGCCATCGAGGGTACTCCTGGGCTGGCACTGGATCAGCTTTGCCGCATTAGCCGCATTCGCCGCGGCGTTTATAGTCGAACGGGTAACCTGACGCGATGAAACTCGCGAGCTTCGAAGTCGGCGATTCGGTACGTATTGGCCTGGCAGCGGAAAATGACGTGCTGATCGATGTGACGGATATCGTCGGCAGCGACATGATCAAGGTGATACGGCAATTCGAGCATGTGGTGCCGCAGCTTGCCAAGGCGTCTTCAGACCCGTCATTCACGCGCTACTCGGCGGAAGATGTGCGCTGGCTTCCACCGGTCCCGAAACCTGGCAAGATCTGTGGTGTCGCGATGAATAACTCGGCGAGTAATGAGCGCAAGATTAGCGCTCCGGATCACCCGGCATTTTTTCTCAAACCCTCCAGCTGTCTTGTCGGACACAGGGAGGCTATTCGAGTGCGCCGTTACTACGGCAGCGTCCATCCTGAACCCGAGCTTGCTGTGATCATCGGTCGTGACGCGCGTGACGTGGATGCGGAAGATGCACACGAGCACATCTTCGGCTACTCCATGTTCAACGACATCACGGGCAATGGCATGCGCGGCGAAGACCTGTTCCAGTATTGGGCGCTATATCGCACTGACGACGGTGAACTTGAACGTCGTGAACAGCACCTCTCCTACGCGGGGCGATACAAAGGTAGCGATACCTTCGGCTGTATGGGGCCGTGGCTCGTTACGGCCGATGAGGTGCAGAATCCTGACGACCTCGATGTGCACTGCGCCGTCGGTGGCGAGACCGTCGCCGAGGACAGTACGCGCTACTACAACTACAAGATTGCGGAACTGGTGAGTTTCATCAGCCAGTTTCAAACGCTGGAAGCCGGAGACGTCATCAGTTGCGGCACGGCGTTCAAACCATCGGCTAAACGCAAATCGATTCACCAGGCCAATTTTCAGGAGGTCGAAGGCCCGGTCGAAATGCGTATCGACGGACTGGGAACACTGACTAATCCAGTGACTGTGGAAGATAGGGAGATCGGAAAATGGCGGTTATGAAATTTTCCATCACTGTGGCTGGACTGTTGCTCGCGGCGCAGCCTGTCGCGGCTGAGTCGGTCTTGGATGGGGTCTGGATGCTGGACCAGTTGACGGGGGACCCGTACGTGCTGACAGAGGCAGGCCAGAAGCAGATGGACGCCTACGATTACATGACGGACGACCCCGCACTACGGTGCAGCCCGGCGAGTTTTTCTCGTATCGTTTTCACGCCGCAGACCTATCTTGAGATCCGGGTGCTGGATGATGCGGTCGAGATCGACTACGAATTCATGGATGTAAAACGCCGGGTGTCACTGGATGCCGCGCTCACCACGGAAACCGCACCGCACTCTGTGCCGGCACATCCACACCTCGGTCGCTCGATCGCACAAATCGAGAATGATGAACTGGTAATTGAGACTGAGGGCTACGAGCCGGGCGTCATCACGACCCTGAATCAGCGCGCAGGCATGCCGCGTTCAGCGGACATGTGGACCGAGGAGCGTTTCAGCGTCGAAGGGGATCAGCTCGCGATTGAGCTCAGACACGTCGATCCTGTCTACTACGGCGGTGAGGTGGTCCTGCATGCGACCTATCTCAAGACCGATGAAGAGTTACTCGAGTTTGGTTGCGATCTCGAAGATGCGGACCATTACAATGAATAAAGTCGGCGTCACACTGGTCGTCACCGCATTACTGGCCTGGGCCACCGTCGGCATGGGGCATCACTCCGTACCGGTGCACTATGATCTCAATACCGAAGACTCTGTCGACGGCGTGATTACACGCGTCATCTGGCGAAACCCACATTCCTTCATGGACCTGGACGTCACGAATGATGATGGCGAGGTTGAGCGCTGGCATATTGAGATGGGCACAAAGAACACGATGGTGCGTCGTGGGATCAGCCTCGAGCAACTAGAGGTTGGCGACAAAGTGACTGTCATTGGCGTCATGCACCGGCAGACACCGAAACTGATGTACTTTCGCTCGTGCGTGTTTGAGGACGGTACGGAATTTACGCTGGCGCCAACCGGCACCAGGGACGACTAGTCGATCCTCTGTTCCGCCGGATTGAGGCGTGTTTGCCAGACAAAGTGGCGGCCGTCGGCAAAGGTAACCTCGCGCAGATAGATGCTCTTATCGTTGCGGCCCATCCAGCCCTTGACCGTGATCTCGCTTTCGAGCACGAAATCGTCTGTCGAGATGTTTTCCTTCTTGAGCAATCTGCGGATCGTATTGATCGCATTCCACTCGATGAGCCAGGTCTCAGATTCGCCAGCTTCAGTCGTGACCTCGAGAACGAGGTGCGAGTGTGGGTTGCGCCAATGTGTTTCCTTGATCACGCCAGTCATAGACACGGTGTTGTCCATGTCGAAGTTTACCGGGACAGAATGGTGTGCATTGGCAACCACGCCGAGTGAGAGCAGAAGAGCTGTAATAGTGATGATTTTCGTTTTCATGCGGGGTCTCTCGGTCAGCCGTCGCTCTCGGAAATCGTCAGTACGGATGCTGATTCCGGCTCGCAGCCGTAGTACTCAACTTCGTACTCGGGCTCGAGCGTGAATGGATATACAACAACCAGGGGTTCGTCATACATCAGGGGGTCGAAGTGCGTAATTTCGACCATCAGCGATCCTTCCTCTAACCAGTAACGTTCCAGTGTCACCATCAATGGGCTTTGCGGTGTTCCCGCCCAGCCGCGTATCGTCGACAGTATCCGTGTCTCGTCACCATAATTCTTTGTGTGGATCAATAACTGCTCGCCGTCATACCAGGCGACGGAATCGCCAAGCGTCGGCAGGTCAGGGTTATTCGGAATGTGCTCGAATGGACCGGAGATTGTGGTCAGCGGTACAGTGCGCTCGACATCAAACAACTCGTAACGAATTTCTATGCTGTCATCGTTCTGAGTGATCTCGAACGGGGTATTCGGGTTCGAGTAGATCCGCGTCCAGCTTGCCGGTATGCATTTCAATGCAGGATCGTCCTGCTTGAAGTTGTACGACTCTTTGAACGCAAGGCCTGCAGCAGTGAGTGCCGGCTTGCCGAACTTCTCGGCATTGTAAAGCACCCATACTCCGCCAAAATCAGGAGCTGCCCAGGCAGCCGTCGTTGCCGCACAGAATGCGACAACGACGGTACCCAGCAGATTTTTCTTGTTGATGAACATACTTGTCAGCAGTTCCTAGAAGCGCATCTCGAATGTCAGGCCAAAGGTACGTGGCTGATTAACCGTGACACGATTCTCTTGCTGGAAGTTGTTGAACATTGACAACCAGGCAGTCTCATCAGTGACGTTGCGGACATACAGCGCGGCCGAGTACCTCTCCCAGTCAATACCAAACTTCAGGTGACCGAACATATAAGACGGATTCTCGATGTTGCGGTTCGCTCGTGGCTCATTGACCTGAACTGTGCCCTGGAACTGCACATCACCACGAACAAAAGCGGCACCGTTCTGACCGAGCATCCAGTCGTACTGCAGGAACGCACTACCTGAATAGTCCGGCACACCGATCAGGCTGTCGCCCTTCTCGGAGCCGAACGGATCGCTGAGCTCGTCGAGAACAGCCTGCGTGACACAGCTGTCTGCATCGACCTGCCAGGTCGAGTCCATTTTGGTGTAGTTGATGCCGCCAACGAGGTTATCGGTAAAGGCGAACTGCGCATCGATTTCAAGACCCTGAGATTGAACCGGGTCAGATTCTTCCGTGCAATTGACGAGTCCGTTGAACTGGCTCGTGAATGACGCCTTCATCTGGATGTGATCCCAGTCAATCTGGTACAGCGCTACGTTCAGGAGTACGCGACCGTCAGCAAACATTGACTTGACTCCCAGCTCGATGTTGCTTGTTTGGTCGAATGCGAACGAGTCCGGGATATTCGGCGTAATCTGCGCGTTAACGCCGCCAGCGCGGAAGCCTTCCGAATACGTCAGGTACGTGCTGACATCGTCGGTAAAGCGGTACGTGACCTGGGCTTTGTAGATCGTGTCGCTCTCGCTGGCCGGATTGTTCGGCTCAACGCCCGGAGGCCCACCGATGATCGGCGAGCGCAGGAACGGCACAACGAGATCACTGAACTGATCGCGTTTGGTCTCGAACCAGCGTGCACCAACCAGCAATTCGAGGCTGTCGGTAACGTCGAAATACGCCTCGCCAAAAATTGCCTTGAAATCGGTATCGTTCTTGGCGTTGCGATCGAGGTACGGCGTGTCACCCACGAGGATGTCACCCGTTCTTGGATCCGTTGCGAGCGCCTTGCTGTCTACCGTTAACGTCCTGTCGGAATAGAATCCGCCGACCAGGTAGTTGAAGCGTCCGTCAAGCGCGCTTGCGAAACGAGCTTCGATGCTGAACATCTCCGATTCCTGTAACTGTGAAACCGTGATGCGATCGAACGGTGTGACCGTTACGCCGCCCCATGGGCCCAGTGGCGTTTCATGGAAACGACGGTGCAGGCGAGCCGGGCTCGACGAGTCGATTCGCGAGTCAGCGTCACGATCCGTCACATTGGCTGCGATTGACAGGTGACCAGCAGAAAAGTCGTGGTCGAATTCCAACGCAAATATGGTCAGATCCTCTTCGTAGGGCTCGTGACCCCGGACATTCGTCTGGTCGTCGCCAGTGCCAGGCGTGAAGAACGAGTTACCGCCCGGGATGAACGGTGGTCCGATGCCTTCGTACAGCGAATCCACCGGGTTGGCAGCGTTGCGGCCTTCCGATGAAATGCTTTGGAAGAAGGTCTGGAACAGCAACGTTGATTTATCGGAGATATCCCATTGCGCGAACAGGCGTCCGCCCGTGCGCTCGTGCTCGTTGATGTTTTTGAACTGCGAAACACCGTCCTGGCAAGCTGGATCGAGAATGACCTCGGGCTCGGTCTGGCCGATGCTGTCGCCACGAACGTAGCAGCTGTTGTCTTCGGGCCCCTTGAACAGCACGCCGTTGTCGATGTAGCCGCCCAGGAAGTCGTGATAAGCGACCGCACGAATGGCGAATACATTCTCAACCAGCGGGATGTTGATCATGCCCTTGGCGCTCCAGTTGTTGTCGCCGCCGCTGACTGATCCGGCATCGAGAGAGATCTTGCCTTCAAATGCAGAGGAGTCGGGCTTGTTAGAGACGATGCGGACGACGCCACTGAGCGAACTCGATCCATATTGAGTTCCCTGAGGACCACGCAGTACCTCGATGCGTTGAGTGTCATAGATGTCGAGATCTGGCTGATTGTTGCCAAATGACACCGGATCCTGACCGCTGCCGGTCATTGGAATGCTGTCGTAGTAGACGCCAACAGTAGATTCGCCCGGGCCACTCAGGCCACGAACAAGGTATTGCTTCTGGCCGGGACCAACGTCGATGACGTCAAGGCCCGGTGTCGAACGCGAAAAGTCGGTGAACTCGTCAACGCCCATACGAACCAGCGTTTCCGTGTCGAAAGCGACGATGCTGGCTGCCAGGTCCTGGACGGTTGATGCGCCGCGCTTGCTGGCCGTGACGACGATCTCTTCGAGACCGCCTTCGTCGTCCTGCGCCAGGGCGAGAGGTGATGCCACCAAGGCAATAAGACCTGTCAGTGCGGTGACGCGACAGGCCGAGAACAAAGTGTGAATACTCACGATTAACCCCCGAAAATAAATTGCTATTTGTGAAATTACGTTTGCAAATATAAGGTGGGCGCTGATATAAATCTAACGAATAACATCTATAAGTGATATTCAAATGATCGATACTTCCAAGCTCGATTATCAGCAATTACGCGTATTCCATACGCTGCTGGACGAGCGAAGTGTGACAAGAACGGCTAAAAGACTGGCACTTACACAGCCTACGGTGAGTGCGGTCCTGAAGAAGCTGCGACGGCAGTTTGACGATCCGCTGTTCATAAGGGCTCAACGTGGTGTTACGCCTACCGTAAAGGCTGAGTCAATGGCCATAGAGGTCCGGGAAATTCTGGACCGGATCGAGTCGCTTGGCGCAGAACCGGTGTTTAACCCGGATACCGAATCGCGGCGGTTCTCAATCGTTGCACGTGACCTCAGCCAGGTCGTCATCATGGCGCCGCTTATCGACGTCCTGCAGAAGGAGTTCCCGAGCGTCAGCGTAGCGATCCATGCATTACCGATGGCCGAGGCTGTGGAACGAATGGCAAGCGGTGCTATTGACTTGTCGATTTCGAGTGTTCGCTATGCGCCACAGCACTTGCCGCGGCACCTGATCCTCAATGAACCCTACGTTTGCATCGTTGACCCGAACAGCGAACTGGGACAAAAGAGCAAACTCACAACCACGGACTTGCGTGAGTATTCACATGTGTCTACATCCGCAATTTCACTGAGTGTCGGAGACCCGGTGACCGAACTGTTTGCGGCGGATGGAATCGAGCGCAATGTGAGGGTCACGGTGGATGGATTCCTGCTCGTACCGCGTTTGTTGCAGGACACGAACTACATCGCGGTCGTACCTGAGTCGCTCGTTCGATGCAGCAGTTTTCCGCTAAAGGCGTTCCCGATGCCCATCAAATTTCCGGACCTGCGCATTGCACTGCTCTGGAATCAACGCGTCCAGAATGAGCCTGGTAACAATTGGCTGCGTGAGCAGATTATCGAGCTCTGCGAGAAGCGCAAAGCAACGTTGCAGCCCGTTATCTGATCAATCAGACGGCCGGCAGAAGATGTCGGAATTTCGCTATGGATGCCACTACGCGATCAATATGCTCGGTTGAGTTGTAGATATGCGGCGACAGCCGCAGCCCGTTGACCGGTGCGACGATCACGCCGGCGTCCTGGAGAATTTCCCCGACAAGCTGTATCAGCTGTTCGCGCTGGCCTCGCAGGATCACAACGCTGCTCGTAAAGTCCGGATTTGTCGGCGAGATCATTGGGACGCCCAGCTCCGCGGTCCCCTCTCGCAGGTAATCTGAAATCGCCATCGACTGTTGTTCGACACCGGCAGGTGTCACTCGCTCGTGAAAATCGGCGGCCGCGTCGAGTGCGGCGAGCGATGCGTTGTCGCGCTGACCCAGCGCCTCGAACTTACGGGCACCGACTTGTGATGTTTGTACGCCGTTCCCCCAGGGGATACTGACGATGTGGGGCCAGATTGCCTCGATACTCTCATTTGCCACGTATAAGATACCGGACTCACGTGGACCCATGAACCACTTGTGTGAGCTGGCGCTAAATGAGTCGCAGCCAATATCGCTCAGGTCGATGTCAACGGCGCCCCAGGTTTGCGCGCCGTCAACGTGTACATGCACGGCCGCTTTTTGCTTAATGGCCGCACAAATTTCCTTGGCGGGCAAACGGAATCCGGTGATATTGGATATGTGCGTGAACGAGATCACCTTCGTACGCGGTCCGAGCTCAGCGACGATGTGGTCGACAACTTCTTCGACACTGCCTGGGTCGTCGGGGAGCGAAAACTTTCGAGTTGACAGCCCGTCGCGGGCCGCACGCACATCCCAGGCAACACCGTTGGACGGATGATTCTGATCCCAGAGCAAAATCTCATCACCGTCGTTCAGCGGCAAACCCTGGACGATGATGTTGTTCGCCTCCGAGGTATTGCGGACGATCGCGATGTTGTCACCCGTGGTCCCAAGCATTGCGGCGATTCGCTCTCGGCCATTTTCCTTGAGTGCCACTATGCGCCGCCGATTCGGTCCGCTGAGGTCGCGTTGCTGGCTTGCGAGGTTGTTACTGACCGCGGCATTGACGGAATTCGGCATTGGACAGAAATTCGCCGCGTTCATCGGTACGCGATTGTCGTCGAATGAAAATGCTGTAGGAGCGGCTTCAGCCGCGACGGGTTCCTGTGCAGCGGCTTTAGCCGCGACAAGCCCTACCGCCGCAACACCACCAACTGTCTTCAAAAAATCACGCCGTGCAAAAGTCATTTTCGTTTTCTCCCGTGTTGCGCGGCACGAGTCAAGAGACGTCGCCATGCACGCAATGAATTAGACGATCAGGTGATCCAGATGGTATTAAGATGGCCCAAACCATCTACCGGATCAAATCACGGGATGAATCAAAACCTGACTCGACGGCAATTACTCGCAATGGTCGGCGCCGCCGGCGGCGCTACGGCAATCTACCAGACCGGTATGGCCATGGGCGTTATGGCGGATACAGGCGCCGTCGCGAGGCTTGACCTGAAGAATGTTGGCGCATCAAAGAAAAACGTCGTCGTACTGGGCGCAGGCCTGAGCGGTCTGGCCGTCGCCTACGAACTGGAACGTGCGGGCTATGACGTATCGATCATCGAAGCGTCACATCGTGTTGGCGGTCGAAGCCTGACGCTTCGAAGCGGCGACATCGTTGACGAGATGGGTAACAGGCAGGTCTGCGAATTCGATGACCACCCGGAGATGTTTTTCAATGCCGGCCCGGCTCGAATTCCCGGGCACCACCGCCGGGTGCTGAATTACTGTAAAGAACTCAAGGTCCCATTGATTATCAAGGGAAATTTCGCGCGCAATGCGTGGATGCAGGATAACGATCATTTCGACGGCAAACCTGTTCGCGTCGGCCACTACGTCGCTGATGCGAGGGGCTTTTTGTCGGAGCTTCTGTACAAGGCGATCGACCTGAATCGTTTCGATCAACCTTTGTCGGCCGAAGATCGCGAGCGCTTGCTGCAATTTGCAACGACATTTGGCGATCTTCGCCCCGGCGGTAGCTACGCCGGTTCGTCTCGCGCCGGTTACGACGAGGGCGGCTTCTTGAGGCCGGCAGTATCGAGAGAACCGAAATCGTTTGAAGCATTGCTCAACAGCAATTTCTGGCGCCGCATGTTCGACGGATCAGAGCGCCCCGACTGGGGCGATCCGCTCATGGAGGTCGATGGTGGGATGGATGGCATCGTCAAAGCATTTGTTCGCGAAATTGCCAGCCCGATCAGGACCAATGCCCAGGTGCAGTCAATAAATCTGACGAGTAGCGGCGTTGACGTGGTCTACAACTACAAGGGTGCGCCACAGAAGATTAGTGCGGATTACTGCTTCAACTGTATTCCGACGCATTTCATGCCCGGCATCCCGAATAACCTGCCAAAGGACTATCGCGAAGGGCTAGCGGCACTCATACCAGGCAACTTCATGAAAATTGGCCTGCAGATGAAGAAGCGCTTCTGGGAAGAAGAGGGCATCTTTGGAGGGGCGACGAATACCACTCAGCCTATCAATGCAATCTGGTATCCATCACACGGCATTCACGGCGACAAAGGTGTCGTTCTCGGAGCCTACGTGTTGTTTGACCGGGTCAAGGAGTGGGATCGATTGTCGCCAAAAGAACGAATTCGTCTGGCAGGTGAGTGTGGAGACAGAATTCACGAAGGCTACTCGGGCTATATTGAATCCGGTGTCAGTATTCCGTGGGGCCGTATGAATCACATGATGGGCTGCGGCACGCAATGGACAGATGACGTGCGTGAGCGTTACTTCAAATTACTGCAACAACCAGCAGGTGGCCGGCATTTCATGATCGGTGACCAGATCAGTTATCACTCGAGTTGGCAGGAAGGAGCATTTGCATCGGCAGAAAATGCGCTCCTCGAACTGGACCAGCGCGTACGTGCTGAGTCATCGCAAACAGGGATGGGTTGAGATGATGCGAAGACTATCGGTTTGCACCGCAATCCTGCTGATTTCCACGATGGCCGCTGCTGAAGAGCCGATTATTCCTGCCGACGAGTTCGTTTATTGCACGGTGTGCCACGGCGTGCAGTTGATGGGCAATGAAGTTCTTGGCGCGCCGCGTATCAGCGGGATGGATTCCTATTACGTTGAGCGGCAGTTGCGGTCATTCAAGGAAGGCTGGCGTGGTACTCATGCTCAAGACGCGACCGGGCGAGAAATGCATCCCATGGCCTCAGCTTTGACTGACGGGCAAATCGGAGAGGCTGCGGCCTTTGTCGAGGCAACACGCTCAGAAGCGCCAGTGAGCACAGTGATTGGTGATAAAGCTGCCGGTGAGATGTTCTACGGCACCTGTTCCGCTTGTCATGGCACGGCGGGCGAAGGTAATCGTGAACTCAATGGTCCGCCTCTGGCCGGCCGGAATGACTGGTATCTCGTCAGGCAGCTACAGAACTTTCGTGATGGCGTGCGCGGCACGCACCCACAGGATGTCTATGGACAGCAGATGGCAGCAGCAATGATGATCCTGTCCGACGATGCCGCCATCAATGACGTCGTCGCCTACATTGTTTCGCTGGACTTGTAGACAACCCCACTTCGCATGACGAAGCTGACGCTTTCCAGCGAAGTAATATCTTCGAGTGGGCTCACGTCGACGGCAATCACATCCGCAAATTTGCCGGCCTCGAGTGTGCCAAGCTGATCTGATTTGCCCATCAGGTCTGCAGCATTGACTGTTGCAGTTTCTATTGCTTCCATCGGGCTCATGCCCAGCTCAACGTATTTCCAGATTTCCTTCGCGTTCTGCCCGTGCGGCATTACGCCAGAATCAGTTCCCATCGCAAATTTGACACCGCGTTTGATGGCCTCGCGCACCATTGGTTCGGCGATGGCGATATTTGCACGCCGCATGTCCTGAATTCTCTTTGGAATCTGCGGGCGAGACAGGAAGTAGTCTTGCAGGTACGCGGTTTTCACGACATACGTGCCGGTGTCCAGATACATCTCGATGGCGTCATCATCGAACCAGCTGGAGTGCTCGACGGAATCCACGCCAGCGCGGATTGCGGCTTTGATGCCGGCGGTGCCGTGGGCGTGCGCCGTTACTTTGAGGCCTAGTCGGTGGGCAGTCTCGACTACGGCTTCGAGCTCATCGTCGAACATCTCGGGCGCCGAGTAGCGCTTACCGTTTGGGTCTGCGCCGCCGCCGGTTGCATGTACCTTGATCATATCGGCGCCCAGCTTGTACTGGCTGCGAACGGCACGGCGACAATCGTCCGCGCCGTCACACATTGCTTTTGATTGCACCAGGTCGGCGATGTCATCACGCTGCCCACGCCTTTCTCCGTGGCCGGCGGTTGCGGATATCGACTCGCCCGCAGCGATGATTCGCGGTCCAGGTATTGTGCCGTCATTGACGGCGTCACGAACAGCGATGATTGCTTCGGCGCTGGTTGCACCGATATCCCGGACAGTCGTAACGCCGGCGAGCAATGTTGTCTGTGCATTGCCAGCCGCCATCAGTGCGTAATCGGAGTCGCTCGTCTTTAAGAAGTCGGGCCGCTTGGGTGCCAGCGTGAAGTGCACGTGCATATCCATGAGGCCGGGCAAAACGAACTTGTCTTTGAGGTCCACAATATCCACGCTGCCTTCGAAATCGCTTGCAGCGACGTATCCGTCCCGAACTTCGAGAATCTTGTCGTCCACAATGATCAGGCTTTGTTCTGGCTTTGCGTCCTGCCCGGGAACAGCGAGCAATGTGCCAGCGTGAACGATCGTTGTCCGTGGCTCGTCTGCCGCTAGCAAGTTCGTGGAGAGAAGTAGCGCGGCGAGCGCACTATTAATAAATCCTAAATGACTCATTACATTATCCAATGTCGCGTTCGTAACGGTGAGCGAGAATATATAGCAGACAAAATCATCATCTCGCTATACTGATACGTAACTGGTGTCTCGGAGAACAACAATCATGAAAAAAGTAATTCTTCTGGTTAGCTCACTTTTCGTCTTTTCCAGCGCAATGGCGGAAAAGGAATTTTTTGATCCCTACGACGGCAAAGCGCCCTTTTCTGCCGCAGTTCGTGTTGGTGACACGCTCTACATGTCCGGCATGCTTGGCACCAAGGACCGTAAGCTCGCCGAAGGCGGTACTGGGCCGGAAACAGCCCAGGCTCTCGAAAACATGAAGGCGCGCCTGGCCGAGCACGGCCTGACGATGGCCGACGTCGTAAAGTGCACGGTATTTCTTGCTGACATCGCGGACTTCGGTGCGATGAATGCGGAGTACACAAAAGTGTTTACGCCACCTCGGCCGACGCGCAGTGCACTGGCTGTTAGCGGCCTGGCACTGAACGCGAACGTTGAGATCGAGTGCATCGCAGCCTTTTGATTAAGCACCTGCTCGCAATAGGTTGGTTGTTTGCCGTTTCGGCAGGCGCCAACGCACAAGACGTGTCGTACACCGTTTCCATTACGGCGCCGACCACACGGCTTGTCGATGTCACGATGCATATCGAAAACGCACCGGGCGACACAATCGACATTGCCATGCCGATGTGGACACCCGGTGGCTATGGGTCGGTGTGGTTTGCGAAGAACGTGCAGGAACTGCGTGCCGAGGACGGCGAGGGCAACGCGCTTGCGACAAAACTCGTTGGCACGAGCCAATGGCGCATTCTGTCGAACCCGGGTGACGTTCGGGTTCATTACACAGTCTACGTTCCGGCGCACCGGGGCTACCCGCAACTCGACGATGTGCACTACCGCATTACAGGTGTCGCTACGTTCATGTACGTGCTCGGTGAGGAGCCGTACCCGGCACCGGGAGCGCTTAGCCTCACGGTAAATGCCCCGGAGGGCTGGGTCATGGCGACCGGGCTCGAAGAAATAACACCAGGCCGGTTCACGGCTCCCGACTACGACACGTTCGTCGACGCACCCATCGAGGTTGCCAGGGAGCTGGAGACTCTGACCTTTGAGGACCACGGTGCGCAGTACGAGGTCGTCATTCGCAACCCGCATAACTACGATCGCGAGAAGTTCGTCGACGAGATTCGCCAAATCGTCGCCGAGCAGGCGGAGATGATGGGCGGCGTGCCGTTTGATCGATATGTATTCCTGATGACGGGAATCAACACACGGGGCGGCGGCCTCGAACATCTGAACTCGACGACGATTTCATTCAAACGCTACGACGAGACCAGTTCACCTGACTATCACCGGCTGCAGTTTCTCATTGCGCATGAGTTCTATCATCTGTGGAATGTGAAGCGCATTCGCCCTGAGGTTCATGGCCCGTTCGACTATTCAAAACCGCAGCATTCGAAAAACATTTATGTATCTGAGGGCATCACAGACTACTTCGCCTATCTGACCATGGGGCGGACCGGGCTCTGGACGCGCGAGGAGTTTTACGCTGAGCTCGCCAAAGTCATCGAGACCCTGCAGAGCAAACCCGGTCGTCTGATCACGTCTGTTGAAGAGGCAAGTTGGCGCGCCTGGACGCGGCACGATAATCCGGCGCATACGGAGATATCGTTCTACACCAAAGGGAGCCTGATCGGGCTGTTACTTGATCTCGAGATTGGTGCCAGGACAGACAATCGTCGCAGTCTCGACGATGTGTTCCGCTATCTCTTGGAAGAACACGGCTTACCAAAACCCGGGTTCGGCGAGGACAGTGGATTCCAGGACGCGGTGGGGAAAATTACAGCCGATGGTGGCGGTGACGCCGACTTCTCAGCCTTCTTCAGGGCGTATGTGTCTGGCGTGGAAGAGCTCGATTACAACGCCTACCTGCAACACGTCGGCCTGGCACTGGTCGTCGAGGAGCAGGAAGACTTGTTGAAGCCCTCGCTCGAGTTGGAATTCGTACCGAACGGCGTCCCATTCACCATTGGCGGCGTAAAATTTGATGGTGCCGCGTACCATGGCGGCATCATGACGGGCGACGTTCTTCTGATGCTCAATGATGAACGCGCCGTCGAAACAACTTTGCAGTCACGGCTGAATGCGATCGGCGTCGGTGGTGAAGCGCAGCTGCAAGTGCTTCGCGGTGACCGTCTGGTTCCAGTGGTAGTTACGCTCGGCGAGGATCGCCCGGTCACGTATACGATCGTCGAAGCCGAGAAAGCCACACGCGCGCAAAAGAAGACTCGCGAATCATGGCTCGCACCGTACGCAAAGTGAATATCTAGTAGCGGCGATAGCCGCGCTTGATGTACTCGTCCATTTTTCCCTCGTCGTAGACCTGGCGATAAAAAGAGTCAGGATCGCAAAGCGTCGGGAACTTGATGCCCGAATCGTCAGAGCGTCGCCAGTGGGCACGACGCACCATGGGAACCTTGTAGTTGTCAGGGTCGTGCAAGGTCAGGACGCCGGTCAGGATTCCGTCTTCGCTCAGCGAATAGTGTTCAATGACGCGAGCGTTCTCCGATATCGGGTCGCCCATCCATTCACGCACTGATGGCATCAGGAACGTGGTCTCGACGACA
>Ga0070723_10000164_pt1 | contig 17818 bp, 15 predicted proteins | sample tdAd002_FD_67277 | JGI IMG/M metagenome (GOLD analysis project Ga0070723, IMG submission 67277) | Marine sediment microbial communities from the Atlantic coast under amendment with organic carbon and nitrate - tdAd00.2 | ecosystem: Environmental > Aquatic > Marine > Coastal > Sediment | place...
GAAAACCGACGCTCATACTCGGTGAAGCAGTGGCGATTTACGACCCTGAACCGAGACTCAGTCAAATCACTGCAAGAGTCAGGAACCGACACCAAACGACCATTGAGAAATCTCCAAGTCGGCGGCAGCATACGCACCAAAACAGATATCCAGTCAGGTGGTAGCTGGATTTGAAATCGATCCGAAGGAGGCGTAACTGAGAGCCCAATTATTTTGTTACTCGTTGGCCACACAAAGCGGCCGAATCCCATCCGCTACTCGCCCCAATGGTTTCTGGTCCCAGGTATCGTTGTCGTCGTCTTCATCTGGTCCGCTCGCAAATCGAAGCGCAGTGATACCATTGGGCATGATGAGAACAGCATTACCTCCCCACCCGCTCATCAACGGAGCCCGCACTTTACAACCAGTTGTCGATGTATACAGTCCATACCAGAAATATCGAAAATAGCGGCTTTCTTCTCCGGTATTGTTTATCCAGCCTGTTGGATAAATTAAAGTGACAGTTAACTTAATTCACTGATGCACAGAGATAAGTTGACTGTCACCTTAATTTTTATTTAGAGTCGCATGACGACTTTGCAGGCTTCGCCGGCATTGAGTTTTTTGAACCCGGTTTCGAAATCCTCGAAGTCTATATGGTCGGTAATCACCGCACCGACGTCGAGACCGCTGCCGAGCATTGCCACCATCTTGTGCCAGGTTTCGAACATTTCACGGCCGTAAATTCCTTTCAGACTAAGGCCCTTGAAAATCGCCTGGTTCAGGTTCACCTGGGGTATGTTCGGGTATATGCCAAGCAGCGCTATCTTGCCGCCATGGTTGATGATGTCGATCAAATCGTGCAGCGCGTTTTCATTGCCTGACATCTCGAGCCCAACATCAAAGCCTTCGAGCATACCGAGCTCATCCATTACGTCATGCAGGTCTTCCTGCCCGGCCCTGACCGTACGCGTCGCGCCAAACTGGTCCGCCATGCGCAAACGTGTTTCGTTAACATCAGTGATCACCACGTGCCGAGCGCCGACATGCCGCGCTACGGCAGTAGCCATCAAACCGATGGGGCCGGCCCCGGTAATCAACACATCTTCACCCACCAGATCGAACGACAGGGCCGTGTGCACGGCGTTACCCAGTGGATCGAGGATCGAGGCGATATCGTCGCTGATCTGCTCTGGTATCTTGTAGGCATTTTGCGCCGGAATGCAGACATACTCGGCGAACGCACCCGGACGGTTTACGCCAACCCCACGGGTATCGCGGCACAGGTGGCCACGCCCGGCGCGGCAGTTGCGGCACTCGCCGCACATGATATGCCCTTCACCCGAGACTCGATCGCCGACTTCGACCGAATGAACCAGCTCACCAATCTCTTCGATAATACCAATGTATTCATGCCCCACGATCATTGGCACCGGCACATGTTCCTGCGCCCACTGATCCCAGTTGTAGATATGCAAATCAGTACCGCAGATAGCGACCTCGTTAACCTTGATCAGCACATCTTCGGGGCCAGGCCCGGGCTTCGGCATTTCCTGCAGCCAGAGACCGGGTTTATCGTGGGCTTTTACCAGGGCTTTCATCTTCAGCTCCTATGAAATTAATTCGATCTGTTTACCGACGGCAATAAACGCATCGATCGCTTTATCAAGCTGCTCGCAACTATGCGCGGCACTCATCTGCGTACGCACCCGCGCCTGGCCTTTAGGCACTACCGGGAAGGAGAACGCGGTGACGTATACTCCTTGCTCCATGAGCTCGCTGGCGAGTTGTTGCGCGAGTGCAGCATCGCCAGTCATAACCGGTACGATTGGATGTTCACCACGAATGATGTCAAACCCGGCTTCAGTCATTCTTCTACGAAAATAGGCTGTATTTTCAGCTAGTTGCATGCGTAAGGAAGCACCCTGCCCGATTAACTCGAGCGCTTTCAGGGTGGCCATGACGATGCTGGGCGCGAGGCTATTGGAAAACAAATAGGGTCGTGCGCGCTGCCTCAGCAAATCGATCACTGCTTGCGGCGCGGTGATATAGCCACCGCTGGCGCCGCCCAGCGCCTTGCCGAAGGTGCCGCTGGTGATATGTACCCTGCCCTCGACACCAAGCAGCTCGGGGGTGCCGGCGCCACGTTCGCCGATAAAGCCGATGGCATGACTGTCATCAACCATCACCAGCGCATCGTGTCGTTCGGCGAGATCGCAGATCGCCGGCAGATTGGCATAAGTACCGTCCATCGAGAACACCCCATCGGTGACAACCAGGCGAAAGCGTGCGTTTTTAGCGTCGATCAATTTTGCTTCGAGATCAGCCATATCGCTGTTGGCATAGCGCAAACGTTGCGCCTTGCACAAGCGGATGCCATCGATCAGAGAGGCGTGGTTGAGGCTATCGGAAATAACCGCGTCCTCGGCATCGAGCAAGACTTCGAAGATCCCGCCGTTGGCGTCGAAACAGGATGAAAACAGAATGGCATCGTCCATCTTCAGGTAGGCGGCGAGTTGTTGTTCGAGGGTCTTGTGAATATCCTGCGTGCCACAGATGAAACGTACCGAGGCCATGCCGAGGCCATGGCTCTTAAGACCCTTGCGTGCCGCAGTCACCATGTCACGGTGATTGGCGAGACCGAGATAATTGTTGGCGCAGAGATTGATCAGATCATTGTCCCAGTGCTGCGCGTGTACGCTGGCGCCTTGCGGGGAATCGAGAGGTCGTTCCTGCTTATACAACCCTTGCGCCTCTATCGACTCGAGTTGCTGCTGTAGATGCGCGATGAACTGCTGAGACATTACCGTTAACTCCCGGACCTGGATTCAGATCGCTATACTAACCAAAATCAGCCTGCAGTGGCTCGTTTTTGTGCCACCAGGTACAGCGCCAGGCCAAATCCTGCCAACAGTATCAATCCGGGCAGGACCAGGTCATAACCGCCCCATCCCCAGAGCAATGCACCGAGGAACGGCGCTGACGCGGAACCCACCAGGTAAACCAGTGCCAGCGCGCCGGACTTGGCGCCAAATTGCCGCTCACCGAGCAAATCGCGCGCAATCACGGGGCGAATGATGCTGACCACACCGTAAGATCCGCCGAACAGAATGACAAAGGCGATTAACAGGACAGGGGTTACGCCGGCGACAATTAAAAAAGCAATCGAGGCTGCCATCAACACGAAACAGGCTATCGCGATGCCGTGAATCGAGACACGGCGCTCGGCGGCGATCATCACCAGGCGCCCGGCCACCTGCATCGGACCAATAAATGAAATTGCGATTACCGCGACCTCCGGGTGGATTTCACGTTCGCTCAAAATCGGCAGTAAGTGATGCAGGGTAATCCCCTGCAACATCGCGGCAAGACCGAAACCGAGCGCGAGACACCAGAATACCGACGAACGCAGGAATGACCGTTCTGCAACGGATAGGTGGGGATTAGCACTATGTCGGTGGGCACCAGCCTGTTCTATCGCGCTGGCTCCCAGCCACATCAGTGGTGCGACCACGAAGATAGCCACCGCGCCGAAAAACAGCACCGTGCTGCGCCAGCCAAAGGCCAAAACCAGGCCGTGCGCGACCGGGAAACTGACGGTGCCGGCAAATCCGGCCACCAGGGTAACAAAGATGATCGAGCGCTTGGCCTCGGCTCCGCGTGCACGCGTAATTAACGCAAAACACGGTTCGTAGAGGCTACCCGCCATACACATGCCGATAACCGCCCATAGCAGGTAAAACTGCCATAACTGCTCGACCAGGCTGAGTAACATCATGCAACCACCGCCAATCACCGCGGCCGCGGTCATCATCAGCGCACCCTTGCCTGCGTCGATCAGGCGCCCATAAAGTGGTGAACAAAATGCCGATACGAAGACCGCCAGGGTAATCGCGCCGGTCAGGTCGGCACGACTCCAGCCCAGCGACTGTTCCCAATGCAGTAACAACGCCGGAAAACTGTAATAAATGCAGGCCCAGATCAACATCTCGGCGATGGCCAGTAACAGGATCGGTCGGTTTTTCATTATTCCAGGTTAATGTGAAAATCGTAGGCAATAAAATATTCTGTTGCTATCATGCCACCCAATTTCAACCAGGGATAGACTCGCGTTTACAGGCGCCGAGGAGGAAGCAAAATGTCATCGAACAGTGAAGACCTGAACCTCGCCATTTTTTGTGATTTCGAGAATGTTGCGCTCGGCGTTCGCGATGCCAAAATAAAGAAGTTCAATATCAACCTGGTGCTGGAACGCTTGCTGGTAAAGGGAAGCGTAGTGGTCAAGAAAGCCTACTGTGACTGGGAGAGATACAAAGAATACAAAGCAGTAATGCATGATGCGGCCTTTGAATTGATCGAGATTCCACATACGCGCCAGTCGGGGAAAAACTCGGCCGATATTCGCATGGTCGTCGACGCGCTCGATCTGTGCTACACCAAGGAACACATCGATACTTTTGTCATCGTCAGCGGCGATTCCGATTTCTCACCGCTGGTAAGCAAGCTCAGGGAAAACAACAAGATGGTAATCGGTGTCGGCGTAAAGAGTTCGACCTCGGACCTGCTGATGAGCAATTGTGACGAGTTCATATTTTATGACGATCTGGCTCGAGACCAGGAGTCCAGTCAACAGCGTAAGCGCAAGCCTCCAGCGAAGAAAAAAGCGGCTAGTAAAAGCGACGCAACCCCGTCTGACAAGACCCTTCCAGAAGAAGACAAGATCGACGAGGCCATCAACCTGATCATGGAAACTGTCGAAGCTCTGCATGCGGAACGGGGTGATCGCGACAAACTGTGGGGCTCGATGGTCAAGCAGGCGCTGAAACGTCGCCGTCCCGGCTTTAACGAACGCTTTTACGGAATGCGCTCGTTTAGCGACTTGTTGGAAGAGGCGGAACGCCGTGGTTTGATTGGACTATCGCTGGACGAACGTTCCGGCGGCTACGTAATTCAAAAGCTTAACGACTGAATCCGGGTCCATTACTCGCTCACGCAATTTCGACCTTTTCCCTTGGCCCGATAAAGCGCCTTATCCGACTGTTTCAAGACATCCCAGGGGGATGTCTTACTTCCACTCGAATCGGCAAAACCGATAGAAACAGTCACAGTAACCGTATTATTTTTGACTGGTTTTGTGATGGTATCTTCATCCCTTCTACCTACCCGCCTGATGATAAAAGGCTTACTCGCTATCGCCTCGCGCAATGCCTCCAGATAGCGCACGGATTCCCGCGAATCTTTACCCGAGAAAACGATGGAAAACTCTTCTCCGCCGTAACGGTACGGCTGTCCTCCACCGGATACCTGGCTCATTTTTGCCGCGATCATGCGCAGCACCGCGTCTCCGGCATCATGACCAAAGTTATCGTTAAACTTCTTGAAATGATCCACATCCAGCATGGCGACCGTATAGGTACCACCTATTCTGCGAAACTTCTCGCTCAAGGCTCGTCTGCCCGGCAACCCGGTTAATTCGTCAAGATAAGCCATGCGCCAGGTCTCCTGCAGGATTGCATACAGGCACATTAACAGGGCCGCACTGCCGAACACATTCAGGCTGCGGATTGCGCTGCCATAATGCAACTCGGCTATGAGCATGCAAAGAACCCCGAATCCCGCTGACATGTGTAGCGAAGGATTTAAAATGCAAAGGGTCAACAGAATATACAGCGTCGCAAACGAAACAATCAGCACTGTTTGTGACTGCCCGGTCCAGTCAAAATATTTGACCGGTAACCAGTCGGTTAAAACGATCTGTGCTGCCCAGGCGGGCGAAGTCATCACTATTACTATTGAAACGACGCCTACCAGGATTAAAATTGCGTAAGCGGGAATAGCCTTGACACTGAAAATTCCCCGATCGGGTAAAACTGTGAGGGTCAACAATAATAGTGGCAGGAACGCAGAGACGAGAGCGTAACCAAGATCGTCGCTGGCCCAGCCTGCACGTAAAATCACATTCACGATTACCACCAGCAAGACATAGAAAAATACCGAGCTGCGGCCGAAACGAATGCTGAAACCGGCAACTATTATTGCCAGCATGTGCGTTAGATAGTTAATCCCAATAATGGCGGACTCGGGCAACTGGTTATACTTCTGATAACCATAAAAAGCCCCAATTAGCAGGACAATAATTGGAAAAAGGCTCTTTACAACTCTCATGCAGTCGAATTGGGCCTGGTTGAACTAATTAGCATTACAATCTCGTCATCTTTCTAAGCACTAATTGTAGTTCCTATTCGAGCATTATCCGCGAAAGGTTTTGCCGGAGCCGGTACCAGCATGACTGGCCCGTTGCTGATAATTCTTATCCTGATACCGCTACTGTCAGGGGATCGAACACTGCAGCGTCTTAGTTATCGCGCTTCTTTGAGATAACAAAGGTTTCGTCGTTGAACCAGATACCATTATGCTTGTGCAGAATATCGGCAGTAGCGTCAAGATATTCACCCGATGACACCACCGGTTCCAGACGCTCGTCTTCGATCTGGCCGACGTAAATCGCCGCATTCCACGCGGCGAACAGGGTCGAAGTACCAATGGCTTCACCTATTTCGGTAGGCAGAGTATGCATGTGGTAGCGCAGTATCGACTTGGCATCAGAGCCGGCATTGAAATTGTACTTTTGCGCGCTGCGGCCAAGGTATTCCTTGAGGGTTTTGATCAATTCATGACGATCAACTTTAAATGGATCTTCATCGGGCCAGATTTTGCGCACCAGTTCAAGCCCCGGGTCGTCACCGCGGGATTGCGCGATTAGCAACCTGCCGCCGGGACGCAGACTTTTTGACAACGGTGCGAGCACGTGCCTGATTTTGAATTCGGCGCTCATGCGTGACCGCCAGGGTTGTGATGCCAGGATCAGATCGTAATCACCACCGGCGGCCTGCCCGCGTTTCGGAATTACATCATCAAGCAAAAATCGATGATCCTCTCGAAACAGGACCATTACCGATGGCCGCACATACATCGGGTTACCGGATTTTTCATTGGCCTTTACCTGCCACCCATCGACCAGTTCCTCATCCATACCACGCAACTGCTCACCAAACTCATGCGCCGAATCACCCTGCAAGGGTACTTCCATCCAGTTCAACGCGGCCGCCTTGGCAACATCATTCGGCATCAACCATGGTGCTTCGGCATAGTACAGATTGGTTATGATAATAACGCTGGAAGGATGCTCGATAAAACGATCGGGCAGCTTCTCCAGGGTCAGGCGTACATCTTCCAGACTCACTTCCTTGCCGACGATGAAAAATGGAATCGTTGGAAAACGGCGATGCATGGCACGCATCAAGTGGCTCAACACCGTGCTGTCACCAACCCCGGCATCGAACAGCCGCAGAGCCGGCGGAGAAGGTCGCAGATGTGTGAGTTCCTGCGACGCGCGTTCCGCCACACGCCATTTCTCGTTACAGGTGTTTACAAAGGCCAGGTACTTCTGGCGATTGTCGTAGAATCGAAATGGTCGATCATCGGTAACATTGTGTTTCAACTGTTGATCCTCCTTGCTGTCGTGCCGATTTGCCTGGGCACTGGATTTCATGGCTTTGCCCACGGGATGAATAATCTAACCAGCCATTCGTTTTGTATATCGCCTCAGGCTTCAGTCAAGCAATACTTCTTCATAGGGATAGGTAGTTAGTAATTCGTAGCCATCCTCGGTAATCAGCACCTGCTGTTCGAGTTTGACGCCGTCGCGCTCACCCTCTGGACCCATGTAGCTTTCGATACAGACCACCATACCGGCCTCGAGGGTGCAATCGTAAGGATTCTTCTGTCTAAACAGTTGTTTGACCTGCGGGTACTCATCACACATGCCAACCGCGTGCATGAGACAGGGGTAGGCATTTTCCTGGCACTCTTCCGGTACCGGGTAAGCCTGTTGCTGCATCTCCTTCAGGCTCATACCTGGATAGACCAGCTTCAGGTTGTGCTCGATCTCGTCGACCGCCATGCGATAAATCTGTTTCTGTCGTCGCGTCGGTTTGGCCGGGCCGCAATGAAATGTCCGCGACAGGTCCACGAAGTAACCGAACGGGCCCACCATGTCGGTATCGAAACCAACCAGGTCACCTGATTCGATCTTGCGCTCGCTGGCTTCCTGCAGCCAGGGATTGATGCGCGGACCCGAAGACAGCATCCGCCCTTCGTGCCAGTCGCCATTGTTGGTGATATTGGTGTAATTCAACAAACCCCAAAGTTGCAACTCGGTGACCCCGGGACGCATGGCTTGCTTGACCATTTCAGCACCGTGCTGGCCGACCGCAATCGCCCATCGCATGCAGGCGATTTCGTCCTCGGACTTGATCAGGCGCGCGGTTTCAGCGATACGCACGCCGTCGATGACTTCGATACCGCGCGCCTTCAGCGCCTGGGTCACCGATGGATTGACGTATTCGATCGCGACGCGCCGGTTACTGCTGCCGATTTCATCGAGATAGGCGACCACGTCATCGGCAAGCCCCTTCGCGGCATCATCGATATTGGTGCCGCCATCGAAGAAGGCATGCGGCCTGCCGGGGCGAAAATCATCTACCTGTGGCACCTCGTAATAGCAGCCATATATAACGGTTGGGCCTTGTTGCGATATAAACAGGTAGACGGTGGGTATATGCGACTGAAACAACATGTAGCTGCGATAATCGACCGCATAGCGCAGACTGATCGAATTGACCAGGATACACATCGCCGCGCCATGCAGCTCGAGCTGCTGCTTGAGTCGCGCCATGCGATAACGGGACATCCGTTCAAGATCAATTTGCGGCATCTCCTGGAAACGGGTCAGATCACTCCAGTCGTCGTCTAACACAAGCTTGTCGACCGAGGTTGCGTTCATTTCAGGTCACCGGTAGTAGGAATGGATGGCGCTGATCACGCGATCGATTCCCGCGCTGTCGATATCAAGATGGGTCACCAGTCGAACGGGTCGATTTTGTTGACCGATCAGGATTCGCTGCTCCTCTAAATGTGCGCGCAAGGGCTCCAGGTCTTTATCTTCCGGCTCGATAAACACCATGTTGGTGAAGTAGCTGACCGGCAGGCCTGAAATGCCGCCGATACCCTCGGCAAGTTGCCGCGCCCGCTCATGGTCATCGGCAAGTCGTGCGACATTGTTGTCCAGTGCGTACAGGCCACAGGCCGCTAACACACCAGCCTGGCGCATACCGCCGCCGAGCATTTTACGTAAGCGCCGTGCGGACCTGATAAACCCGGCTGTCCCACAAAGCATGGCACCGACCGGCGCGCCGAGACCCTTGGAAAGGCACAGCATAACGCTGTCGAAAGGCGCCGTGATATGCGTTGCGGGTATGCCCAGCGCAACCGCGGCATTCATTAGCCGTGCGCCATCGAGATGCACTTTCAGGCCCTGTTCACGCACCGCTTTCGCTAATCGACGGTGCTGCGCTGGATCCTGCACTCGACCGGATACGGTGTTTTCCAACGCCAGGGTTCGTGTAATCGGGCTATGCGGATCGTCATCCTTGATTGCACCCAGTACCTGCTCCAGCGAAAGTCCGCCGAATTCATCGGTAAGCAACGGGTGCATCACGATACCGCCAAGTGCCGACGTGCCACCAGCCTCGGCAACAAATATATGATATTGATCACCGAGCAGAATTTCTTCACCGCGTGCATTATGCGCCAGCATCGCCACCAGGTTAGCCTGGGTCGCACTGCTTAGAAACAGCCCGGCTTCCATACCCAGCAGTTGTGACGCAGTGGTTTCGAGCCGGTTGACGGTCTCGTCTTCGCCATATACATCGTCACCAACCGCGGCTTCCAGGATGGCCTGGTACATGCCTTCGCCAGGGCGGGTTACAGTGTCGCTACGCAGGTCGACTATCGCTTCTTCAGACATAGGTTTCATTCGCCATCAGTTGCGCCAATATTAGGCCGGAATCCTCGCCAAGGGAAAGGATTTTTTCGTACTGAATAGCAGCATGTCTTTGCGTCAAAGCTAGGGTAATATCCGCGCATGAATTCTCCCCGGCCATCCGACACCAGAACCCTGATCGCCGCCTGTTCGGCGATTACTGTATTCGGCTTTGCCTTCGGCATGAGCTATCCGTTGCTATCGCTGATCCTCGAATCGCGTGGTGTCGCAAGCGACATGATCGGCATCAATTCGGCAATGATGCCGATCGGAATCCTGTTGTTTTCATCGGTTATTCCGGTCGTCGCCAAACGCTTCGGCGCACGCAATGTTGCGATTACCGCAGCGATTGTCACCGCCCTCGTCATGCTCTCATACAAAGTATTCGATACGCTTGCCGCCTGGTTCGTAATTCGACTGGTTCAGGGCATGACAACTTCAATCCTGTTTGTATTGAGTGAATCCTGGATCGTCGGCTCGGCGGGAGACAAAAATCGTGGCAAGATTGTCGCGCTTTACGCCAGCGTATTGTCGGGTAGCTTCGGCGCCGGACCACTGTTAATCAGTTTCATCGGCATCGAAGGCTGGGCACCGTTCGTGATCGGCGCGGCGGTGGTGGCGCTCGGCGTGATTCCGTTCATCTTTATTCGCGATAACAGCCACGACGAACCCGAAGAAACCCAGGTCTCGGGTATTGTCGATTTTGCCCCCAGGGCACCAATGCTGCTTGCCGCGGTCGGCACTTTTGCGGTTTTCGACGCGGCCACACTGTCGTTGTTTCCGGTATATGGCATTCAGAATGGCCTTGACCTGGCAACCTCGGCCAACATTCTGACTGCGATGATCCTCGGTAACGTGTTACTGCAGTTCCCAATCGGCTGGCTGAGCGACAGGTTTCCGCATCGCTTCGTATTGGCCGGATGCGCGTTAACCACAACAGTCACCCTGTTGCTGCTGCCCGCTGTAGTCGATTCGGTTTTTAAATGGCCATTACTGATACTGATGGGGACCACCGGTTATGGGGTCTACACGGTCTCGCTCGCCTCTCTCGGTAACCGTTTCAGTGGCACCGAACTGGTTACCGGCTCAGCATCATTTGCCATCGTGTGGGGCTTTGGAGCCCTGATCGGATCAGTTTCCGGGGGCTGGGCAATGCTCGGTTTCGGCGCACATGGATTACCAATCAGCCTGGCGGTCGTTTATTTTCTGCTTGCCGTCGGCGTAACCCGACGTCAGCTTAAGCTAGGTCAAAGCAATGCCTGAGATCCCTGGGACGACCGATGTCGTCATCGTTGGCGCCGGTATCGCCGGCATTTCCGCGGCCTGGTTCTTGCGCCAGGCCGGATTACGTGTGGTGGTGTGCGAAAAAGGCACCGTCGCCGGGGAGCAGTCGAGCCGCAACTGGGGCTGGATTCGCCAGCAAGGTCGCGACCAGGCCGAGTTGCCGATCATGATGGAAAGCATGCGCCTGTGGCAGGAGATCGCCGACCAGCTCGATAGCGATATCGGCTATCAACGTGAGGGTAGTCTTTACCTCTGCAAAAACGACGAGGACATGGCAAAACATGATCGTTTCATGTCATTTGCACCGGCCTATGGACTCGACACCACACGCCTGAATCGCCAGCAGCTGGAAGCCCTTGTTAAAGACTGCCCTCAACAATGGCAAAGCGCACTCTATACCCCTGATGACGGGCGCGCCGAACCCTCGCTCGCAGTGCCGGCAATGGCCAGAACCCTGGTCGATCGTGGCGTTTCAATAATTGAAAACTGTGCAGTCGAGAAAATACTGACTCAAAACCAGCGGGTTACAGGCGTTTTATCCGAGTATGGCGAGATCAGCGCAACATCGGTGCTATGCGCCAGCGGCGCCTGGTCGACATTTTTGCTCAGGGGATGTGGCATCCGCCTGCCACAGCTTGCCGTCAAGGCCAGCGTCGTGCGCACCGCACCGGCACCATTAATCTTCAACGGCAATGCCGCAGGCAGCACGATATCGTTTCGCCGTCGCCTTGACGGTGGATATACGGTGGCATCTTCCGACTACCTCGAAATTCTCCCGTCAGCAGGCCACCTCCGTTTCGCCAGGGATTTCCTGCCATTGCTAAAATCATCTCTCGGCAAGCTCAGGATTCGAGTGCCCGAATTAACCGTGGACTCAAACTTCACACGACACCGTACTCTGAATCCGATCCCGACAGCGAAAACGATCGCCCGCATCAAGCAACGACTCGGCGAGCGCGTACCCGCGCTCAAGGATATCGAGCTGGTGGAAGCCTGGTCCGGCATGATCGACGCCCTGCCCGACGTGATACCGGTACTCGACCGGGCCGATCCGATCGAAGGCCTGTTTATTTCGACCGGCTTTAGTGGACATGGCTTCGGCATTGGCCCAGCCGCAGGAAAAATAATCGCCAACCTGATACAGGGCAATACGGTCGAATACGATTTAGCCCGCTTTCGGCTCGCGCGTTTCAGCGACGGCAGCAAGCTCGAACTCGGCCCCGCAATTTAAAGGCGTTTCTGGTACAGCGAAGCGTGCTCGAGTTCATATTCAGCAATTGGTCCGAGCTGAATCAGCATACCCTCGAGCTGCTCTGGTGGTTTTACATATACAAAAGCCTGCATTTCTTTGCAGGTAGATTGTGAAATTACCTGTACTTGAACTCTGCGATAACCGTCTGCTGCATGAATTCTCTCTAAACGGTCCATGTCATCCAGGGTTGCCTCATCAACCGTGAAAACCTGACCACCTACCTGGAACCCCTCACCCTCCGATAACACTAACCAGGGTGAGTAACGCTCGCCAACCAGATATAGCGGATATCGATTTTTGGTCAGAAAGTCTCCTGCTACACGAGATCCTTTATTGGTGCTCGAATTGGGGAAACCCTCCTTCAAAGTGCCAAACAGGAATACTGAATACATCCGCTCCTCGCCCACTGACAGTTACTTTGATTCAACTCGAGAGTCGATGAATCTTAACCAGTTGCGTAATTCTACTTCGCGGATTTGTGGATCGATAATGTCATCGCCAACTGCAAGCCACTCACGCAGTTCGGCCGAATCCGGGTCGGCATGAAGCGCCCTCATATTTGCAGCATAGGTGGCAACGGCTTCCTCATCCGGAAAATGGCCTTCTCTCACCAGTGCCTCGGCGCGGGCTGCAATCAAACGACCCATTTCATGCAGGTTGTATTCGGGATGATACTGGAGACCCCAGAAAGTCGCGCCACCCTTTTCCAGCACTGCGGCCTGAATCGATGTATGTGCATTGCCGCCGAGTGAAGGCGTGCCTTCCGGTAATCTGGTGACTTCATCCAGATGCATGATGAAAGCGTCAAATTTTGCAGGTTTTCCATCCAGCATCGGCGACGTGCGGGCCGCCTCATTCAGCTCGATACCCCGGGCAATACCCCACTCGCGACCAAGAGGGTTAACCGCCACCTCGCCGCCACCCACCAGGGCCGCCATCTGAATCCCCCAGCAACTACCATAGCTGGCTGCCCCTGCATTCATTAAGGCGCGGGCAAATTCGATCTGCCCGGCAACGCGCGGGTCATCAATATGATAAACAGTAAGATCCGAACCGGTCCAGATGAAGCCATCAAAGTCATCGATAGTCGTACCCGCCGGTAATGCAAAGTCCGGATCGGCCACGTAAACAATTTCGCCACTCGCATTGGGTGCTTCGCGGCGCAAAAAATCGAGAAACAGGTCATGCGGATGACCCACGTCAGATAGATCAAAGTTCTTGCGGCTCGCCTTCGGATAGCAATTGACTATACAAAAACGGTGTTGCGCGGTTGTTACTGGCGAATGCGTCATCGTGGTACTCGCTGTGGAAAATCGGTTATAAGACCCGCTACGCCAATTTCCATGAGGCAAGCGATCGTTTCATCGTCGTTGATGTTAAAGGGATTGAGCTTTTGCCCCTGGTCGACCTGTGTTTTCATCTGCTCTACCGAAACACGGGTATGGCGCGGATTGAAGGTATCGAAAAACGCGTCGCTGAAATCCATCGGATCTTCAGGGAAAAGTCCCAGGATAGCCTGAACTTCGAAATCCGGTCTACATTGTTTTAGTGTTTTCAGCCAGCATAACCGGGCTGATGAAAACAGCAGGTGATCCGCTCCAATCTGAACCTCGTCGACCAGCTTGAGAACGGCGCTGACCAGGTCGAAATCATCTTTGGGTGAGGGTTGAGCCTTTAATTCAAGGTTCAGAAACCAGTCCATCTCAAGCGTGAGTTCAAAGGCCTCCCGCAGCATTGGAACTTTCTCACCTGCATATCCTGCCAGCTCCTGACGATCGACAGCACCCGCAGCGACCTGCCCGAACGGATCATCGCGCTCGAACCATGAGCCAGCGTCGAGTGATCGGATTTCAGCTAGCGTGTATGTGGAAAACGCCGCGGGGACACGCTCGGGGAAGCGTTCGGCGACGTTGGTGGTTCGCGTCATTGCATCGTCGTGCATCAACACCAGTTGATCATCAGCGGTGACCGCGACATCTGTTTCCCACAAGTCAGCTCCCAGCTGGTGTGCTTTTCGGGCTGCTGCCAGGGTGTTTTCGGGAGCGAGACTTCTTGCGCCTCGATGAGCGATGATATCAACCATGTCGTGAAATTATCCGCCCCGATCTACCAGCCGTTTACCCGGCCCCATGTTCCCGAGATAACACCATTTTCAATAATATTGAAATGATCATAGGCGGCAGCTGTCATGCAGGCGTGGACCGGCAGAATACGCAAACGCGAGCCGATCGGAAACAGTTCATAGTCGCCTGCATCTCTGACGCATACGTGGCCATGTTCCTGGCTAACGGAAGTGACATAGAGATCGGCAATGACGTTACCGTGCAGATTACAGATTTGACCATAACCTACCTCGGGCCGAAATCTGTCAGCGCTCCTGTCTTTCGACAGGGCCAGGCCGCCCGCATCCAGCAAGATTTTGCGCGCCGCCTTGTTATGGCCGATGACGCTACTTAAAACGCTCATCGCAATTTCCTCGGTACTACAAACTCCACGCGACTGTTGGTCCATGTCAAAGACGGTATAAACACCGGCGCGTAATTCGGTGACGCCGGACAAATCCTTCGCATACAGGCCGGTCGGTGTCGAACCCAGACTGACGGTGTCTACCGAAAAACCTGCCGCTCGCAATCGTGTCGAGGCGCTCACTACGGCTTCTCGCTCCTGTTCTGCTATTTTCTCGACTGCTGAAGTGTTATCGACCCCGTAAGATTGGCCGGCATGGGTAAGAATGCCCTCAAAATGGGCTGCAGAATCTGTCATCAGCCCGGCAATAAGCAGCAACTCCTCGCTGTCAGATTGCAGACCGCCGCGGTTATCCCCGCAATCAATCTCAACCAGTAATTTATAATTGACGCCACTTTGATCAGCTTCAGTAGCGATGATCCGCGCCACTTCCAGATTGTCGGTCATGATTTTCAAATCTGCCCCGCGCGCCATCAAGTTAGCAGCCTCGGGCAGTTTTGCCGGCACCATGCCAACCGCGTAAGTGATGTCCTTGAAACCATGCTCGAAAAAATAACCGGCTTCTTTCAGAGTTGATACCGTGATCCCGCTGGCCCCCGACGCCATCAGCGCCTCTGCAGCCTTAGCGGCTTTCATGGTTTTCAGATGCGGGCGCAGCTGAACGCCCAGTCGATCCGCGCTGGCCTGCATGCGGGCAATGTTGGCCATCAATTTTTCTTTATCCAGCAACAGTGCCGGAGTGGAGAGTTCGTGGAATTTCATGCAGATATTTTGTCAGTTGTTTCCTATAGGATAACACCAGTCTGATAAAGAGAACTATGATCGATCTCTTTCTACCAGCAATCGCCGTAGAATTTTACCGGATGGCGATTTTGGAATTTCGTCGACAAATTCGAGCGCGCGGATTTTTTTGTGTGGGGCGACCTTTGCCGCCACAAAGGCCATAATCTGGTCGGCGCTGATCTCGTCATTAGTGACAACATAAGCTTTGGGAATTTCACCGGCCTCTTCGTCCAGACTCGGGATAACCGCGGCATCAATGATGCTGTCATTGCCGATCAGGACAGCTTCCAGCTCGGCGGGAGCAACCTGCATACCCTTGTACTTGATCAGTTCCTTGACCCGATCGACGATGAATACACGATCGTCATCGTCGATATAACCGATATCACCCGAGTGGTACCAGCCGTCGACATCGATCGACTCTTCGGTTGCCACGGGATTGTTCAGATAGCCCGGCATGCGCTGCGGTCCACGAACCCAGTACTCCCCCTGCTGGTTACGCTTAAGCGGTTCCCCGGTTTCAACATCAACAATCATTGCCTCGGTGTTGGGGATGATCGGTCCAATGCTTCCCGCTTTAATATTTTCCTCATCGTCTCCATCCAGGTTGGTTACCGGGCTCATCTCGGTCATGCCGTAACCCTGGTTCACCGTGCAGTCAAGCCGCTCACTGCAGGTAACGGTGATCTCCTTGCTCAACGGGGCTGCTCCGCAAGTAATCACCTTTAAAGGTGAAAGATCATAGTTATCGACCTGCGGATGCTTGGCCAGCGCAAGTACTATCGGCGGCACCAGGTAGGCCCGGGAAATTTCATAGTCCTGCATCAATTGTAAAAACTGATCCAGGTCGAATCGAGGCATGGTCACAACTGTCGTCCGCCTGAGCAATCCGTAGGCCATTAATACGTTCATTCCGAAAATGTGAAAAAAAGGCAGAATTGCGATCATGTTATCGCGCTCAGACATCCCGGTTAAATCCTTGATCTGGGCAACATTGGCAACCAGGTTATGATGCGTCAACATGACCCCTTTAGGCATCCCCGTGGTGCCGCTTGAATAAGGCAGCACGACGAGATCCTCGAGCGGATTTATCGTCACCTCGGGTAATTCGCCTTCAGCCTGCATTAACGAAGCGAAGGAAGTTTCGTGTTCGGATTCACCGAGGACAAATATTTCCTTGATGCCGGATTGCGACGCCGCTTCGCGCGCGTTGTCTAGAAACGTCGGCACCGTCAGCAGGTATTTTGCATTCGCGTCGTTTAACTGCCGTTTCAATTCGTCGACCGTGTACAGGGGATTGATCGTGGTATTGATCCCCCCCAGCATTGCAACGCCGTAAAAAGCGATCGCGTACTCGGGTAGATTGGGGCAATAGATAGCGAAGACATCCCCCTTGATAAAGCCTCTCTGGTTCAATCCACGTGCGCAAGACTGAATACCCTGGTATAGCTGCCCATAAGTCAGGGTGCGCCCCGAGGGGCCGTCAACGAGTGCCAGTTTGTCGGCGAAACGGCCAAGATCCTGAAAAATAAAGTCCGGAAGCGAAATATCACTCGGAATATCGATATCCGGATGGGGACTTTTAAAAATCATTCTGGCAGGCCTATGTTACGCAGAGCAGCCATTACCCGTTCCGTGTCGACTTCGAGAAGACACAGCATAAAGTTCCCGTTTGCGTAAATCCACGATTATTTAGGGAACATCGGCCAGGGAAAGAGGGCCGCGACAGGGATGTGCCAGGGACGGCACAGATCAGGAGTCTGGTTACCAATCCTGATCGACTCCCCCTTTTACTGTCGGGCACTCGCGGTTTTCCGATAACTTAATTCCAGGGCCGCCTGACGTATCATTCCTTCGGGGTCGAGGTCGGTGCTGGCGGCTATATCGACTTCAAAATGATGATAGCGGTCTTCACCGCGCACAAGTATTGCACTGTCATTCGCCTGCTTTTCCTGTTTTACATTAGGCGCCAGAAATTGCATGTTTAAACCGATTCGACGATCATCACTGGTGTTCGGCGTCGAAGCATGCTGTGTCCACCCGTGATGAAAAGAAGCCTGGCCTGGTTCCAGTTCACATAACACTGCCAGACTTTCATCCACTTCACCGAGGGTCTGGCCACTTAGCAATACATTGCTTTCATCGTCAGTGAGTTCGTGTTCAACCTTGCC